>Ga0207649_10000728_pt1 | contig 21649 bp, 40 predicted proteins | sample KBSC43metaG_FD_184317 | JGI IMG/M metagenome (GOLD analysis project Ga0207649, IMG submission 184317) | Corn rhizosphere microbial communities from Kellogg Biological Station, Michigan, USA - KBS C4-3 metaG (SPAdes) (version 2) | ecosystem: Host-associated > Plants > Roots > Rhizosphere > Soil ... | reverse complement strand
GTTCTCCAAAGATGAGGGGACCTAGGTCCCCTCATCTTTGGAGAACATCATGCTTTTAGTCAAAATTCTTGCAGCAATCTTCATTTACAACATCCCGTCCATGATCGCATTTTCTCGTAGGCACCCCGAAATCGTGCGTATCATGATCCTAAATATCATTCTAGGTTGGACGGTAGTCGCGTACGTTGCAGCACTGGCATGGTCAGTAATGCCAATCCATCCAGAAAATCGGATCGCACCAATAGGAGACGAGCATGACAAAGCAGGAGAAAATGGATCGCAAGGGGGCGAAGGAATCCTTAACCGCTTTGAATAACTTTCTATCAGAGCTGAGTGACATCAGCAATGAGACGGGTTATCAAATTCCAGGCCTCTACCAAAGCACGCTCACGGCACTTCACGCTGAGCTGATGAAAAAGATGATTGGAGGATGACATGCTTGCAAACCTTTCCATAAAATTTGATTCACTGAAGGAACCTCAGCGCTTCTTTGTTTTCATGATGCTTGTGTTTGGCTGGTACCTGCCCTTCACTGTTATCGTTTTTCTGGATTCTACGTTTGCAGGTTTGTCCATCCTCAAGTTTCTCCTGGCAGTTCTTGGCTTCTGCCAGGTTTTCTTCTTCATGGCGTTCGCGCTCTACCGCGCCACTCGAAAGTAAAACATGCTCGCATCCCTTTTCACCCCATTTTCAACTGGTCGCCGCTTCAGCATCAAATTTCTTGCGGTCATTCAACTTGTAATTCTCATGGCGATCTGGGTTGCGTTGCCAAACAGCACTGGCATTCCATCGCCAACATCTATCTTTCAAGCATGGAACAAACTTGCTCTCGAGCAAGGACTCCTTCTTGAACTCTTTCGATCCGTTGTTGTAATTTGGGAGGCGCTGCTCCTGTCAGCACTAATTTCCTTCGGCGTCGCATACCTCACAACAGCGGATCTTTTTAAGCCCGTAGGGACGTTCATTGCATCCCTACGATTCCTCGGCTTCGCAGGCCTCACGTTCCTCTTCACGTTGTGGACATCCAACGGACAGAACCTGAAGCTTGCGTTGCTGACCTTCGGCATGACTGTGTTCTTGACCCGGTCGACGATCGATGAAGTAAAGGCGGTTCCGCTAGAATCGATCGACTACGCGAGGACTCTAGGTCTGAGCGGTTGGAGGATCACGTACGAGATCGTGGTTCGAGGACGACTCCACGTCATGCTAGACCTGCTTCGCCAAAATGCTGCTATTGGCTGGACTCTCGTGGTCTTTGTGGAAGGCCTAGTACGAAGTGATGGTGGTATTGGCGCACTTCTCCTAGTTCAAGGCAAGTACTTCAACTTGAGCTCAGTGTTTGCGATACAGCTGACCATCCTCGCCTACGGGATCATTCAGGACATGCTGTTAAATGCCATCCGGTTTACTGTGTGCCCATACACACAGCTAGGTCGAAGTGACTCCTAAACATGTGTACAAATACCGAGACACAGGTTATAATGAACTCATGGAGGTGAATGATGCGACGCAACATAGCAATGAAGTGGGCTAAAGCTCTTAGAAGTGGAGAGTACAAACAGACTGAAAGTCAGCTCCGTGATGCAAATGGATTCTGCTGCCTGGGTGTTCTGTGCAACCTTCATGCGCAGGAGCATCCAGAAATCGCAGAAAAAGAAATCAGCTCCTTCAGTTACATGGGTGAAGATGCGGCGTTGCCCGAAGCTGTAATTGAATGGGCAGGAATTCAAGGTGGTGGATATTGTCGATTTCCAAGTACACTTCGTCCCACATATCGGTTCCCAGATTCTGATAAAGATGACAAAGACGAAATCGGCTATAGCATGACCGACCTAAATGACGAAGCAAAGTGGGACTTCAAGAAAATTGCCGCATTCATTCGTAAAAACTACACACTTCTATAGGAGCGAAACATGGCTGTCAAACCATTAAGTCCAGAGGAGGCTCGTGAAACCCTCGCGATTCCTGACTTCGTGATAGAGGCTATTAACGAGCTGATCCAGGAAAATTTCACCGGCCGAGGCAGCTTCATCCTCCTGCGAAAGCAGATTGTTGAGCGGGTCTCCTCGAAGACCCAAGCCGAGTTCGACAGCCGTTGGTTGAACTTCGAGGAAATGTACCGTGCTCAAGGCTGGCGCGTCGAACGTGATAGCCCTGGATACAATGAAAGCTACGAAACCAGCTTTCATTTTTGCCCCGTCCAGGCGCAGCGATGAGCACCTACAAGTTTGAAGAGCGGCTTCTTACCGTCGAAGGGTTGAACCTTTCGTATGGTGACAAGATCATTCTTCGAGACATCAACCTGCATGTCGACAACGTGGTGCGGCCAGGTGTAAACCAGGGCCAGTGCGTCGCGCTGCTCGGGCCTTCTGGCATCGGCAAGACGCAGCTCTTTCGCTGCATTGCAGGTCTACAAAAACCAACATCTGGTTTCGTGACGCTTGATGGAGATAAGCGTGAAGTTAGAACTGGTGAAGTTGGCGTGGTTCAGCAGACGTACCCACTGCTAGCGCATCGGACCATCAAGGGAAACCTCGACCTTGTTTGCAGTGACAGCAAGAAGATCATGGACCTTCTGACCAGGTTTGGGCTTGAGCAACACGTCAACAAGTACCCGATCCAGTTATCTGGTGGTCAACGCCAGCGTGTAGCGATCATTCAACAGATGATCAGCTCACGCCACATGCTGTTGATGGACGAGCCGTTCTCAGGTCTTGACATCATAGCAAAGGACAAGGTGTGCGACCTTATCAATGAAGTGAATCTTGTTGACGAGTTGAACACAACCATCTTCACGACTCACGACCTTGAATCGTCGCTGCAGATTGCCGACACGATCTGGGTTCTTGGGCGTGAAGAAGGAAAGCACGGTGCAAGCATCGTGAAGCAGTATGATTTGATGGCGATGGGGTTGGCGTGGAACCCTGAAGTGACGAAACACCCGAGCTACGTTCCGTTGTTGGTCGAACTACGCGAGCTGTTTAAAACTCTTTAACCTGCGCTTTGAGTTGTTCTTTTATTAGGATTCAGGTTAAAATGAACCCACTAAACGATGATTGGAGAAACAGAAACATGATGACGATTAAAGAGCAACTCAAGGAAGCCCGAGAAACAAAGAACGCCAGCATGTTGGATCTGGCACTCCGGGCCCAGTATCACTTCAACCACAAGAACCAAGTGGTTGACACCACCAACATCCAGTTCACCGAAGTTCGTGCACTTGACCCGAAATTCTACGTATAAGGAGACCTCACCATGGCAAAGCTCAAACCCCTCCCGAAAGCCCTGCTCGTGGCTGCCATCGTCGGCGGTCTCGGATTCGGTGCCTACAAGTTCATGCCGAAGAAAACCACGACAGCTGAAGTCGCAACGAAGAGCGACTCCGCCGAACTGGCCCAAGGCAAGGCGGATTTCCAAAAGCAGGTCGAGATCGACCAAGAAAAACCACGAGCGGCCCAGGTGGCCGCAGAGCCAGAACAGGAACAGCAAGTTGTTCCACCTGGTGGAAAGCTGCCTGGTGCTGGCATCGCCTCGGGTCAGAAAACTGGTACCAACTGGCCAATGACCGAGGACATCATCAAGTTCTGCAGCACCGACCAGTACCCGCTCCGTAACGTGATCACGAACGGCTCGGTCGACAACGTCAACAAGATTTACACCGACAAGAACTCCCAGTTCGGCATCGTGCAAGAAGATGCGTTGGACTACCAGCGCAAGATCGACCCGAAGATGATGTCGCGCGTGGTCGCGGTCTTCCCGTTCTTCTCGGTCGAAATCCACGCGATTACCAAGGACGGCTCGCCGATCAACTCCTTGGCCGACATGACCGGCAAACGAGTGGTCGAAGGACCTGAAGGTTCGGGAACGTGGGTAACCGTCCAGCTGATCAAGCAACTGACCGGCATTCAGTGGAAAACTGTTCAAGGGAACCTCTCGCAGGCGAACGGCCTGAAGGCGGTGCAGAACGGCGACGCTGACGTCGAGTTCATCGTGGCTGGCCAGCCGATCACGGTGCTGACAGAGGCGAGGGGGATCAAGCTGGTTCCCCTGAGCAACCCGAAGTTGGACAGCTACAACTTCTACACCAAGGCATCGCTGCCATCCCACACCTACGGCTTCCAAAACGACGCCGTCACCACCTACAAAGTGAACAACGTTCTCGCAACCTTCGCGTACAAGAACCAGTACCAGAAGGAAATCGGTGATCTCGTGTCCTGCATCACGAAGAACATCGACAAGCTCCAGGCCGACGGTCACCCGAAATGGCGAGATGTCGACCCGCTGGACATCGAACGCGTGAAATGGCCGGTTCATCCTGCCGCTCTCGCTGCAATCAAGCGTGAAGCGAAGCACAAGTGATGTGGAAATTTATCCATGACCTGATGGCCCATCGACTTCTTGCTCTGTCATTCAACAGCAAGTGGGCCATCAGGTTCCATGACTGGACAGCTAATAAGGTCTGGCCTGGTTCCAGCCGTTAAATAGTTGTGTACACTTCAGGTTGGTATGATATAATAACATCATACCAACCAAGTGAGCCGAACATGCAACCAAACACTCTTCATACCAAGCCTCTCTTGAAATCGCTGGGCGTAGATGCGGACTTGGGTGGAAAGAACTTCGTTTTTCTTCAGCTTTTCACGGTGTATGTGTCTGATGCTCAGATGGCAGCCCTTGCAAAAGCCGCGAAGTATGGGTGGAAGCTTTCGAAGATCGTGTACAGCCGGAACCCTGAACAGACGGATTGCGCCATCGCGATGCATGCAGATGGCTGCGCCGCTTGGATGCTTCCTGACGGGAAGATCGAGCGTGCAAAACCTGGTCAGAAAACTGCCTACCTCAACCGTAACTGGACGGAATGCCATGGATAACTTGAAGGATAAAGTCTACGAATCTCTGAATAACGCCATGGCGAATGGCTACCTTGAGCTGTCGACATGGACTCCTGCTGAGATTGCAGAAGACCTGAAGGAGTACAACCCCGACTTCGAGGACATCCCTGAAGATCAATTCATTCCGCATATCGAGGCATGGTTGAAAGAACATGAATAAAGGAGAATAGCATGAGACCTGGTGTACAAGGTGAAGAACGCGAGAAGCTGCTGGAAGATCGGGCAAAGCTCGTGGAAGAAATCAAGACGTTGAATGCCCAACCGGTTGGGAAATCGCAGGCCGCGATCAATGGCCGGAAGGAAGACCTGGAAGCGCTCGCCAGGAAGGTGAATGCGATTGACAGGAAATTAGGAAGGATTTAATCATGCCTCTGCTGCTCGTCATCCTCTGTGGAATTATCATGTTCACTATCGGTTTTTATGCCGGTTATGCCAGCCGTGGCGAGGACGACGGCAGTTCAAAAGTAAAAAAGAAGCTCTGTGCTCATGCCGAAAAGGACTCAAAGGTAGAAACCTGGGGAGCGGATGGGACAAAATTCGTTTCAGTTCCCCGTGCTTTAACGAAAGCTAAAGGTGTAGGACTTAAACTTTTGAAGGAAAGGGAGGATGTGAGCAGTTTTATCAAGTTCTGTGAAATTGAACTTGAAGGAGAGCTTCAGTCAGCTGAGTTAAGCTGGGCAATGATTTCGAATGAATATCAACCATGGATTGACAATGAGTATATCCGTGACTCATTGGCAGCTGCAGTTGCGCCTGAAGGATTTTGTATGAAGTGGTCTCCGAGTGAAGAAGGATCGGGGCCTAATAAGATTTTTATTTCTATCATTGGACGTAAAGTTTAACAGGTCAGTTATGCAAAACATGACACTATCCTGTAAACTATGTTAAAATAAACCTATAAAAGAACTCTCACAACTGAGGAACAAAAATGGGTAAGAAACTTTTTGTATCATCGCATGTGCAGGTTGCACTGCTGAAAAATGTGCTGATCCCAGAGATGTCAACTGGTTTCTGGAAGGATCACCGACCAGCGGACCATGCAGCGCAATGGGCAGATGTCGAAATCATCGTGAGCGCTGACTCCAAGCTCGGAGCGGTCGACTTCACGGTGCCTCGTCTTTACAACTTCGTAAACCCGGATTTCATTAAGCCGAACGAGGACAAGCTCGTCACGGCTGCACAAGCTGTCAAACCATCCAGTAATTTCCGCTCGGTGAAGAAGGAACTCATCGAGCTGTCACGCATCGTGGGCGGTCGTTTGACAAATGCGAACGAGAACCCGACGAAAGCAAACCGTGGCAACAACAAGAACGGTACCGTGCAAGAGCCTGTATCCAAGGCGAAGACGGCCGTGAAGAAAGCCACGACAGCAGTCAAGAAAACTGTTGCCAAGAAGGACGCAGGTATCGTCACCGAGAAAACCTCGAGTGGCGCAACCGTGCGTCGTGTCGCTGTTACCCGGGCCAGTCCGTTCGATGCACTGACGGGCCCGCAAACCGAACCTGAAGTTCAACCTGAAGAGTGAGGAGATGATCATGGGCTGCTATATTAATCCACGTGGTGAAACGAAAGAAGATTTTCTACGGCGTGAAGGCCGTGTAATCAGCGTTAACGAGGCCATTGCTGCACCTGAAGGCGAATACGCCGTGTGCCTCGTGCACAATGGCGCCTTCACCGCGGCGGCAGTAGCCTATGATCATCACGAGCTGGCGGCTCTCACACGTGCTGAAGACCCACGTCCCAAAATCTGGTACATGGTTCCTCGAGAAAAGTTACTTAACGTGAGCGACATCTCCCAGTACGATAAAAAGCAGCAATGAATCTAAAGCAGCAAATCATTGACTTCTTCACAGGAGTCAAGATAGGTACCGTTGAGAAGATCAGTTTGACGTTTGGCAGCGCTGGGCACCAGGTTGTACTAATCAATGGTATCAACTACGCTATGTGGATGGACTGGAAGGAATTTCCAAAGAACGGAACTGTGGTTAGACACAAGCCGTATCTCATGTCATACCGCAACGGTGCAATGCTTTGCACTACCATCTTAAGCGTCGAGAGCACGCCACAACCTGAAACGTGATAGCGCTAAATAGTTATAAAGATAGTTAGTAGTGTACAATGGAGTTATAACTCCAAGGCACAAATGGACGGGCCCATCTACATCTCGTGCAACAAGTCGAATGGCATGATCGCCAGCCAGACTTGTAATCGAGAAAAGATGGGCCCGTTTTCTTTTTGCTAAAAAATCGAGCAAACTGCAAACAACGGTGTACAACGTTGTAGGTTGGTTGTATAATAGCATTACTGAATGGATACACCTCGAATCCTAACAAAAAATCGAGGCAACCTGTATGGGAGTATCAAATGAATGCAATGGCAAGTTTTGGTGGTGACAAGTTCATCAACCGCCTGTTCCGTCGTGCACCGGGTGTGGTATGGGACATGATGACCGGTAAGGTCGGCTTCAAGACCCAGGAAGGCATCGCGACCTTCAGCGGCTCGGGCGACGACGCCCAAATCGAAATCAACATGTTCGACCAGTTCGGCATGGAAGTCCCGGCCTTCGCCCAATCGACCCCGATCGAAGCCGTCAACGTCGGCGACCTGATCTACTTCGGCTCCGGCGAAAAGGCCGGCTGGATCGTCGAGAAACGCTACGGTGTACGTCCGGTCGGCAGCTCGACCCCGGCAAAACGCCCGACCCGCAAGTCCACGGCCGCCGGTCCGGCAGGCGAAATCACCGTCGCTGAAGACGAAATCGACAAGTCGAACGTCCAGTTCACGCTGATGAAGGTCGACGGCCAACGCACCACCTGGAAACCGCCGAAGGTCACGATGCTGGGCATGGGCGCCGACGGTGTCATGGTGATCCGCTCGCTGCTGACGATGCTGCCGGGCGGCCAGAACGACCTGAACGGCATGCAGAACGGCCTCATGATGATGATGCAGATGTCGGCGATGTCGGGCAACGAAGATGGCCCGGACCTGGAAAAGCTGATGCCGATCATGCTGATGAGCACGATGAGCGGCAACAGCAACGGCGGCAACATGATGCAGATGATGCTCATGATGCAGATGATGGGCGGCAACAACCCGATGGCGAACATGTTCGGCGGCAAGAAGAAAGACCCGGACGACAACTACCGCGGCAGCGGTAACAAGGGCCCTTTCAACCGCTGACCGACGACAGCGATTGGGACGCGAAGTTTCACACCGGTCTTCGCGCCCTGACCGATGAAGAGCGTAGAGTGCTTTCGTCGGTCACAATCGTCGGAATGCGTTTCTACGCTGGTGCACATGAGTACCTACACAAAGCAGGTCAGCAACGAGATGTTTTCGATCAGTACCTGTACTTGGTGCCAGAAGTAGACAACAAGTACGATGTGAACGCAGTGATGCTGCACAACGGAAAGCAGAAGCTGGGCAGCGTCGAAGCGAAAGATGCAGCAAAAGTAAAGCGGCTGTTCGATGAGTGGAAGGATGCAAATCCTATGCACCTCGATGACGTGATCGTGGTTCGAATGGACCAAGTATACCAGCACTTGAGTGACTTCAAGTATCGCGGTTCGATCCCGGTAAGAGGAATGTATCGAATTCATGAACGTCTCGCACGTAAGTTTTCTAACAAACATTTGAAGGATTAAAATCATGGGTAACGCACGCTGGGATCAAGACACCTACCGCTCGTATGCAAAAACCACCAACTACGTCTCGGCGCCGCGCGAGCAGGTGTTCTCGCACCGCGTCAACGAAAAACTCGACCCCCGCAACGTGAAGGTCGGCAAAGGCGAGCGCGTCGGCATGCAGCTCCGCGAGTCGATCATCTCCGACGAAAACCCGAACCCGACGCCGATCATCCTTGGCCTGGACGTCACCGGCTCCATGGGCGAAGTTGCCGAACAGATCGCCAAGGTCGAGCTGCCAAGGCTCATGACCCAAATCCACGAGACCAACGTCGTCAGCGACCCGCACGTCATGTTCCACGCCATCGACGACGTCTTCGCTCAAGGCCACGGCGCCCTGCAGGTCTCGTACTTCGAGCCGGACCTGAAGATCGTCGAGCAGCTCCGCCAGATGTGGCTCGTCGCGAACGGCGGCGGCAACGGCTCCGAGTCGTACGACCTGTCCTGGTACTTCGCCGCGAACCACACCTACCTCGATTCGTACGAGAAGCAAGGTCGCAAGGGTTTCCTGTTCACCTTCGGCGACGAGCCAGCACCGTTCCAGACGGTCACGAAAGAAGACCTGAAAACGATCTTCGGCCCGGGCAGCTACGAAGACACGACGCCGGCGGCCAGCCTGAAGGCCGCGCAGGAGAAGTACAACGTCTTCCACGTCGTCATCGAGAAAGGTGCCCGCGGCGGTCGCCATACCCGTGAAAGCTGGACGGAGATGCTCGGCAACAACGTGCTCTTCGTCAAGGATACCTCGGTGCTGACCGAGGTGGTTCTCGCCACGATGGCCATCGCGAACGGCGCCGACATGGAAACGGTGATCCGCGAGTCGAAGGTACCTGACGCTCTGCGTTACGCCTTCAGCAACGCTCTCGGCGGCGAGTAATCGAAACTGAAACGGGCCCACATGGGCCCGTTTTTATTTTTAGGTGTACATTTTTGGAGGTTAGTGGTATAATAGCTACATCAAACAAAAACTGGAGCATAAGATGGTAACCTTCAAAGAACGCCAAGTTGCAAAAATCGGTCTTGTGGTAGATGTCTTCCTCACCGATGGCAACCGTAAGCCGAAGAAAACTGGGACGATTTACCGGGTCGTGGGCGGCTGGCAGTATCAGGTTTCCAAAAAGCACCTTGGCGAAGTTCTGCCAACTCTCGAAGCAGTAAAACAATCGCTCATTGGGGAATAAGGAGAAGACATGTCGCAAGCAATCGCAGTTATCGGAGCAGGATACGGCGATGAAGGAAAGGGTCTCGCGACCGACTACTTCGTTCGCAAGTTCAAGGCGCCTTTCGTAGCACGCGGCAACGGCGGGGCACAGGCGGGGCACACGGTTGTCGATGGCAAGAACAGGCACGTGTTCGGTCATGTCAGTTCCGGCACGTTCGCTGGGGCCGACACTTACCTCGGCTCCAACTTCATCCTGAATCCTCTGATTCTCTCGGATGAAATTGAGGAACTCGAGACCATGGGATTCAAACCTCGTGTGCACGCCCACGGCGACTGCCGAGTGTCCACGATCTACGACATGGCCATCAATTCTCTGGTAGAGCTGTCGCGTGGTGTGGATCGACATGGCTCGTGCGGTATGGGCATCAATGAAACCGTGACCCGCCACCAGGCCGGCTTCTACCTCGACTTCAACACTCTTTTCAATTATCAAGAGACGATCGACGTTCTTACGCGTGTTCATCAAGAATGGGTTCCTGAACGGCTGAAAATGCTCGGCATCACGGACAACACGTTCCTTAAGATGCCAGACAACACTCAACGCTACGCGCATGCCTTCTTCGATGTGTTCAAGATGGCTCCTCGTGACATCGCATCCGACCTTTGTCTGAAGGCGATGCAGAGCTTGACGCTCGACGATCCGAAGAAAAAGATGAAGTTTGAAGACACCGTCGTGATCGAGGGAGCCCAAGGCCTGATGCTCGACGAATACCTGGGCGAGTTCCCGCACGTCACGCGCTCGGTCACTGGCTTGGCCTCGTCGATCCGGGCAGCTGCAGAACTAGGAAAAACATCCATCATCCCGGTCTACATGACGAGGGCGTATGCGACGCGTCATGGTGCAGGTCCTCTCGTGTATCAAGGTGCACGAATCACCGACAAGAACCTGCGCGACGAGACGAATGTCGACAACGAATGGCAGGGTTCCATTCGTTATGCGCCGTTGGACCTGCGTTCGCTTAAGGCCTACATCACAGAGGACTTCGAGCGCGGCAAGCTGGTAGCTCAGGCTTTTGGTGTGGAAGTCGACCCGCCACAGATGATCATCACGTGCTTGGACCAGTTGGGCAGCTACGTGAATGTGGTGAAAGCCAACGGGTCAATCATCAGGGTCAAACCAGAGGACCTGCCATCGGTTCTCGTCAATGAGCTCATGTGCGTAGAGATCATCGGTGTCTCGTACGGTCCTGAAGCAAAGGATGTCCGCGAACTGGCGGACGTTGTATAATGGAATAAGCTGAGCTCTGCATGTGGGCCCAGTTAAATACTGGGTCCGTCCTTCCTCGAGGAAATCATGCCAAAATCAACGATGACAGTGAGCAAGGTTCAAGCAGCACTTGCTCGAGCAATTGAGTCCACCCAATGGGCCCGACAATCTGATGATGCCGAGGCCCTCTGCCATTTGCAGAAGTTCTTGAACTCCCAGCACACGAAGAACATGTTCTACATGCATCTTCTAACAGAACAAGAAGAAACTCCAGAAGTAAAAAGCGACACAGATGACCTAGACATAAAGGTGCTTGCGCACCTTTATTCCTATGCGCTAGACGGTGGGCCAGCTGGGTCCATTACCTCAGCAATTTTCAGAAGCCATACGCCACGCGGAAGCTCATTGTATGAGCTAAATTACAACTCACCCCGGGCTATTCGGTTTTATGTCAGGCGGTGCCGAGGTGAACTTCGCGGAGAGCTTAATGAGGACACGTTCGGTGTAAATCGCAACATCCCTCAGCCTCACGAGGAGCCTCGCAGCGTCACACATTTTCTCAAAAAAGTTTGGAATAACATCCTATGACTGAACAAATCTACTTAAGCCGTCGCAACCTTCTGACTCTCCTGTCAAAGCTTGATCGTGCAAAGTCAGGGGATGCAACTGCAAAGACCATCGTTAAGTACATGAATCCAAAGGACCCATTTGTCCAAACGATGGACAGCATTGCGGTAACTGCAGTTGAAGATGAAGACTACTACGTAGACCGAACTCCAGGTGTCATGCACCCGGCCGATGAGCCAGATGTGGGCACGCGCGACGCACCACCATCTGAGGTCACCATTAATTTGGCTGAACTTCGGTCTCGAGTCTTTATTGGGTTTAAAGCTGGTCAAGAGGTACGACTCCGTTTCAAACTTGATGACCTAGACGCAGAGCCAAGCACCGTGGTAAACGTCGTCATTCCAGATACGACGTATACCATTTCTGATTCCTTCTTCCAAGGTATGTTTGAGCAGAGCCTGCTGCAGTATGGCAAGCACTTCAATGAGAAATATCGGTTTACGATGAAGCAAGAATTTCATCACACCCTTAATCGCATGTTTAGTAACTTAGCGTTTCAAGATCTTAATTTGCCAAACGCAGCGGCTGATTCTGCATAAATAGGTGATCGCAATCATGGATCACCATCATGCCAAACGCAGTCGTTAAAAAGTACGCGCAAGAAACTGGAAAATCTCCAGAGCACATTGAGAAATGGTGGAAAGAGGCTGAGGAAGAAGCTCTCAAGAAATTTCCAAAGAAGGGACCTCGGTACTGGGCCTACGTCAATGGCATCGTTGAACGGCGAGGAAAGCTCGTTCATGGAAAGAAAAAGAAGAAAACCAACGAGGGCATTGAGAACCCAAAGATGAGCTTCAAGCAGTTCATCTTAGAAATTGATGAACAGGATGATCAACCTGATCAAAATGGTTCGTGATATACACTCTGTATATAATTAGACTATAGGTTGAAAGATTCCATATCTCCATGCAAGAACTTTGGACGTTGTGGCCACAACGCGATTAGCGAGTGATCGCTTCCCCTTGCTTCATGAGGAAGCAAGATTTCAAAGTTCTTGCATGGAGATACCATTAGAGGTGCTCGATGACTGCCAAATTTTTCCTCCCATACATATTTCTTTTTGCTGCGTTCGCCTCAGCAGGAACGATTGTCGCGCACACTCAACAGATTAAACCTGCTCAAGCGGTACCAAAAAGTTGGGAATCACTTGTGAAGTCTGATGAAATGGATATAGACCTTGATCCTGCATCTCTACAAGTTCAAGGCAGAAATAATGGATTTGAAGTTAGCACAAATTTCCGAATGAACTTTCATAATCCAATTACAGTTGACAAGAAAGATAAAAAGGGTGCGTACTACGTCAATCGCATGACAGCGATCTGCAAAACTGGAGAAATGCGAATCGATTCTTCAGATGTGTACACAGAGAGCGGTGAGCTGATCGCCACTGGTAAGGACCTTGGCACCATGAGGAATCCCAAGGACCCAAAAAGCTTTATCACGCAATGGGTGTTCGTTGCATGCAGTGGGGTAAAGGGAAAAGTTCCTATGCCTGAAGCGTAAAAAGTAGTGTACAACGGTGGGTGCCGGTGTATAATTACTCTATCGAATGAGTAAACGCTGATTCGATAACGAAGATGGAATAGGTCCCTTAGCTCAATTGGCAGAGCGGCAGCTTCTAAACCTGAGGGTTCTCGGTTCGAGTCCGAGAGGGATCACCAGAACGTCCATTAGCTCAGTTGGTAGAGCAGGCTCTCTAAAAGCAAAGGTCGCGGGTTCGAACCCTGCATGGACGGCCAAGTTATCAAAAGCATCATTCGTTAAGGATTTAAAATGAAAATTGTTACTCTGATTGTAGGTCTCGCATTGGTGTGTTCTGCACAGGCTCAGCCTGGTGACGAAACCACGAGTCCGGCGCTTCGCGCCCATCAGGCTGCAGAACTGGCAAAGGGCGACCCTGCACGGTGGTTTGTTCCAGACCGTACGGTTGCTCAGAAGGTGAGAACCCTTCAAAAGGAAACTGCGGCAGCACATGCTGAAAATGTGGCTGCTTGCAAAGGCGATAAAGCTTGCATCAAGAAAGCGCATTGCATTTATCGTCAAGAAATGGCCACGATCATTGATCGTGCTTTGGAAGATTAGTATTCTTTACTCGAGGTAGCTCAATGGGAGAGCGGCGTGGCGATCCACGTGATTCCGAAACCGAGAATACTCTGCTTCTCCAGGGTATTGCTGCCGGGTTAGCGTAGTAGGTTCGATTCCTATCCTCGAGACCAATTTTGTAGTCAACCAGCCGAAAGGAAGCATCATGACTCAGCTCTAGATTGTCAAACAGCAGAAACATTATCTCTATACCATCTCGCGTCGAGACCTCCCACTCGCGCAACAGGCAATTCAAGCCGGCCACGCAGCCGTTGAACACGCCTACACATATGGACGACCGGCTGACCACCATCCGTCGTACATTCACCTCACGATCAAGAACAAATCGCAGCTCGAAACGCTTCGCCAGAAGCTGAACGACGCAGGCATCCAGACGGCCGAGTTCCATGAACCGTACCAAGACTGGGGCCTGACTGCGATCTCGTGCATCCTCACTGAAGATCAACGACACCTGACGAAGGGCCTCCAGCTCTGGCGTCTTCCAACCCAAGGAGAAGCAGCATGAACCTCGCTCAAGCAGAAGCCATTGCAACCCTGTCCCGTGAACTGATCCAGTCTATTGACAAGACGAAGATCACGCCACCTGTTCATGGTTGGGGAAATGGAAGCTTCACTCTCGATCAGATTCAGTCGATCGTGCTCGATGAAGACGGTCAGATAAAGATTCACTGGAGCCGTTACGTCGGGTGCGGTGACTACGATACGGATGACACCTACCACTCAATCGACAGCCTGTTCGACTGAGCGCACGGAATACAGCATTAGGTCACAAATAAGGAACGCAAAATGAACCTCTAGATTCTCAATGACAAGATGTCTACCTGCTATCAAATGCAGGGTCAAAACATCCTCCAACACGGTCAAGCCGTGGCAGCCAGGTACAAGGACCTGATTGGAGACCGAAAAATGGAATGGCGTTTGCCAGACTGGTTCGACTTGGATTTTCTTCTGCCTTTGTGTCCTTCGGCAGAGATCATGGAGATGTACCATGTCTACCATGACTGCGGAAAACCCTACTGTCGTACCGTAGATGCAGAAGGGAGGCAGCACTTTCCTGACCATGCACGAATCAGCGCCTCGATCTGGCGCGTTCATGGAGGCGATGAACAGATCGCCCAACTGATCGAGCATGACATGGACATGCACCTTCTCAAACCATCAGAAGCAGCAAGTTACAGCCGCATGGACCTGGCACCTGCTCTTCTGCTCACAGCCCTCTCCGAGCTTCATGCCAACGCGGAGATGTTTGGCGGTATTGAAAGCACGTCTTTCAAAATCAAGTTCAAGGCACTTAACAAAGTCGGTCGTAACATCATCAATCAACTGAAAGGAATCTAATCATGGCAAACTTCAACTCCAAAGAAACCTATCTGGCAGCCCGCGCAGAGTGGAAAGAAAACTACGCTCGCCTCACGCAGCAGGCCCGTGAACAGCGCATCGAATTCAATGTCGCAATGAGTGAGTTCAGCAAGGAGTACAACAAGACTGGAAAATGGCCACGTGATGAATACAAGCGCCTCGAAGCTGCTCGCAGCGCTCGTGCTGCAATTCGTCATGAAGCAAACCAGGCTCTCGCTGAGCTGGTGGAAATGAAGGAAGAAGCTGCACGTCAATGGCGACTGGCTCACGTGACTCATCCTCGTGTCCTCGAGCAGGACTATCCAACCACCGTGTCCTAAAATTTACATTAACACGTTTTGGCGGCTCCAAGTTATAATGATACGTAGCACCTCATTTTTAACTTGGAGAAACTAATGGCATCCTGCAAAAACCTAATGGCGGCAGCCGTTGGGCTGATGATATTAACCGCGTGCGGAGGTGGGGATAAATCATCCTCACCTACTCTGCTTGCCGCAGGCGCGTCTACGACTGTTAACGCTGAAGGGAAAATAGTTCCTCTTGATTCCAACAACCCGCCTGACATGACAGGTCCTGCTTTTTCCACTGACATGAAGCGCATGCGTGCCGCGCGTCTTGAAAAATGGAAAAAGGGCCAAGCAACAACTCCAGCAAAAATTCCAGAAGACAAGAAAGCAAAGCGGCCTGCTAGGCTCTTGTCAATGATGGGAACCTCTGACTCCACCGGCGCCCCAGTTGCGATGGGAGAAACGGTGAAAGTCGCACCGTCGCTCGACACAATTCCAGTCGATGCTGCGACGAAAGGTGCCTGGTCAAAGGTGTACGACTGGCCACTGATTCCAATCCACATGACAATGATGCCTGACGGCCGGCTTCTCAGCTTCGGCACGACGGCGGCAGGTGCTCAAACAGGTTCCAAGATCTATGACATCTACGACCCTTCGCTAGGGCTCTTCGATGGTCACATGACCATGCCGAATGGAACTGGAACAGACATCTTCTGCTCAGTTGCGTTGACGCTGCCAGCAACCGATCAAGTTCTCACTGTCGGCGGTGACGTATTCGATCCTGTGTCAGGATATCCATTCAACAAGGGGAACAACAACACCACCCTTGTTTCCATGGATAACTCAATCTCCCGTGGCAACAACATGAACCTCCCTCGTTGGTACGCGTCCACCGTGACGATGACCAACGGCGAAACCTTCGTAATGGGTGGTCTCGGTGGTGAAGCTCATCCAGAAATTCGCTCTACTGCGGGTGTGTGGAGAATGCTAACTGCTGACACGAGTCGGCTTGATTACTGGTACCCTCACAACTGGTTGGCGCCGGATGGCCGCGTCTTTGGATATGACTCATTCGGCAATTACTACTACGTCAACACCTCGACCGGTGCCCTGCAGATTGTCAATCAATGGGACGTGAACCGATTTGGCGAAAGCGGTACAGCCGTCATGTACCGTCCAGGTCAGATTCTGCAACTTGCTGGTTACAGCAATGCCGCCTCCATCATTGACATCCGCAGTGGAACGCCAACGCTCACGGCTCTGCCTAACCTTCCAAAGCGTCGGCAGGATTCTAATGCATCAGTTCTACCAAACGGGCAGGTGGTCGTAACTGGTGGCTCTGAGGTCTACAATGAGCAAACGGGCGTCAGCAACCAGGCATCGATCTGGAACCCTGATACTCGTGCTTGGACTCAGGGCGCCGTCGGCACCATGGACCGGCTCTACCACTCGATCAACATGCTCATGGCCGATGGCACCGTTCTAGTTGGCGGCGGTGGTGCTTGGGGTCCACTCAACAACACCAACGTTGAGTTCTACTATCCTCCTTACCTCTTCGACGGAAAAGGAGGAATGGCAGTCAGGCCAACAATCTCAGCTGCTCCTACCACCGCGAGCATTGGTCAAACGTTCAACCTGACTGTTTCTCCTGATGTTACTCGTGTAACAATGGTGAAGTCTGGTTCCGTAACCCACAGCTTCAACAACGAGCAGAACTTCAACGAGTTGACTTTCACTCGCTCAGGTTCAACTCTTACCGTGAACATGCCAACGTCCGCGATTAACGCCAGCCCAGGTTATTACATGGTGTTTGCATTGAACGCCGCAGGAACCCCGTCAATGGCACGTATCGTCAAGGTCGCACCGCCTGCACCACCAGCCGTGACTGTAAACCCACCAACCAAGTTGACTGGATATACGTGCGGTGTTGGTTGCTGGACTACTGACACTGGTGTGCACGTTGCATGGACCAAATCCACCACCACAACAGTCACTCAGTATCAAGTCCGCCGTAGCACCACTGGACTCAGCGGTCCTTGGACAACAGTTGCAACGCTGGGAAATGTCAAACAGTGGACAGACAAGAACGTGACGAATGGGACTACGTACTACTACAGCGTCGCGGCCCTCGTGGGTGGGACACCTAGCGTTTATGCGAATCTGCCGTACTCCATCACCTCTGACATCACGCTTGGAATCCAACCTCCACCAAGTGGAACGAACACCATTATGCTGAATTCACAAGGTGAAACAAAGCTCATGGTTATGAATTGGTGGCGCGGCGATCCTGCACTTGAAGGAAACTTCAGACAGCCTGGTATCTGCACAGGACCGGCTCCAACAGGCAACTGCTACCTCGGTGCACGCAAGACGTTCCGACCTCAAGGGTTTTACATCCAGAACTCCATGCTCTGGTTGGAGGTTCCACAGTATGAAGGAACGATCAACACCTTCGACCACTACGCGCTGCCTATCGAGCTCGTGAAGAACGGCTGCACCTTCATGATTCAGCACATTCGAACGCACAGTCGATTCGAGTTCCCGTTGAACCCACCAGGACTCGAGATTCTGCCGCACACGTGGACAATGTCGGCTGACCTATGTGCAGGGTATGATCCAACATCGACGACATGGGTGCAGAAGCTGAATGCGGCCGTGGATGCAATGCTCGGGCCGGACCCATACCCATACACACCACCTGCATATCCATATAACGACCCTCGTACCGGTAAGGACCCGTCGCAACCTTAACCTGAATTTCAAAGTTCTAATCACCATGGAATCGTTGTATAATGATTCCATGGTGTGGGCCTTCTACTTACATAAGGCCCACAAATGAAACGCGAAAAAGAAATTATTGATAGACTCTGGTTTAAGGCGAAGCTGTCGCCTGTTGCAACAGGACTTTTTACAGATGCATTTTACCCCACGCCAAAACGAGGGACTGGTGCACAATACGTTTTCTATACTCAAGTCGAGACCACACCAGCTTCACAAAAGGTGATCATCGCTTCAAAAATGAATGAAGCGGGTTTGCGTATGATGACGAAGGACCTGGCTGACAAGTGCCTAATCCCAGGCGAGAAAGCAACGAAGGCAGAGATGACCCAGCTGAACGAACTTGTCAAGAATCTTAAGGTGTAGTATGAAATTTTCGCAGGCTGAATTGGAAGAACTTGTCAGCCTCTTGGATTATAATCCTGAGACTGGTGAATTCAGATGGTCAGTCTCATTTGAGACATGCAATAAGAGACGCGTTGTGACTGTTGGTGATATTGCTGGGTTGAAAACTAAGCCAGGCTATATTCGCATCAATTATAAATCACGCCATATCATGGCACATCAGCTTGCGTGGTTTGTTGTCCACGGTAAATTGCCGTCTAAGTTTATCGACCATAAAGATAGAAATCGAACAAACAATAGAATTGATAATTTACGTGAAGTAACAAAGATTCAGAACGGTCAAAACCGCACGCTGAATCGAAACAGTAAAACTGGAATCATGGGCGTTACACAACATCCATCTGGAAAATATTGTGCAAGTATCACTGTCAATAAAAGAAACACTAAAGTTTACTTTGACACCATTGAAGAAGCAGCCGCTTACAGGGCAGAAATGGTGAAACAACATTTTGAGAAAATATCATGACTAAGCGATTGCTGTTTCTGGATCTTGAAGATACCGTCATCGAGCCTGTCATGAAGGGGTGGCACAACACAGGCATGATCAACGAGGAGAAGCTGAAGAAGTTCATCGCTGACTACAACCCTGACAGCATCCACATTTTCTCCTTCGCCATCTGGGACGAGGACCAGAAGGGAAAGTTTATGGGTCACACGAAAATGATGATCGAGCAGGCACTCGGCATCAAGATTACTGGAGTTCCAACTGTTGAGGACATTATCCACAATGTCTGTCGCGTACAAGGAATTCCTCCATCGTCGATGGACTTCGATGACTTGTCCACCTTCTACGGAAAACAGCATTCCTTCCACCTCTGTATGCGACACCTGTATGCAGGCAACTCGACCCCCGTTGAGCTGACCTTCCTCGATGACGCAGTGTATAATGAAGCTTGTGTATGGCCTGACATTCAGGTCACTTTGCGTATCCTTAACATTGACACACTGAAAGAATAAAATGCCTTCACTTCAAGTTTCGATTCAACCTTTTGATGTTCCTGAAGAAGTTCTCATCAACGTTCCTGGGTCCACAGATGATGTGTGCGTTCCTCTTGAAGAACTGGACGAAGACACCCTCGCAGGATTGGTAGAGGAGTTCGCAGCAGCCGTAATGGCCAAAGCTAAGAAGGACTAATTATGCCGTCAATTGCGCAAATTCTCAAGAACAAGTGGGAAGGCAACCCTACTGGTCTTCGTGAAGATTACCGTTCCAAGCTCCAAGCTGGCGTTTGGGTCGTAGAGTTCACGAAGGCTGACGGCACCTTCACCACGATGGAGTGCACTCTTGATCCTAAGCTGACTCCACCTCTAAAGGAAGGCGCCTCACCGAGAGCGGAGCAGGACCACCTGCTGCACGTTTACTCGTTGGATCGCCAAGGCTGGCGTTCATTCAAGATCGACAGCGTCCATAGTTTTTACAAGAAACCGGAAATTTTATAATGGAAACACCAGAACAAGTGGCTGCTCGTGTGAAGGAATACATGACAAGCCGTCCAAACCCCTTCGCTGAAATGATGCGAAAGAGGGAGGAGCAGATTGCAGCGCTGACCGAGAAGCATGGCGCTGACTACGACCAACCTGTCCGTACCCACACGGTAAATAAGGCCGAACAAGCGGTCATCAACGAGTGGCTCGAGTCCTTGAAGCCAGAGATCATGGCACTTCAGAAGAAGCAAGGCAATAGTGATCCACTCGGAACTGGTGAACCCTACTACGGCGCTGTAGGTGGCGGTGTCACCTACAGCTTCATCGGAACCGGTCTCGGCGACATCTTAATTGTCAAGGAGGCTACAACCGGAAAAGAACTCAACGTGACGCAGGCTCTGGATTGGGTCTTCTACGGTTAACAGAAGGAAAGACCCACATGAAGAAATTGTTTGCTATCTTGTCATTATGCGCAGCATCAGCCTCTGCGCAAACATCCATTGGGCTTGATTACGATCACAGCTATGGTACCGAGCGTCGTGTTTCACTGACGCAGAAGACCCCAATTGGGAGCTTTGACGCAGCACTGCTCGGCACCAAGTATGGAAAGTTAGATAGCACTGGATCTGATAAAGCAAACGGTTTCGAACTTGGTTACGCAAATGGTTTAAAATATGGTGCCATCAACGTAACAGGTCGTGTGGGTGCAGGTCGTCTGAATGGCATCGATCCAACAGGTGGTGGCTTTATCAGCAACACGAGCTATCTCACTCTCGGTGCTGAAGCCTCTGTCGGACTCGTCGATGAATTTGGGCTCTTTGCCAACTACCGTCACCGTAACCCATTTGGTGCTGGTCCTAATCAAAATCGCTTTCAAGTCGGTGTCTCTGTTGAAGTTTCACCTGGTATCGGCGGTCGCGTCGGTATCTCCCATGCTCGTCAAGCAGGTGGTAGCGGGACGGGTCTCACTGCAGCACTCAACTACACATTTTAATCATGCAAATTAAAGCTTTCAAGTTGACTACCGGCGACGAGATCGTTGCAAAAGTCCTAGCAGAACAAGATGGTTCCTTCGTCATTCAGGACGCTCTTATGATGGTCGTCCAAATGGCGCCAAAGTCGAAGGAGCACCCTGAAGGTGGCATGTTCTGTCAGTTCTACCCATGGACCATCATCAATGAAGGCAGCATCAACCTTCAAGCAATCGGAGTCCTAGCGCACTACAACGTGCCTGCTGATGTTGAGCGTTCGTACACGCAAAACGTCTCGGGCCTCACCATCGTTTCTGGCGCTGCAGCGAGTCAAATCCTAAATGGCTAACTTGTCACTTCCAGAAATCTTCGTTCAACTGCCAGAGGACGTGCAGTCTGCTCTGATCGTTGCTCTTGAAGAGTCGAACATCTCAAACATCACCAGCGAGGAGGTCTTCTCCGCTGCTGAGAAAATCTCCAAGACGTTGAAGCGTGATTATCCTGAGTCAAGCGAGCTAATCGATCAGGTGCCGCAAGCAGTGGTTGATACTCTGTTCTAAGTAAAGGGTCGATGGATCATAAATAGTTCATCGACCCTTTCTTACGAGCTCGCCATGCCAGTCAACCTCACCCCAATGGAACGTCTTGAAATCCTTGAAAAGGACGTTAAGGACCTAAAGCGGCTTATCA
>Ga0207649_10000725_pt1 | contig 21738 bp, 16 predicted proteins | sample KBSC43metaG_FD_184317 | JGI IMG/M metagenome (GOLD analysis project Ga0207649, IMG submission 184317) | Corn rhizosphere microbial communities from Kellogg Biological Station, Michigan, USA - KBS C4-3 metaG (SPAdes) (version 2) | ecosystem: Host-associated > Plants > Roots > Rhizosphere > Soil ... | reverse complement strand
ACATGGCGGAATCCGCCTGCGTAAAGAGTTCAAAAATATCGGCGATCTTGTTCCCGGGAATGCCGATCCCGGTGTCCTCGACGAAAAATTGCATCATCGGTTCGGGATTGTCGGTTTGCGCGGGGCTGGTGCGCATGCCGAGGACCACCGAGCCCTGCTCGGTAAACTTGAGGGCGTTGCCGACCAGGTTGATCAAAATCTGGCGCAGACGGCCGGCGTCGCCTTCGAGATGTTTCGGTATTTCCGGTGGGACGACGGTTCGGAATTCCAGTGCCTTTTCCCTTGCCTGGTGGGCGAAAAGAAAACGGATGCTCTCGATGAGTTCGATGGGCGAGAAGACCGTCTTCTCGATGGACAACCGGCCCGCTTCCATGCGGCTGAAATCCAGAATGTCGTCCAGGATGCGCTGAAGCGATTCTCCGCTCGTGATGATGTTTTGCAGGTATTCCTGGAAGTCCGGCGGAAGCGACGGCGAATGGGTCATCAACTCGGCAAAGCCCAGGATGCCGTTCATGGGCGTGCGAATTTCGTGGCTCATCACGGCGAGGAATTCGCTCTTGGCCCGCGCGCCCGCCTGCGCCTCGCGCGCCAGCTCCTTTTCATGCTCGAGCGCCCGTTCCATCCGTTCCTGCGCGCGCTTGCGCTCCCTGACGTCGCGCACGATGGCCTGCAGCAGGATGCGTCCATCCAGCTCGATGCGATTCAGGCTGACCTCCACATCCAGAACGCTGCCGTCGGGGTGATTCATCCTCCATTCGAAAAATTGCGGCGTGCCCGCGAGGGCGGCATGGACGACTTCCTCGCCCTTTTCGCGGGAACTTCGGCCATCCGGCTGGAGCTCGGGCGAGAAATCGAGCGGCGTATGCCCGATGATCTCCTCCCGCTTGCACGCGAGCATTCGCAGCGTGCTCTCGTTGCAATCGATAAACTCGAGCCCGTCCTCGATGAAGATCGCATCCTGCGCCGTCTCGAACAGCGTCTTGTATCGCCCCTCGCTTTCCCGGATCCGTTGCTCGGCCGCCAGCAGCTGATCACGCTCGGACAGCAGGATACTCTGCCGGGCCATGGCCAGCAGGCTGACCAGCACGGCGCCGAATGCGGTCGAGATCTGCACTCCCCAGGGAGTGTGCGGCACCGTCCAAACCAGCACGACGCTGATGGCTGCAACGACCACGAGTAGCACCGGCAGCAGCCGCAAAATGTTTTCGCACGTCCGTTCCCAGCGGGGATCGGTCGATGTCCGCACTTGCCACACCATCGCTCCGACGCCCATGGCCAGGGTATTCGCGGAAAACGAAAAGTTGAACCACGTCCCGTCCTCGAGCGCATTGTCCAGCGTCAGGGAATTCCAATGCATCCAATCGGCCCCGCTGCCGACGACGGTCGCGAAGAAAAGCAGCCATCGCCAGTCCGGCCGCAGGCGCAGCGTCAGCATCATGATCACGCCGATGCTGGCCGCGCTGAGCAGCGCCACGGGATAGGCCACGAGGACCGCCAACGGCCACGCGCCCATGTCTCCCTTTCTCGGTAGATAGAGCGCCAGCGTCACGGCCAGCACCGCGACGGAAAGAGCGGCGGCATCCAGCGCCATCGCGCGCTTCTGGCCCGGCGCGGTGTGCGCTTGCAGAGTGGACCACATGCCCAGCGCACAACACGGGCCGAGCCAGATATAAAGCGCGTCGGAGGGGCCGGGAAACGGATTCCAGCCAATGCCGACCTGGATGTCCCACAGAATTTGTCCGAGCGCCTGTGCGGTCAAACCCCACGCAAACCACCGACGCGCCGACGCCTCCTTCCCGGTCGCGGTCCGCACGCCGATCCACGCCAGCCATGCCGCCGCGGAATACGCCGTGGTCCAATGGAAATTGTCGAGAAACCGGGTGAGGGACGGAGCGACGCCCGCCAGAATGATTCCGAACGAAACGAGACAGATTCCGACTGCGAGGATCAGGACCACCTCCGCCTGTCGTCGCGCGGCGCGGGGATCGGCGATGGCCGACCCACTGGTATCGGCTTTCGATGTAACGAGACTTTTGGGGGCGGTTGACATGCCGGGTCGCACCGGATCGGTAACTGCCCCAGTTAACGGCGATTTTGCCGGAACATACAATCCTTGTCCGCGGGGATTCCGGCCGCAGATGATCGGGGCAGCCGGAGGTCGTCGTTTTGTTTCCCTCCGCGAGGTGGCGCCCGCTAGGATTCCTCGATGAAGCCTTTTCGCAATCTCGCCGAGACGCGCACGCCAAACGGTTCGCGTTTCTCGCTGCACGAGCACAACGGCGAGTATTTCCTCAAGCTCAACGGCACCCAGCTGATGAGTTCCACCGCGACGGTCTCCGAATTGCTGCTGGCGGATCACGCCTGTGCGTGGACGGAGAAGCGCGCCCGGCCGCGGGTGCTCATCGGCGGATTGGGCCTCGGTTTCAGCCTGCGCCGCGTGCTCGAGCTGGTGAGCCCCGGCGCGGCGGTCGAGGTGGCGGAGCTGCTGCCCGAGGTGGTGTCGTGGAACCGCGAGCTGCTGCGCGACGTGAATGGCACGCTGCTCGACGACAAGCGCGTGACCGTCGTCATCGGCGACGTGTTCGATTGCATTCGCAACGGCGCGGGCCGCTACGATGCGATCCTGCTCGACGTGGACAACGGCCCGACGTCCTTCGTGCAGCCGCAGAACTCGCGGCTCTACGGCCGAAGCGGATTCGAGCTCATCCGTCGCTCGCTGCGCACCGGCGGGCGTGTGGCGTTTTGGGCGGCGGACAAGGAACCCGCGTTCCCGCCGGCGCTGGCGCGGGCGGGTTTTCGCGTCGAGGAGATTCCGGCCAAAGCCCACGAGCGCGCAAAACGCGCGGCGCACCGCATCTACGTTGGCGAGCGGATCGAGGCGAAGCCGACTGCGCCGTAAGGCGCAATCCCCTGATTGGAGGTCAACGCGCCGTCGTTGCCCATTCTTGAACGCGTGGAAGTGGGCAACGACAGAGCGTTGCCCTCCAGGTCACGAAACGATCGCCTCGGCAGCCGGCGACAGCTTCAGCGCGCTCGCGGTCCAGTCGCGCACCCGGCGGAACAAGGCGGGATCGTCCGCGAGCGACCGGCCATACGACGGCACCATTTGGGCGATCTTTTCCTTCCACTCCGCAGAGGCCATTCGCTCCGGGAAGCATTTCCCGAGCAGCTGGAGCATGATTGCGACCGAGGTCGAGGCGCCGGGCGAGGCGCCGAGCAGCGCAGCGATGGAACCATCCGCGGCCGAGACGACCTCGGTGCCGAATTGCAGCGCGCCGCCGCGTTTGCGGTCCTTCTTGATGATCTGCACGCGCTGGCCGGCGACTTCGAGTTTCCAATCCGTCATTCGCGCCGTGGGCACGAATTCCCGCAGCGCCGCCATCCGCTGCTCGGGCGACTGCATCACCTGGGCGATCAAGTATTTCGTGAGCTCCACGTTGTCGCGGCCGGCCGCGAGCATCGGCACGAGATTGTCCGCCCTCACCGAGAGTGGCAGGTCGAGCAGCGAGCCGTTCTTGAGGAACTTCGTCGTGAAACCCGCGAACGGACCGAAAAGCAGCGACCGCCGGCCATCCACAATGCGCGTGTCGAGGTGCGGCACCGACATCGGCGGCGCGCCGACTGCCGGCCGGCCATAGACCTTCGCAAAATGCTGCTCGGCCAGCTCGGGATCGTCGCAGCGCAGCCACTGTCCGCTCACGGGGAAGCCGCCGAAGCCGCGTCCCTCGGCAATGCCCGACTTCTGCAGCAGCGGCAGCGCACCGCCGCCCGCGCCGAGAAAGACGAACTTCGCGTCGAACTTGCTGATTCCGCTCGTCGTCTGCACGTCGATGCGCCAGCGCCCGGTTGCCTTGTCGCGTTTCACCTCGGTGATGCGGTGGTTCAGATAAACGGCCACGCCGTCCTGCTGGGCGAGGCGGCGAATGAGCGCCCGCGTGAGCGCGCCGAAATTCACGTCCGTCCCGGTGACGACGCGCGTGGCGGCCACGGGTTCGCTTGCGTCGCGGCCTTCCATCATGAGCGGAATCCACTCCGCGACCCGCGCGGGATCGTCGGAGAATTCCATCTCGGCGAAGCCCGGGTGCGTCCGCAGCGCCTCGTAGCGCGCGCGGAGGAACGCCACGTCCTTCGCGCCGTGCACGAAGCTCATGTGCGGCACCGTGCGGATGAACCGCTCCGGCGCGTCGATTACGCCCTTTTCGACGAGATAGGCCCAGAACTGGCGCGAGAGTTCGAAGGATTCATTGATCGCGACGGCCTTGGAGATTTCGACGGAGCCGTCGGACTGCTCCGGCGTGTAGTTGAGTTCGCAGAGGGCGGCGTGGCCCGTGCCGGCGTTGTTCCAGGCGTTCGAGCTTTCCGCGGCGATGCCGTCGAGGCTCTCGAAGACGGCGATTGTGAGGTCGGGTTGGAATTCCTTGAGCAGGACGGCGAGCGTGGCGCTCATCACGCCACCGCCGACGAGGATGACGTCGGGGCTCTCGGTAAACGAAGGATCGGGTGTCATTGAAAGATGGAAGATCAGGCAGCAACGCGCATGCCGGGGAACTCCCGGCCGCGGCGAAAGGCAGGAAAACAACCGCCCCGACGCGATCGGGTCAAGCGCGGAGTCGCGCCGCGCTGCCCGGACGGGATTTACGGTCGCCCAAGCTTCGGAATGCGAACGTCAGGGAGAATGGGACGATTTTTGAGACGCGCCGCCCTGGGAATCGGGTTATTGGGGATATTTCTGACTGCGGTGGCGGCGGTCCTCCTTTGGCCCCGATACGAGGAATGCCGCGCGGCTGCGGAGAAATTTGACCTCGGCGAACTCGACCGCATTCCCGCGATCTCGGAGGTATTCGATCAATTCGGCGGCAGCTATGGGCGGCTGCCCGGCGAGGTGCGGTATGTCGTTCCGCTCGCCGGAATCTCACCGAATTTCGTGAATGCCGTGCTGGCGCGCGAGGACTCGCGTTTTTACGAGCACCACGGGGTCGATTTCAACGGGATCGCCCGCGCCGCGGTGCGCAATCTCCTGGCCGGCGGCGTGAAGGAGGGCGCGAGCACGCTCACCCAGCAACTGGCGCGGAACACCTTCGACCTCGGCGACGATCGCTGGCGGCGCAAGGGCGTCGAGGCCCTGCTGGCCCTGCGCATCGAGCGACAGCTCACGAAGGCGCAGATCTTCGAGGACTACGCGAACCGGATTTACTACGGCCTCGGCATGTATGGCGTGGAGACGGCCGCGCGGGCCTGCTTCGGCAAATCCGCGAAGGACCTCACCCTCTCGGAGGCCGCCATCCTCGCCGGGCTCATCCGCAGTCCGAACCGGTTGAATCCCCTCGAGGACAGTCGCACCGCCCTCGCCCAGCGCGATCAGGTGCTCGCGCGGATGGAGGAGCTGAAAATGATCACGCCCGCCCAGGCGCAGGCCGCCCGCGCCGAATCCATGCCCTCCGGCAAACGCCAGCCGCCGCACGTGCAGGAAAATTACGCAATGGATGCCGTCGAGCGCGACCTCACAATCCTGCTTCCCAGGGAGGTCGTTGAGCAGGGGGGATTGAAAATCTTCACGACGATTGACCGCCGCCTCCAGCTGCTCGCGGAGAACGCCGTGGAATCCCACCTCGCCGCCATCGAGTCCGAAAACGGATGGCCGCACCCCGCCCGCGATAAGACCCCGCCAACTGCGGAAACCGGCGCAAAATCGACGGAATCCCCCTACGTCCAGGGCGCGCTCGTCGCGATCGACAACGAAACCGGCGGCATCCGCGCCGTCGTGGGCGGGCGGGATTTCAAGGCGAACCCCTACAACCGCGCGATCCTCTCCAAGCGGCCGATCGGCTCGACCTTCAAACCCTTCGTTTACGCCGCCGCCTTCACGCGCGGTTTGGTCCCCGGCACGCTGGTGGACGACGCTCCGCTCCGCGAAGGCGAGGTCGCCGGGCTGACCGGCGTGTGGGATCCCGAGAACTCCGACGGCGAAAACCTCGGCCTGCAACCGGTCGAAATCGGCCTGATCCGTTCGCGGAACACCATGACCATTCGCGTGGGCGAACGAGCCACGCGCGCCGCCGTCCGCGCCCTCGCCCTCACGGCCGGCCTGGAGAGCGTGCCCGACATGCCCTCCATCTATCTCGGCGCCTTCGGCGTGACGCTGAAAGCCCTCACCGCCGCCTACACGATGTTCCCGAACGGCGGCGTGCGCCGGCAGCCCTACATCATCGACCACATCGTGGACCGCCACGGTCGCACCATTTACAAGGCCACCCGCGCCGAGCTGCGCTGCCTCTCGCCCGCCGTGGACTACGTGATGAACGGCATCCTCCGCGACGTGATCGCGAAAGGCACCGCCGCTGCCGCGAGTTCGATGGGTCTCGACTTTCCGGCGGCGGGAAAGACCGGGACGACCGACGATTACAAGGACGCCTGGTTCGTCGGCTACACCACGCGGCTCACGTGCGGCGTCTGGGTCGGGATGGATCGCCCGGAGCGCATCGAGGCGCACGGCTACGGCAGCAAGCTCGCCTTGCCGATCTGGGTCGATTTCATGAAGCGGGCCGCGAGCTGGAAATACGTCGCCACCGACTTCCCCGCGCCCGAGGGACTCGCCGAGGCTGCGCCGCCCGCCCTGCCCGTTGCCGCCGCGATTCCGGTCGCGGCACCCGCCACCCCAGCGGCGGCCACCCCGCTCCCGCCGGCGCAACGCGGCTCCCCCGGCAACTACCGCGTGATCCAGACGCCGAACGGCATCCAGATCCTCTACGATCGCTGAAAGCGGGAACGCATTTCAGAGGGGATTTCCGCCCGGTTCCTCAGTGCGGCGACGGGAGGAACTCCACGCGGCTTGTCCAGGAGCCGAGGCGCGCCGCTTCTCTAACGAGCCGTTATCGGAGTCGTGCTTGAGCAGTGGGGCGTGATGGATTTGAAGTGGGCAACGACAACCGCAGCGAAGCGGAGATGGACGAAGTCAAAGCGTTGCCCTCCAATGGGGCGATGATTGTTGGCATTGACCTTGGCACGACGAATTCTCTGATCGGCGCGATGGATGCGGGGTTTCCCGTGCTGTTTGCGGATGCCGAGGGGCGGCGGTTGCGGCCTTCCGCGGTGGCGTTTGACGAGACGGTCGAGGCTTGCGCGCCCACCGTGGGCTGGCCGGCGCTGGCACATGGCGGCGTGGTGACTTCCATCAAGCGCGAGATGGGGAGTGCGACGCGGCGGCACGGGCGTTCGCCGGAGGAAATTTCGGCGCTCATTCTGGCCGATCTCAAGGCGACGGCGGAGGCGGCGCTCGGCGGGGGGGTGCGCGAGGCGGTGATCACGGTGCCGGCGTATTTCAACGACGCGCAGCGGGCGGCGACGAAGCGCGCGGGGGAACTCGCGGGGCTGGAGGTGCGGCGATTGCTGGCGGAGCCGACGGCCGCGGCACTGGCCTACGGGCTCGACAAGCTGGGGGAGCACTCGAAGGTCGCGGTGTATGACCTCGGCGGCGGGACGTTCGATATTTCCGTGCTCGAGCTGGCGGGCGGGGTCTTCCAGGTGCTCGCCACGCATGGCGATACGAAGCTCGGCGGGGATGATCTCGACGCGGCGATTGCGGAAAGTCTCGGAATCTCCCGCGCTGCCGCGAAGGCCGCGAAGGAGGGAGGAATTTTGGATTTTGGATTTTCGATTTTGGATTTGGAGCAGGCTTGCGCGCCTATTCTGGAGCGGACGCGGGGGCACTGTTTGCGGGCGCTTTCGGATGCGGGGATCGAAGCAGCGGATTTGGATGAGGTGGTGCTCGTGGGGGGCTCCACGCGCATGCCGGCCGTGCGGCGGCTGGTGGCGGAGATTTTTGGGCGCGATCCGAATGTCTCGCAGCATCCGGACGAGGCCGTGGCCATCGGGGCGGTGTTGCAGGCGGGGATCCTCGATGGCTCGGTGCAAAACGTGACATTGCTGGACGTGACGCCACTGTCCCTGGGCATCGAGACGTTTGGCGGGCTCATGAACGTGCTGATCCCGCGGAACACGACGATTCCCGTGAAGCAGGGCGAGATGTTCACGAATGCCGTGGCGGGCCAGACGGCGATGCGCATTTCCGTGCTGCAGGGCGAGCGGGAGCTGGCGCGGGACAACTGGCGGCTGGGTGAGTTCGACGTGGCGTTCACGCCCGCGCCGAAGGGGCAGGCGCGCGTGGGCGTGCAGTTCGAGATCGATGCGGATGGCATTCTCCATGTGCTGGCGCGCGACGTGGCGACGGGCGCGGACACGGTGGTGGAAATTCGCAGCGCGGTGGATGTGGCGGAAGAGGCCGTGGAGGAAATGATCGGCGCGTCGGTGAAGCATGCGTTCGAAGACATGGCGGACCGGCAGTTCGCTGAGCAGAAGCTGAAGGCGGAGGAGATGCTGCCGGCGATCGACATGGCATTCGCCAAGCTCGGCGCGGAGTTGCCGGTGGAGGAGCGGACGCGCATCGAGACGCTCGTGGCCGAGGTGCGTGCGGCGATCGAGAACCCGAACCTGCAGCGGCTGAAAAAGAAGATCGCCGAGCTGGACGACGCGACGCAGGAGCTGGCGACTCGGCTGCTGGAGAGTCTGATGCGGGAGTGAATTCAGCCGGGGCGAAAGCCTTTACGGCGTGTCTTCGGCGAGCACGCAGCGGAAGCCGTAGATGACGTCGCGGTCGTCGCGGGAGACGACGTTGCGGTAGGCGGATTCCAGCTCGAGACGGTTGCGGTTCGCGTAGGAGCCGCCGCGCAGCACGCCCCAGTCGTGGGGGTCGTCGCCACCGGCGTAGCTCTCGAGGCCCCATTCCCAGACGTTGCCGCCGAGGTCGTAAATGCCAGTCGCCGAAGGTGCGAAACGGCCAACGGGTGAAGTCTGCGGGAAACCGTCCGCGTAGCCGGGAATGAAGTTTTTCTTGAGCGAGGTGTCGGCGTAATTGCCAGCGCCCTTGGGCGGCGGCCACGCCCCGCCCCACGGGTAAATTTTGTGGACGAGGCCGTCGCGTTTCTCGGGCGTGGTGCCGGCCTCGACGGGCAGGCCGACGGCGTCGCTCCATTCGCGGTCGGTGGGCAGGCGGTAGGCCTGGCGGTCGCTTAGTCGGCCCTCGGCGCGTTCCTTGTCGGTGAGCCATTGGCAGAAATCCATTGCGTCGTGCCAGCTCACGAGCACGGCGGGATCGTCGGAGGTCTGCGCGAAATCCGGAATGGTGCGGGCGCGGCCGGTGGCGGTGCAGAAGGCGTCGAAGTCGCGCACGCGCGTCTCCCAGATGCTCATGCGAATGTCGCCGAGCGGGATGAGGACCATGCCGAGGCTGTTCGTCCAAGGCTTGCCGGGCTCGGGGCCGAGGTTGTGCTCGAGGCGGACGCGGAGGACGATCTGCTCCCCGGGGTGGACGAGGCCTTCGACGGCGGCTTCCTTGTATCCCTCGAGACGGATGCGGTAGTGGTGCGGGCCGGGAGGGACATCCTCGCAGGGCAGCGGGGTGCGGCCGAGCTCGGTATCGCCCTCGAACACGCTCGCGCCGCCCGGAGCGCTGGTGATTTTCACGGTGCCGTTGCCGGTGGGAAAATGGAGCGCGGCGGCGGCTCGCTGGCCGGCGCGGACGGTGACGGTTTCCGTGGTGGACGCAAGGCCGAGGTCGCCGTGGATCTCGTAGTCGCCGGGTGGGAGGTCGTCGAGAGTGAGCGGGGCCTCGCCCGCGCGGACGAGCTGGCCGGCGCGCCGCACGACGACTTTTCCGCCGGTGGGTTCGCTCGTGATTGCAAGGGAACCGGTGAGGATCGCGGGCGGCGGTGAAGGCCTTGGCGTGGGCGTGACGATGACGACCGGGGGCGTGGGCGGGACGGCTTGAGGGCGAGTGAGCCACCAGCCGATCCCGACCGCGAGCGCGGCGAAAACCGCGACGACGAGAAGCGGCGCGAACGAGCGGACTGGCTTGCGGCCGGCCTGCAGACGCAGGAGGTCGGTATGCATCTCGCCCGCGGTGGCGTAGCGGCGCGAGGGCTTCGCGGCGCAGGCGCGGAGGAGGATTTCGTTGAGTCCGAGGACGTGATCCTTCTCCGCGATCTCGTCAATGCGCGTGGCCATCTCGGGAAAATCGAGGCGATCCTTCCCCATCGTGATTTCGTAGAGCACCTTGCCGAGGCTGAAAATATCGGCCTGCGCGGTGCCGGGTCCCTCGGGCGGCACGTAGCCCTCGGTGCCGACGAACGAGTATTGACCGCTGGTCGTAACGAGGCCGATGTCGGCGAGTTTCGGTGCGCCTTGGACGAAGATGAGGTTTGCGGGCTTGATGTCGCGGTGGATGAGGCCGTGGCGGTGGAGCTGGTCGAGGGCCTCCGTGAGCGTGAGGCCGATGGCGAGACATTCGCTGGTGGGCAGGCGTCCGCGCTGGTCGATCTCGCTCTTGAGCGTGCGCGGCTCGTAGGTTGCGACATCGACGGGCTGGGCGGCGTCGATGCCGTCGGCCAGCTCCATGATGTAGTAGAAAAAGCCGTCGCCGCGGCCGACATGGAGGATGTTGATGAAGCCGGCGTGGGCTCGCGAAATGGGCTCGAAGGCGGACATGCCATCGAACTCGCGCTGGAACGAGCGTTCGTTATCGAAGTTTGCGCGGTCGATCACCTTGATCGCGCGGAGCTGACCGGTGAGCGTGCGGGCGAGCCAGATCACGCCGTAGGATCCGCGTCCGATTACGCGCAGGACCTCATGATCGGGAATGGCTGGCGGCAGCGGGTCGCGGCTCATTGTTCGCCTTTCTCGAGTGTCTCGACCTCGCGCCGGATGAGCGCTGCGACGCGATGCCGCGCGAGATAGACCTGCGCGATGTTCACGCGCAACTCGGCGGCGACCTTCTGCGCCGGCCAATCGCGCACGACGTAGCAATCGAAGATCTGGAATTGCCTGGGGTCAATGCGGCGGCGCACGCGGTCCATCGCGGCCTCGAGCAGGTGCGCGCGCCATTCGGCGTCCCACACCGCGTCAATGTCGAAGCCGTCGGCGATGCGGTCGATGGGCGCGGTGCGGCGGTCGCGATCGATCGTCGGCTGGTCGGAGATGTCGTGTTGGCGTTTGCGAAACTGGTCGGCGATGCGCCAGCGCGTCATGTGCAGCAGCCAGCCCTTGAACGAGCCGAGCGCGGGATCGTAGCGCAGTTTGTCGATCTTGCGCGAGACGGTGATGATTGTTTCCTGCACGACATCCTGCGCCTCGGCGTCGCTGAGGCCGGACTTGAGCGCGACGCTGTAGATGAGCTTCCAGTAGGTGTCGAAAAACTCCTGCCAGACGCGGCGGTCGCTGCGATTCGCGAGACGCTCGACAAGGCTGCGTCGGGTCACGAGAAACGGGTCCGGCTTCACGGATGGGGGTTTTATCGGAGACGCGGGCGCGGCGCGAAAAGAATCCGCGCGCATCGGGAGTTGATGCGCACGGCGTTTCGGGAAACGATGCGGGTATGACGCTCCGACTCGTATTGCTCCTCTCGCTGGCCGCCGCGGTTGCGGGCTGCGCCACGCACATCTCCGCAAGCAAGCGGCAGCAGGTGGAATTGGCGACCCAGACCGGCCCCTACGCCTATCAACGCGCCATCGGCGGGCCGCCGCACTAGGCGGACGGCAGGGGAATTGCGATGACGGACGACGCGCCGAAAATCGATCTACATCGGCATCTCGACGGCAGCATTCGCCTCGAGACGATTCTGGAACTGGGGTTGGAGAATGACCTGCCACTGCCAGCGCGGACGCTCGATGGTCTGCGCCCCTTCGTCATCGTAAGCGAGCCGCAGCCGGGCTTGATGGCGTTTCTGTCGAAGTTCGAATGGATGGTCGGCGTGCTCGTCGATGCCGAGGCGTGCCGGCGCGTAGCCTACGAAAATATCGAGGACGCACGGCGCGAAGGGCTCGACGCGGTGGAGTTGCGGTTCAGCCCGATCTTCATGGCGGCGGCGCACGCCCTCGCGCCGGAGGCCGTAGTGGAGGCGGTAATCGACGGCGTCGCGGCCGGTTCGCGCGATTTCGGTGTGCCGGCGACGCTCACCGGCATTCTCAGCCGCACGTTCGGAGTAGAGTCCTGCATGCGCGAGCTCGACGCGCTGCTCGCGCACCGCGGCGGCCTCGTCGCCATCGACCTCGCGGGAGACGAGGGCAATTTTCCACCGGAACTTTTCATCGAGCACTTTCGCCGCGCGCGTGAAGCGGGCCTGGCGGTGACGATTCACGCGGGCGAGGCGGCGGGTCCGGAGAGTATCTGGGCGGCGATTCGCGATCTTGGCGCGACGCGCATCGGGCACGGCGTGCGCGCGACGGAGGATGAGGCGCTGCTCGATTTCCTCGGCGAGCACGGGATCGGCATCGAGTGCAATCTCACGAGCAACGTGCAGACGAGCACGGTGCCGGATTACGCGAGCCACCCGCTACGGACGTTTCTCGAGCGCGGACTGCTGGCGACGATCAATACGGACGATCCCGGAATCAGCGGCATCGACCTCGCCCACGAATACGAGGTCGCGGCGCCGGCGGCGGGCCTGAGCGCGGCGCAAATCGCGCAGGCGCGACGAAACGCGGCGGCGATTAGGTTTTAGCGCGCGCGGAGATAGCCCCTTTCGATCGTGCGGAAGGTCAGCCAGGAGTCGAGATCCAGATACCACCGTTCCGTGGAGATGCGGATGCGCCATTTTTTCGGACTCACCTGGTTCAATGCGATCCTGACCATTAGGATCGACGAGGAGCTGGAGGTCGCTTCGGAAGAGAAAGACCAGGAAAGCCGTCGTTCCGTGGAGAGGTCGATTTGGCCGGTAGCCGTTTCCTTGCGTCGGTAATTTTCGGACTCCGATTGAGGGATGGACGTGCTGCCGCTGACAATCGTTGCGCCCCCGTCTGAAGGGGTGAAGTAAGTCGTCATGCCAGACCATTGAATGGTCGCGAGTTCATTCCGGGCGCATTTGCCCTGCATTTGTTTGAGCGCGTCGCCTGTTTCCGGGCGTTTCAAATCAAAGAAGCGAAGGTGGGAGGTGACGGTTTCCGATTGATTGTCGAGTTCGATATATTCGGAGCCATCGACTCCATTGTAGGTCGTCGGAGATGCGAAGGTCTCGCTGTGGTTGGACGGCACGCGCACCGGCGCGTAGTCCAGATCGACGATTTTGGGTTGTCCCCGATCCACCCGAACGACCACGCGAACCGGATTTCCGCCGGCGTCCACGGCGGTGCCTTTCAAGGTGAGGGCGTGCGCCGGCGAAAGAACGGCCAGTAGCATCGTTGGAAACCACGCCTGTCTCATTGCCCCGGTGTAACGGCGCCAGGCGCAGAACGTAAGAGGAATCTCGAAGGTCCGGCGGTGGCGGAGGTTCGGTTGCGTTCGACATCGGTTGCGAGGGATCGCTAGTTTCGCCGTCATGTGGCGATGGCTGGCGGGCGCGGCTGGGGTTTTGGTGGGGGTGAATTTTGCCGCGGCGGAACCGCTGCCGGTGCGCGTAGTGGCGGCGAATCTGACCTCGGGGAATCACCAAACGTATTCGCCGGACAATGGAAATCATTCCAATCCCGAGGGCGCGGGAGCCCGGATTTTAAAGGGTCTGCGGCCGGATGTGGCGCTTGTGCAGGAGTTCAATCCGACGGTGCCGATGCGGCAGTGGGTGAACGCGACGTTTGGCGAGGAGTTTTCCGTTTTCGTGGAGCCGACGGGGCAGGCGGGCGGGATTCCGAATGGCATCGTGAGCCGGTGGCCCATCGTGGAGAGCGGGGAATGGGACGATGTCTCGCAGACGAATCGGGAATTTGCCTGGGCGAAGATTGCGCTGCCGGGTGGGCGATTTCTCTGGGGGATCAGCGTGCATCTTTATTCTCAAAAGCCGACGGTGCGGGCGACGGAGGCGAAGGCGCTCGTGGATTTTGCGCGGGAGAAAATTCCGGCGGCTGATCTCGTCGTGCTTGGCGGGGATTTTAACACGCGGGAGCGCGGCGAGGCATGCGTGGCGGTGTTGGCGGGGATGTTCGACGCGAAACGGCAGCCGGCGGCGGATGCGGCGGGCGATGCGAATACGAACGCGCCACGGAACAAGCCCTACGATTGGGTGCTGGCCGATCCGGAACTGGCGGCGTGCGCGGCACCGACACGGATCGGCGCGGCGGAGTTCCCGCAGGGGCTGGTGTTTGACAGTCGGACGTTCAAACCGCTGGCCGATGTGGCGCCGGTGCAGGCGGGCGACAGCGCGGCGCCGAATATGCAGCACATGGCCGTCGTGCGGGATTTTCTCGTGAAGTGACGCTCAGCGGGTGCGAATCGTCGGCGCCGGTGCAAGGAGCGCGGCGTTTGTCGTGACGATCTCGTGCTGGAGGCGGCGCTGGACGAGGGAATTGTTGATCTGGTTGAGGAGAGTTTGGTTCGACGCGGCGGTGCCGGTGGTGAGCGGGGAGACGACGGTCACGCTGGCCATGGGCCGGTAGATGATGATCGGCGGATTCGCCTGCAGCGGTGCGGCGAGGCCGAGGAGGAGCAGGGCGAGAACTCTCATGCGGGAATCTACGCCGCGTGGGCGGGCGATGCAAAGGGCGACGCGGCGGACCGGGATCAGGGCTGATGTTTCTTGAGGAAAGTGATCATGCGGCCCTCCCACTCGGCGGTGTTTTGTCCGAGCCAGATGAAGTGGCCGGAGCCTTTGACGGTGAGCAGCCGGGCGACGGGAATCTTTCGCACGATCTGGACCGTCTGCGGGTAGGAGCCGTTGCCGTCGTTCTTCGCGTCGATGACGAGGAGGGGAAGGTTGAAGGCCGCGAGCTGGCCTTTTTTCGCGTAGGTGTCCCACGGCGAATCGGTGCCGCTCACGTCATTCAACGCGCCTTTGCGGCGGTCGCTCATGGGCGTGAGGGTGATGGCGAATTCCTTGAGGAAGGTGCGCTGGGCCTTGTTGCCGAAAATGTAATCGGCGCGGCGGGCAGCGGCGGCGCCTTTGAGGTCCGAATCGACGGTGAACATGATGTCGGCGGTGGCGCGCAGGTCGAGTTGGGCGAGCAGGTAGAGACCGTAGGGAAGGATATCGATCCCGACATCGGCCTGGAGAAAGAGGGCGACGTATTTGTAGTAGGGGGCCTGGTCCGCGGGGAGTCCGAGTCCGGTGAGAACGACGGACGAAACCCGCTCGGGGTGCCGCACGCCGACCTGGAACGCGATGGGCGTGCCGGCGGAGAATCCGAAGATCGCGGCCCGGTCGATGTGGAGGGCGTCCATGAGCGCGACGGTGGCGTCGGCCTGTTGCTCGTTCGTTTTGCCGACCGAGATCGGCGTGCGCAGATAGCCGGGGCGCGAAAGCGCGATCACGGTGAAGCCTTTACCCACCAGGAAGGAGCCCATCAGGTAAGCCTGGTCGTAGCCGCCGAATCCGCCGTGGAGGCAGATGACGACGGGGCCATGGCCGCGGCGCTTATATTCGATGGGGCCGGCGGCGGTCTGGACGACCTTGGAACCGGCGTCGAGCGCGGCCCGGCGTTGTTTCAGCCAGGCGTCGAAGCCCTTGAGCTGCGCATCCGAAGGCATGAGCTCCTCGCGGATCGCAGCAAAATCCGCTGCGGGTGCGGGAAGCAGGGGCGCGAGACTTCCCAGCAGGATCGCGAACGTGAGAAGGCGGGAGTTTCGCGCGGACCGGAAGGGAGTCATCCTCCAACCGTCGCAGGCCTTGGCGTGAAATGAAATGAACAGTTGCTAATTTTTCGCTGGCGAATTTTCTTGGCAGCTATGAAGCGGGCTCGAACTCGGCGAAGACTTTTTTGGCGACGCCCATGGCGTTGTAAGCGGCGGGGTAGCCGATGTAGATCGTCATCTGGATGATGAGTTGTTTGATTTCGTCGGCGGTGAGGAGCTGGCTGGCTAGCGCGCCGCGGGTGTGCCATTCGAATTGCGGCAGGCTGGCCGAGGTGATGAGCGACGCGAGCGTGGCGATCTTGCGCGATTTCTGGTCGAGGGCTTCGTTCGGATAGAAATCCGCGAAGCCGTGCTCGACGACGAATTGCGTGAGTTCGGGATGGTTCTCGAGGGCGAGCCTGGCGCCCTCCTCGCCAAGGTGGAGTTTTAAAAACGGCAGGCCCTGATCGAATTTTTCGCTCATGAGTGGATCTGTGCCGTCCGCAGGGAAGATCAGGCCGCTTCGGCGATGGGCTTTTTCTCGGCGCCGGCCTTTTTCGGCGCGGCTTTGCGGGGCTCGAATTCGAAGCCGACTTTCGCGCCGTCCAGTTTCAAGTAGGCGCTGAAGGGGCGGCCTTTCTTGCTGATGAACTTGGGCAGGAGATCGGTCTTGCCCGTCTCGAGCAGCTTTTTCACCTGCTCGGCGGGAATTTCGCGCTGGAGGATGGTTTTGCCGGTGCGGAATTTGCAGGCGGGCGTCTGATCGCAGACGTAGGCGGCGCCGACGTCGTGGACCTGGCCTTTTTTGCAGACCGGGCAGGGGCCGATGATCGGGGCGTTCGCGAAATCGGGCGGCGCGCTCTTGTCGGAGTCGCCGAAGTCGAAGGTCTGCTTGAACTCGGCGTCGAGTTTCACGACGGCGCTGAACGGGCGGCCCATCTTGCTGCGGAACCCTTCGAGCGGACCGACCTGACCGGTTTCGAGCAGCGTTTTGACTTCCTCGCGTTCGAGTTCGCGACCGGCCATCGTTTTCCAGATGAGCGTGCCGTTCGGTGATTCGTAAGCCTTGAAGGTTTCCTTGAACGCGACGACTTCGCCGGTCTTCGGATCGCGCGCTTCGAGGTCGAGGAAGTTGCCGCCGACGCTGCCGGCATCGCCGGAGAAATTCTTCGCTTTGTCGACGATTTCCTCGGTGAACTTGCGGATGCCGGCCATGAAGGCGGCGCGGTCGGTCTTGCCGGCCTCCATCTGCTTGAGCTGGAACTCCCAGTCGCCGGTCATTTCCGGGGACGTGAGCGAATCGACGCCGATGCCGCGCAGAAGCGTGATGAGCGAGAGGCCCTTCGAGGTGACGATGATGTCGCGGCCCTGGCGGACGAGGTAGCCGTCGAGAATGAGGCCTTCGATGATCTGCGCGCGAGTGGCCGGGGTGCCGAGGCCGCGCTGGCTCATCGCGTCGCGGAGTTCTTCGTCCTCGATAAGCTTGCCGGCACCTTCCATGGCGGAGAGCAGCGTTGCTTCCGTGTAGCGGGCTGGCGGCTTGGTCTCGAGGGCCTTGATCTCGATCGCGTCGGTGGTCGCGGTTTCGCCGGGCTTGACGGCGCAGACGGTTTCCTCGTCGGCGGTGGCGGTTTGCTTGCCGTAAACGGCGAGCCAGCCGGGATCGGTGATGATTTTGCCGGACGTCTTGAATGCCTCGCCCTCGACGCGGGTGATGCGCGTCGTCACTTCGAACTGCGCCGCCGGATAGAACACGGCGATGAAGCGGCGGGCGACCATGTCGTAGATTTTCAGCTCGAAGTCGTCGAGTTTGTCGGTCGGCGCGCCGGTCGGGACGATGGCGTGGTGATCGCTGACCTTGGCGTCGTTGAAGATGCGCTTGTTCGGATGCACCCAGCCTTCCTTGAGCGCTTTTTGCGCGTGGGCGGCGAGCATCGGGTCGCTGAACTTCGTGAAGCGGGCCTTCACCTCATTGAGGTTGTCCTCGGGGAGGTAACGGGAATCGGTTCGCGGGTAGGTGAGGACCTTGTGCTTTTCGTAAAGCGCCTGCGCGATTTGCAGGGTGCGGCGGGCGCTGAGGCTGAAGCGGCTGTTCGCCTCGCGCTGCAAGGTCGTGAGGTCGTAAAGCTGCGGCGAGGCCTGCGAGGTGGGCTTTTTCTCCTCCTCGATGACGCCGATCTTGCCGAGGCATTTGGCCTCGATTTCCTCGGCGAGCGCGCGGTCCCAGATGCGCTCGGCGCGGCCCTGTTCGTCGTCGCTCTTCTTGAATTTTTCGTCGAACCAGCGGCCGCGGTAGGTGCCGGCGGCAACGCCGAAGTCGGCAAGGACTTCAAAATACGGGCGGGGCTGGAAGGCGCGGATCTTTTCCTCGCGCTCGGCAAGAATGGCGAGCGTGGGCGTCTGCACGCGGCCGACGGGCGTGAGCTGGAAGCCGCCGCCCTTGCTGTTGAAGGCGGTCATGGCGCGGGTGCCGTTGATGCCGACGAGCCAGTCGCTTTCGCTGCGGCAGACCGCGGCGTCGGCGAGCGGCTTCATCTCGGTGCCGTCGCGGAGTTTTTCGAAGCCCGTCCGGATGGCCTCGGGGGTCATCGATTGCAGCCAGAGACGGCTGGTCGGCTTTTTGCAGCCGGTGAGCTGCATGATGTAATGGAAAATGAGTTCGCCCTCGCGGCCGGCGTCGCAGGCGTTCACGACATCGTCGATATCGGGGCGCTTGAGGAGGCGCTTGAGGAGCTTGAAACGCGTTTCGTTTTTCTCGATGGGCTTCAGATCGAATTCGTCGGGAATGATGGGAAGATTCGCGAAACTCCATTTGCCGCGCTTTTTGTCCATTTCGCCGGGCAGGCAGAGCTCGACGAGATGGCCGACGGCGGAACTGATGACCCACTGGTCATTCTCGAAGTAGTCGCCGTTTTTCGGGACCTTGCCGAGAACGCGCGCGAGATCGGTGGCGACGCTTGGCTTTTCGGCAATGACGAGAGTTTTTCCCATGAGAGTTGGACCGCAGATTTCGCAGATTTACGCAGATTGAAAGGCAATTCCGGAAATTTGATCCGCGAATCTGCGTTATTCGCGGTTCAGTTCGTTTTTACGAAACGCGCGCCGGGGAGTTGTTTCACCAAGCGCTTCATTTCGAGGGCGAGCAACGTAGAAGACACCATGGACGTTGGCAACCCGCTTCTGGCGGTGATCGCGTCGATGGGATTTTCGTCGTCGGTGAGGGCTGAAAGGACCGTATTTTCAGCCTCCGTGAGGTTGGCGGGGCGGGCGGGCGCGGGGAGTGTCGGGCGCTCGGCGAAGAGGAGGCCGAGGTCGTCGAGGATGTCCTGGGCGCTCTGGACGAGCTTCGCGCCCTGCTGGATGAGGCGGTTCGAGCCGAGGGCGGCGGGGTTGTCGATGCGGCCGGGGATGGCGTAGAGGGTGCGGCCCTGGTCCGCGGCCTGGCCGGCGGTGATGAGCGCGCCGCTGGTGAGGCTGGCTTCCACGACGAGAAGCCCGAAGGAGCAGCCGGCGACGATGCGGTTGCGCATCGGGAAGGTCTGGCGGTCGGGTTTGGTATCCATCGGGAATTCGCTGAGGATCGCGCCCTGGCCGGCGGCAATTTTTTCGGCGAGTTCCTGATTTTGCGGCGGATAGAGGTGGTTGAGGCCTGACCCGAGGACGGCGACGGTGCGGCCCTTCGCAGCGAGGGCGCCCTGGTGGGCGGCGGTGTCGATGCCGCGGGCGAGGCCGCTGTAGATCGTGAGGCCGGCGTAGGCGAGCTGGTAGGAGAGCTTTTTCGCGCATTCGGTCGCGTAGTGGCTGGGCTTGCGGGGACCGACGACGCCGATGCCGTGGCGGTCGCGCTCGGTGAGTTCACCCCAGACGTAGAGGACGATGGGAGGATCGTGGATTTCGCGGAGGAGCGGCGGGTAATCCGGCGACGTTTGGATGAGGACGGTCGCGCCAAAGTCGGCGATGCGGCGGAGTTCGCCGGCGAGATCGACGTGTTTTTCCCAGCTTGCGAGGGAGCGGGCGACCTCGGGGCCGATGCCGTCCACGCGCTCGAGTTCGCCGGCGGTCGCGGCGAGGATGCGTTGCGGAGTCTCGAAGGCCTCGAGCAGGCGGCGCAGGCGCACGGGGCCGAGGCGCGGGACCATGTTGAGTGCGATGTGGGCCTCGGTTTCGGTCATGAGGGGAGTTGATGGTTGATGGTTGAGAGTTGAGAGGATTCGAGGTGGAAGACGGTGGCTGGAAGCGCGGGGTCGAGCCAGTCGAGGTGGGTGGTCGTGATGAGGCGTTGGGCGTCGGCGGGGAGGTGCGTGAGGAGGCGCTGTCGGCGGGTGGGATCGAGTTCGCCGAAGACATCGTCGATGAGGAGAAGCGGCGTCGCGCCGGTGCGCGCGATGAGGAGACGGGTCTGCGCGAGCTTTAGGGCGAGGGCGAGAGTGCGTTGCTGGCCTTCGCTGGCGAAGCGGGCGGCTTCCGCGTCGTTCAATGCGAGGGAAATGTCGTCGCGATGCGGGCCGACCACCGTTTGGCGGAGACGCAACTCCTCGCTGCGCGATGCGGGGAGATCGGAGATGGGAGAGGGAAGGTAGGCGGCGAGGGCGTCGTCGGTCGCGCCGCCGATGTCGTGGACGGCCTGCGTGATGAGCGGCGCGAGGGCGGTGGCGATTTCCGTGCGGGCGGCGGTGAGGTGAGTGCCGTGCTCGAGCAGGAGGGGGTCGAAGGCCTCGATCTCGCGGCGCGGGCGGGCGTCCTTGAGCAGGGCGTTGCGGGAGCGAAGGGCGCGGTCGTAGGCGCGGAGGTGGCGGAGATAGACGGGATCGAGCTGGCTGGCGAGGAAGTCGAGGTAGCGGCGGCGCTTCGAGGAGGAGCCGCGGACGATTTCCATGTCGTCATTCGAGAACCACGCGACGCGGGCGACGCGGAGGTAATCGGCGGAGCGGGTCTGCGCGACGGAATCGAGCGTGATCGCGCGTTTGCCGGCTTCGTAGCGAAAGTGGAGATGCGCGCCGGCAAAATGCGCGTCGATCGCGGCGCCGGGCCGGCCGTGGCGGATGATTTCGGCGAGCGTGCTGGTGCGTGGGGATTGCAGGCGGGCGACGATGCAGGCGGCCTCGAGGATGGAGGTCTTGCCCTGGGCGTTCGCGCCGATCACGAAATTCGTGCCGGGCGCGGGCTCGAAACGCAACCGCTCGAAGCAGCGGAAATCGGCGAGGCGCAGGTCGGTGAGCACGGGAGGAGGGATTTTAGATTTTGGATTTTGGATTTTGGATTTGATCCATCAGCCATGCATTGACCTCCGGCCAATTCGCCATGAGCTGGTCGAAGTCGTTGTGGCCGGCTTGCGGGGCGAGCCAGAGGCGTTTCGGGCCGGTGTAGCCTGCGTAGAGGCGCTCGGCGAGGCGTGGCGGGATGGTGCCGTCGCGGCCGGCGACGAGGAAGGCGACCGGCCCATGGTAGTGGGTGAGGTTTCGGTCGGAATTGAATTGGTGTCGCATCAGCCAGCGGACCGGTAGCCACGGATAATGCGTGGACGCTCCGCTGGCGAGGGAGTCGTAGGGCGTGACGAGCACGACGCCGGCCACGCGGTCTGGACGGGCGGCGGCGACCGCGCAGGCGACGCCGGTGCCGAGGGATTGCCCCATGATCTCGATGCGGCGGTGTGAAGGATCACCAGTGGGTGATGGATCGGCGGCCAGGGTGTCGAAGGCCTCGAGGGCGGCGGCGGTCATGGCCTTGGAAGAGGGTTTGCCGGGGCGGGCGCCATAGCCGGGATATTCGAGGAGGTAGAGCGTGGGACCGGTGCCATTCGACGCGACGTGGCGGCGCAGAGGTTCGTAGTTGCGGCCGAGGGCGAAGCCACCGTTGCCGTGGAAGACGAGGAGCGCGTGGGCGGGGTCGCCGGTGATCGAGCGCCAGCCGATGCGCGCGCCGGCGGCGTTCGTCCAGGCCTCGAAGCCATCCTCGCGCGCAAGGGCGTCCAGCTCGGCCTCGGTGGCGTGCTGCGGGAAGAAGAGGAGGCCTTCCTGATTGAAATAGAGATACGCGCAGATGGCGACGTAGCCGAGGGCCAGCAGGGCGAGGATCGTCATGAGCGTGCGCATGAAAGATGGGCGATCATGCGGACGCATGCGGGGCTTTGCGCGCGGCGAGTTCGCGGAGGAT
>Ga0207649_10000712_pt1 | contig 21869 bp, 24 predicted proteins | sample KBSC43metaG_FD_184317 | JGI IMG/M metagenome (GOLD analysis project Ga0207649, IMG submission 184317) | Corn rhizosphere microbial communities from Kellogg Biological Station, Michigan, USA - KBS C4-3 metaG (SPAdes) (version 2) | ecosystem: Host-associated > Plants > Roots > Rhizosphere > Soil ... | reverse complement strand
CGATGGCGCCGCTGAAGGTGATGTTGGAGGTGCCGTCGGCGTTGAAATTGGCGGATTTATTGAGGGTGACGGCGCCACTGAAAGTGCCGGTGCCGGAAGCGATGTTACCGCCGAGGGTGGCGGTCCCCGTGCCGCTATTGGCTACGGTGACGGTGCGAGCAACCGTGATGGCAGATGTGCCGATCAAGAGAGCCGTGTTGTTGGCTCCGGTGCTGCCATCGTTGAGTGTGACCGTGGTTGTCGCCTTGCCGAGCGTGCCGTTCGCATTGCTGGGAGCGGCGGCATTGAGTTGAAGCGTACCCTGGCTCACCGTCGTGGTGCCCGTGTAGGTGTTCGTGCCGGAGAGAACGAGGGTGCCGGCGCCACTTTTGGTGATGCCGAAGCCGTTGCCGGAGATCACGCCGCTGATGGTCAGATCGGCCGCGGCCGCGCTGCTGTCGCCGACGGTGAATACGCGGCTCGCGCCAAGGCCGAGAGCGCTGGAAATGGTGGCGCCATTGGGATTGTTGGTCGCGTCATAGGCGAGATCGCCGCCGAGGGTGAGCGTGCCGGAGCCGGTGACGCTCGCAGTCGAGCCGCTGGCGCCGCCGCCCAGACTGAGGGCGCCGATCGTATCGTTGAATGCACCAAGGGAAAGAGTGCCGCCGTAGATGTTAAGCGTTGTCGAATTGGACAAGGCGCTCGAGATGCCGTAGGCAAGCGTGCCCGCATCGGCACCGCCGGAGGTGCCGATATTGGTGACGCCGGTGTAGGTGTTGGCGGCGGAGAGAGTCCAGGTGCCGGTGCCCGTCTTCGTCAGCCCGCCGGTGCCCGAAATGACGGAAGAGATCGTGCCCGTTCCGCTGCCGCTGCCACTGAGGGTGAGCGCGAATCCCCCATTGGCGATACTGGCGGTAGAAATCGTCAAGCCGCCGTTGCCGTTAACCTGGAATGAGGTTGCGGCACCGAGGGTAAGCGTGAGCTTGCTGCCGGTAATCAACTGGGTGGAGGAACTGGCGGTCCTGATCCCATAGGCGCCGAGCGTTAATGTGACGGCGGGATTTGCCCCTTTCGAGAGGGTGTAGGCGCCGGCGCTGGCGCCGAAATCGAGGCCGGCCACGCTCTGTGTGGTGTCCATGGTCACCGTGACGCCCGTGGCGTTGTTGAACGACGCGTAGTTGGTGGTAAGGCTGTCCGCCGGGGCGCTACTGCCCGTCCAGTTGCTACCGGTCGACCAGGTTCCATTCGCGGTCGAACTCCACGAAATGGGAGTCTGCGCGACCCCGCGTGCGGCTACGCTGGTAATAATAACCAGCAACCACCATTGTAGCTTTTTTCCCACGTGATCACCATCGCATAGGGAATCCGGAAATTCCATACTTATTTGGGGGTACTTGAGGTTTTTTACACACCACAGAAACAGCAGTAAATAACTGGACGTAAAGAGGGAAGGGAGTAGAGGAGAGAGATGGCGAGAAAATATGTATTGATAGGGCCGGACGACCTTGAGGGAGTCGAAAAGGCGTTGAAGCAAAACCGGGAAGGGAGGGATCAGCAAAGATTGAGAGCCCTCCGGCAGGGAGTGCTGGGCCAATCGACAATGAAAGAGGTGGCGGCGAAAGCGGGGGTGAGCCGTGCGACGATCGGGACATGGTCGCAACGCTTTCGAGAAGGAGGGATCGAAGCGGTGCTGAGGACGGCTTTCGAGCAGCGGGGCCGCAAGCCGCGGGTCAGCCAGGTCGCGCAGGCGGAACTCACCGAGAAGCTTCGAACCGGGAGCTTCACCCGCGCCAAGGAAGTGCGCGCCTGGTTAAGCCAAAAGCATGGGATCGACCTGAGTTTGGAAGGAGCCTACTACTGGCTCTTGAAAGGTCGGCGGAGTCTTGAAAGTGCCGCGCAAGAATCGCGCTCGCAAAGACGCGATGGCCGCCCCAGCCTTCGAGGTTGAGTTGGCGGATCGATTGGGAAAGCTCGGCGTGCCTCGCGGAGCCAGGGCGCGGATCTGGATGACCGACGATCACCTCGCAAAAAGCGAATACCGAAAAGGATCAGCGCGACCTCACCGGCGATTTCGAGACCGACGCTCATGTCACGTCCTTGTTTGCAAGGTTTTCATCACACTGCGAAAACCCGGTTGTCCCTCTCACGATCTCGCGGCGGGATCAGGCGGCGAGGCGGTCGCCGGGCTCGGCGATCTCGCGGAAGCGGAAGCGCTCGTGGTATTTGCCGCCGTTGTGCTTGCGGCAGCATTTGATGCAGGCGACGCGTGACTTCACGCGGCGCACGCGCGCCATCACGGTCGTGCATTCCGGGCATTGGTAAAAATGCCGGCGCGCGAGGCGGCGGCTTTTGAACGGCAGTTCGTGGCAGCGCTTTTCGTCGGGGATGCCGAGATCGGCGCAGGCCTGCAGCCACTCCGGGCCGTGGGCGGCGACGCGGCGCCGACCGGCACGGGCCTGGGCGACCAGATGCGCGAGCTCGTGCCGGAGCGTGCGCTGCACTTCGCCGGCGGAAATCTCGATGAGCTTGGGATTGAGCACGACGCGCTTCGTGCGGAAGCAGGCGACGCCGGCCGTGGTGCGCATGCGGGGATTCCAGAGGACGGAGAGTTCCTTCGCGAGGCGGTGACAGCCAACGCGCTTCACGAGCATGCGGGCGACTTCCTCGAGAATGGGATCGCGGCGCAGACTGCTCGTGGCGGCGCGACGGCGCGGTGACGGGGCCGCGAACTGCCGCGGCAACAGATTGATCTGCCGCAGAAGGTCGCGGCCAAAATTGAAGGCGAGCTGGCGGGGTGCGAGGCTCATACTTTTTCGGAATCTAAAGTGAGGTTTTGGCGTTCGAGGACGCGGGACAGGGCGGTCAAAGTCGCCCCAATCTCGGCTCCAGTCGTCAATTTTCCCAATGAAAATCTTACCGTGGCCTGCGCAATTTTTTCGGGCACGCCCATGGCGAGCAGGACGTGGGAAGGCTGGACGGAGCCGACCATGCAGGCGGAGCCGCTGGAGGCGCTGATACCCTCCATGTCGAGGCCGATGAGCAGGGTTTCGCCGTCGGCACCGGGAAAGGTGACATTCAACGTATTTGCCAGGGTGTGCTCGGGGTCGCCGTTGCGAATGGCGGCCGGAAACTCCGTGCGGATGCCTTCCCAAAGCCAGTCGCGCAGCTCCCGCTGACGGTCCTGCTCCGCCTCGAGCCCCGCATCGGCGGCCTCCGCGGCAGCGGCCAGTCCGGCGATGGCGGCGACGTTCTCGGTGCCGGGGCGGCGCTGATTTTCGTGCGCACCACCGTGATGGAGGGTCGTCAGAGGCAATCCCGCTCGCAAAAAGAGCGCCCCCGCTCCTTTTGGGCCATAAAATTTATGCGCGGCCAGGGAAAGCGCCGCCACGCCCAGCTCGTGGGGGCGGACGGTCTCCTTGCCGAAGGATTGCACCATGTCGCTGTGAAAGAGCACGTTGCGTTCCTGACAGCACGCGGCGAGTTCCGCAATGGGCTGGAGCGTGCCGGTTTCGTTGTTGGCCGACATGATGGAGACGAGCGTCGTGTCGCTGCGAATCGTCGCCGCGAGCTGATCGGGATCCACGCGCCCGCCGGAATCCACCGGCAAGATCGTGACATCGAAGCCGTGCCGCGCTCGCAGGAACTCCATCGCGTGCAGCACGGCATGATGCTCGGTGGAGGCGGTAATGAGGTGCCGCCCATCGGATTCGCGAGCGAGCGCCAGGCCGATGAGGGCGAGGTTGTTCGATTCCGTGCCGCCGCCGGTGAAAATTATCTCGTGCGGGCGCGCGCCGATGAGCGCAGCCAGCCGGTCGCGGGCGTCATCGATGGCCGCACGGGAACGCCGGCCCGCCGCGTGAATGCTCGACGGATTCCCAAATTCCTCGCGCAAATACGGCAGCATCGCCTCGAGGGCCTCGGGCCCCAGGGGCGTGGTCGCGTTGTAATCTAGATAACCCATACGAGCGCCGCATCGGAGTCGGGGGAGTCTCTTTTGGGAAGAATTTTGAGCTGCGTTTCCTCGTAAAAAACGAGCGACCGCGCGGGAACGCTGTGGCCGAGAAAGACGTTCGCGCCAATCGTGGTGTCGGTGCCGATCACGGTGTCGGCGCCCATGATGGTGGTGCCGGCATAGATCGTCACGCCATCCTGAATCGTGGGATGGCGGCGCTTTCCCTTCAAGGCCTGGCCGCCGGCGAGCGAGCGCCCGATGAGGGCCACGCCTTGGTAGAGCTTCACGCGATTCCCGATCACGCTGGTTTCGCCGATCACCACGCCCGTCCCATGATCGATGAAGAAATGCGTGCCGATCTGCGCGCCGGGATGGATGTCGATCCCGGAACGCGAGTGCGCCCATTCCGTCATCATGCGCGGCAGCAGCGGAACGCCGGCCCGGTAGAGCCGATGGGCGGCGCGCTGGATGGCGACGGCTTCCACGCCGGGATAAGACAGCACGATCTCCTCGGAGGAAAGCGCAGCCGGGTCGCCCTCGAAGGCGGCCTCGATGTCCGTGCGCAGCAACTCGCGAATCTCGGGCAGGGCCTGGAGAAATTCCGTGAGAATACCGCGGGCCTTGGATTCCGGGCACTGCGGCTCGCTCGTGCGCAGGCTGCGGCAGATTTGGTCGTCAAGGCGTTCCGCGAGATTCGTGATGCGGACCGTGGTGATCTCCGCGAGGAATTCCCCCTGGATCGGCTCTTCGTCGTGAAAGCCGGGGAAGAGCAGTTGCAGCAGGTCCTCGCAAATGGAGGCGATGGCGCGGGTCGAGGGCAGATTGAGCCCGTCGGTGTTGTTCAGCCCGCCGACCGTCTCGTAGGACGCGAGCAGATCGCGCGCGACCTGTTTAAGTGTGCTCTCCATGCGGGGCCGAAAATAGGGGGCCGGTCCCCGCATTGTCGAGTGTCACTCAACAATGCGCGCGCCGTCGCCGATATGGCATCGAGTGGCGCGGGTCTCGACGCCCGTGCGCTGGCGATAGGTCGAAAGGATCTTATCCTCCACCTTATCAAGCATTTGCGAAGCCACCGCCGCCACGATCGCGCCGCCGAATCCGCCCCCGGTCAGCCGCGCCCCGTAGACGCCCGGCTGCAGCTGCGCAATCGCCACCAGGAGGTCCAATTCCGGCGTGCTGTTCTCGAAATTCAGCCGCGAGCTCTCGTGTGAGGCCGCCATCAGCCGACCGAATGCGGCGATATTTCCGGTGCGCAGCAGCTCGACCGCCTCGAAGACGCGCTCGTTCTCGCCCACGATATGCGCCGCCCGCCGGCCGACCACATCGGGCAGATTCGCCGCCGCGAGCGCCGTGGAATTCGTGTCGCGCAAGGCCGGCACGCCGAGCAGCCGCGCCGCCTCGAAGCATTGCGCCCGCCGCTCGTCGTATTCGCCGCCCGTGAGCGCATGCGGCACGCCCGATTGCACAACGAGCAGATCGATTCCCTCGGGAAACGGAATCCGCTCCACCGTCTCCGCGCGGCAATCGAGATAGATCGCGTGCTGCCGCTCGCCGAAGACGGACGAAACCTGATCCAGCAATCCGCACCCGACGCCGACGAATTCGTTCTCCGCGCGGCGGCCGAGTTTCGCCACCGCGAGCGGGTCGAGCTTCAAATCAAACGCCTCGCGCAAAAACATCGCCGTCGCGATTTCCATCGCCGCGGAGCTGGAAAGTCCCGTCCCGACCGGCAGCGTGGAGGAAAAACTCGCGCGGAAGCCGCCGATCTCGACACCGCTCGCCCGCAGCATGGCCACGACCCCCAGCGAATAATCGCTCCACGTGCCCGCGCGCTGCAACGCTTCGCCCTTTGCGACCTTGACCGGCTCGAACCCCTCGCTCGTCAGCGTGATCGTGCCGTCGTCCACGCGTTCGCCACGCACGGTCACTCCGAGATCGAGCGCCGCCGAGAGGACGACGCCCTCGTTGTAATCCGTGTGATTTCCAAGGAGTTCAACCCGACCCGGGGCAAATGCGCAAAACATAGAGCCCTCGAAAATAAGCCGCCCGTCGCTCGCGATCCAAGCTCGATCTTTTCTTGCCGACGGACAGCCAGTTTGCGAAGCTCCCGCGAACCCGAGTCGAAAGGAAAATTATCATGTCGGAAACATCTGCAGATCCCGTCACCGAGCTTTCGAGCACGGCCAACGAAAAGTTCGAGAGCGGCGCGGCCCACGCCAAGGCCGCCCTCGATGAAACCACCGCCGCTGCGAAGGAAGTCTTCGAAACCAGCAAGAAGCGCGCGCAGGCCGCCCTCGCCTCCAGCAAGGAGCACCTCACCCATGCGGCCAAGGACATCGGTGAAGCCGCCGGCGCCAAATATGAAACCATCCGCGCCCAGGCCACGACCAAGGCCGAGGAATACAAGGGCCGCGCGCAGGAAGTCCTGAGCGACGCGTCCAGCAAGGCGCAGAATCTCCAGAGCGACACCGAGCAATACATCCGCGACAATCCGCTCCAGGCCGTCGGCATCGCCGCCGCCGCCGGGTTCGTGATCGGTCTGATCATGCGGCGCTAGGCCGCCCGACCGCGGCTTTCCCCGTCCGGATGTCCGAACCGACCTCAGCCGGGCCGTCGAGTCTTCCCACGCACGGCATTTCCGCCGAAGCGTTGCGGCTCTTCGGCTCGTTCACGCGCCATATCCAGGCCCTCGTCGCCCTCGCGGGCTTCGAAGGCCGTGAGGCCGCGGGAACGTATCTGCGCGGCGCCATCGCCCTCGGCATCGCGCTGTTTTTTGCCGCCTTCGGCTACGTCTTTCTGCTGCTCGCGGTCGCGTTTGCCCTCGAGCATTTCGCGCACGTCGACTGGGTGTGGATCGCCCTCGGCATCGGCCTCCTCCATGTGATCGGCGCCGTCGTTGCCGCCGTCCTCGCGAAGAAAAATTTCACCGCGCCCGTGTTCCGCGGCACGGCCGAGGAAATCCGCCGCGACGTCGCCGCCCTCCGCCCGACCGAGAGCCCATCCACCCCGCTTGCGCCATGACCTCCGACGACCTCCGCCGCGAAATCGACGCCAGCCGCCGCGCCATGCAGCACGACTACGCCGCCCTGCGCGCCGAGCTGGACTTCGCCACCAAGACGAAACGGGCCGTCGTCGCAAATCCCCTCCCGTGGCTCGGCGGCGCCGCGTTCCTGGGCTACATCCTCTCCGGGCGCAAAAAGGTGAAGCCGCCCAAGCGCCGCCACGGCGAGCGCGAAACCGCCGAACCCGCCCGCAGGCTTTCCCTTTTCGGCGTTCTCATGGGCGCCGCCCGCCTGCTCTTTCCGCTCGCCCGTCCTGCGCTCACGGCATTTGCGGTTCGCAAACTTTCGGGACTCGCCAACCGCTACCAGCCCTGAGTTCGCCGTCTTTCTCCCTGTAACGGCGATCTTCGCCGACTTCGCCGCGCCGTTTTTAATGCCCAGCACCTTTTCCCACCCTACCGCGCCCTCCTCGTCCGCCATCGCAACCAATGATGCCCCCCGCAAAACGGTCGGCATCATCGGTGCCGGCCCGGCGGGATTGACGGCCGCCTACCTGCTCGCCAAGGCCGGCGCGGACGTCTGCGTCTTCGAGTCCGATCCCGAATACGTCGGCGGCATCTCCCGCACCGCCCGCTACAAGGGCTTTCACTTCGACATCGGCGGCCACCGGTTCTTCTCCAAATCGCAGGAAGTGGAAAATTTTTGGGACGAAATCCTGCCCGACGACATGCTCGTCCGCCCGCGCTCGTCCCGCATCTACTACCGGCGCAAGTTTTTCTCCTATCCATTGCGCCCGTTCGAGGCGCTGATGAATCTCGGCGTCTTCGAGTCCGCGCTCTGCGGCCTCTCCTACGTAAAGGCCCGCCTTTTCCCGGTGAAAAATCCGCGAAATTTCGAGCAGTGGGTCAGCAACCAATTCGGAAAACGCCTCTTCCGCATCTTCTTCAAGACCTACACCGAAAAGGTGTGGGGCATGCGCTGCGAGGACATCTCCGCCGATTGGGCCGCGCAACGGATCAAGGGCCTCTCACTCGGGAAAGCGGTCCTCAGCGCCCTGTTGCCGAAGCCGAAAAGCGCCGACCGCGGCGCCGTCGTCAAAACGCTCATCAATACCTTCCGCTATCCACGCAAGGGCCCCGGCATGATGTGGGAGGCCTGCGCCGCCAAGGTTCAGGCCCTCGGCGGCCGCGTCGTGATGGATCAACGCGTCACCGCCTGCGCCCAGGTGCCCGGCACCGACCGCTGGACGCTTCGCACCGAGGATTCCACCGGCGCCCGCTCGGAGGCGACGTTCGATCACGTCCTCTCGACGACTCCCATTCGCACGCTCGCCGGCCTGCTCTCACCCGCGCTCACCGCGCCGACCCTGGAAGCCGCCCGCTCGCTCAAATACCGCGACTTCCTCACCGTCGTCCTCATCCTCGAATCGAAGGCCTCCTTCGACGACAACTGGATCTACATTCACGAGCCCGGCGTGAAGGTCGGCCGCATCCAGAACTTCCGTTCCTGGTCGCCGGAAATGGTGCCCGACCCGAACGTCTCCTGCCTTGGCCTGGAATATTTTTGCTTCGAGGGCGACGAGCTCTGGAATTCCACCGACGACGCGCTCATCGCCCTCGCCAAACGCGAAATGGAAATCCTCGGCCTCGCCCGCCCGCAGGAAATCGTCGATGGCTGCGTCGTTCGTCAGCCGAAGGCCTACCCGGTCTATGACGACCAATACGCCGCACACGTTGCGACGATTCGCGCCGAACTCGACGCCCGCTTCCCGACCCTCCACCTCGCCGGCCGCAACGGCCTGCACAAATACAACAACCAGGACCACTCGATGATGACCGCCATGCTCGGCGCGAAAAACATCCTCGCGGGCCGGCGCGAGTATGACGTGTGGGAGGTCAACGAGGACGCCGAATATCACGAGGGCGGCAGCTCCACGAGCGGCCTTCGCCAGACGCCCGCGCGCGTCGCCGCCGAGTGACCACCGCGCGCCTCGCCCCCATCGCTTTTTTCGCCGCCGCAATCGTGGCGATGCTCGGGTTTGCGCTCGGTGCGCCGCTCGATCACGACGAGCACCAATTCATCGCCTCCGCCGCGTTGCTCGCGCGTGAGGGCCTCCTGCCCTACCGCGACTTCGCGTATTTCCACACGCCCAATCTCGTCGGCATCTACGCGCTGCTTTTCCTGGCGACGGATCACCTCCTCCTTGCCGCGCGGCTGTTTTCCACGCTTTGCGCATGGTTGATCGGCCTTGGGCTCTTCACCATCGCCCTGCGCCGCACCTCCAGCGTGGCGCTCGCGCTCGGCGTCGCCGCTCTCTTTCTCGTCAATCCCGTCGTCGATTACACCTTCCCGAAAGCGTGGAATCACCTCCTGCCCGCGCTGTTGCTCCTGCTCGCGTTTGCAAGCCAGTGTCGCGGCGCGCGCGTCGAAAAAGTCGGCTGGTTTTTTGTCAGCGGCTTCCTCATCGCGGCTGCCGCCGGCACGCGCATTTCCTTCGCCCCGCTGGCGCTCCCGTTCCTCGTGATGGCGTGGTTCACACCCCGCCGTCATGCCGCCGTTGCCGCGTGCATCGGCGGAATGTTCGTCGCCTCGATTCCCACCTTCCTCCTCTTTGCCGCGGCGCCGGCTCAATTCCTCTTCGACAACCTCGCCTACAATAGCCGCGTCAACGCCCTCTACCGCCTCGCTTCCGGCGACGAACGGTCCGCGCTCGTCTCGAAGGCCGTTTTCCTGGGAAAGGTGCTCGTCAATCCCGGCAACCTCGCGCTGCTCGTGGTCGGCGTCTTCGCGCTGTTCCAACTCCGAAATCGCTGGCGCTCCGATTACCCGACCGCCCTGCTCCTTGCGATTCTTCCCTTCGTGCTGCTCGGCGTGCTCGCCCCGACTCCCTCCTATTCGCAATACTATTCCGCCCTCGCCCTCGCGGCATCCCTCGCCGCGGCCATCGGCCTGCCTTCCCGCGCGCTCTGGCCGCTCGCCGCCGCCGTGGCCATCAGCCTCGTGGCCTCCGTCGTCCAGAATTTTGAAACCGTCACGCGACTGACGAAAGGCGAGTGGACGCCGGTGCAGCTTCACGCCGATGGCCAGGCTCTTCGCAAGGTCGTCGGCCCCGGCCCGGTGCTCACCCTTGCCCCGATCGTGCCGCTCGAAGGCGGACTCGACGTTTATCCGCCTTTCGCCACTGGCTCGTTCGCGTGGCGCACCGCATCCCAAATTCCCGCCTCCGAACGACGCCATTACGGCTTCGTCGCCGCCGAGGATTTGCCCGCCGCCCTGGTCGTCCGTCGCCCGGCCGCCATCCTGCTGGGTTACGATCGGAAGCGGGAAGCCGCCCTGCTCGCTTATGCCCGGGAACACGCCTATCGCCGCATCGAACTCCCCCAAAAAATCAACCTGTGGATTCCATCCGCTGGCGCTCCAAATCCTTAACCGACCCGGCCGCGGAATCGCACTTGCCTGATGCCGAAATCCGACCAAAGTATCAGCGCTTTCGAACCATGATCGTCGCGACTTCCCCCCACCGATCTTCTCCGCAAGGGATGAAGCCTTCGAGTGAAAATTCCGTTGTCGCCGCGACGAACACTGCTTTTATTTCCCTCCTCCTGTGAGTGATTCTCCCCATCCGCTGCTCGAACACGTCGATTTGTATCTCAACGTCGGAAAGGAACACGACGCCTCCGACATCCATCTCAGCGTCAATTCCCCTCCCATGTGGCGCCGCTACGGCGTCCTGCAACCCATCTGGGACGACGCCCCGATGCTCTCGCCGCAGGATACCGAGAAGCTCGCGATGGGCTTCCTAACGCCCGCACAAAAGCATCACCTCTCCGACATCGGCGACGTCGATTTCGCCTATCAGAACAGCTTCGGCCGTTTCCGCGCCAGCGTCGTGCGCCAGCGCCTCGGCATCGACCTCTGCTTCCGCATCATCTCCACGAACCTGCGTTCGATGGATGAGCTCGGCCTTCCCCACGCCGTCAAGTTGCTCACGCAATATCAGAACGGCCTCGTCCTCGTCACCGGCGCGGTCGGCAGCGGCAAGTCCACGACGTTGGCCGCGCTCGTGAACGAGATCAACGAGTCCCGCCACGACCACATCATCACGCTCGAGGACCCCGTCGAATACATCATCCCGTCGCGCAGTTGCCACGTCACCCAGCGCGAGGTCCACACCCACACGAAATCCTTCGGCGCCGCCCTGCGCGGTGCCCTGCGCGAAGATCCCGACGTCATCATGGTCGGGGAAATGCGCGATCTCGAGACCATCTCGCTCGCGATCACCGCGTCGGAAACCGGCCACCTCGTGCTCGGCACGCTGCACACCGCCAACGCCGCCCGCACCCTCGACCGCGTGCTCGACGTGTTCCCCACCGACCAGCGCGACCAGATCCGCATCATGGTCAGCGAATCCCTCCGCGGCATCGTTTCGCAGCAGCTCGTTCCCCGCGCCGACGGCCGCGGCCGCGCTCTGGCCCTCGAGGTGATGGTGAACACGCCCGCCGTCGCCAACCTCATTCGCGAAGCCCGCACCTTCATGCTCCCCGGCGTCATCCAGACCGGAAAACGCCTTGGCATGAAACTCATGGACGACTCCCTCATCGAGCTCTTCGAGGCCGGCATCATCACCGCCGAGGAAGCCCTCGCCCGCTCCGAACAAAAAACGACCATGCGCGGCGTCGTCGGCCTCTGACGGCCTCTCAACTAAAACTCTCAACTCTCAACTCCCCCGTGGCCTACATCGATCAATTCTTCCAGGTGCTCATCGACGCGGGCGCCTCGGATCTCCATCTCGCCGAGGGCCAGCCGCCCAAGATCCGCCGTCACGGCGAGGTCATCCCCATCCGCGAGGAAATCCTCGAACGCGACGAGGCCACCCACATGCTCAGCGAGATTTGCACGCCCCAGCGCTGGGAATCCTTCGAGCAAACCGGCGATCTCGACTTCGCCTACGAGATGAACGAGGAGGCCCGCTTCCGCTGCAACTACCTCAAGCAGACGATGGGCTACGGCGCCGTGTTTCGCCTCATCCCGACGAAGATCGCCACCCTCGAGCAGCTCGGCGTTCCCGAGGTCATCAAGGAATTCGGCAAAATGCGCGCCGGTCTCGTGCTCGTCACCGGCCCCACCGGCTCTGGAAAATCCACGACGCTCGCCGCGCTCATGGACTTCATCAACATCAACTACTCGCGCCACATCGTCACCGTCGAGGAGCCGATCGAGTTCGTGCACCGCAACAAGCAGAGCATCATCACCCAGCGCGAAGTGCCCGAGCACGCAAAGTCCTTCCCCACCGGCCTGAAAGCCGCGCTGCGCGAGGACGCCGACATCGTGCTCGTCGGCGAAATGCGCGATCTGGAAACAATTTCCCTCGCCCTCACCGCCGCCGAGACCGGCATGCTCGTCTTCGGCACCCTGCACACGAACAACGCCCGCAAGACCGTTGATCGTATGATCGACGTCTTTCCCTCCGACCAGCAGGCCCAGGTCCGCACCATGCTCGCGGCCTCCCTGCGCGGCGTCATCGCCCAGCTCCTCATGAAAAAGGCCGACGGCACCGGCCGTGTTGCCGTCAACGAGATCCTCGTCGTCAACAGCGCCGCCTCCGCCATCATCCGCGAAGGCGCCACCCAGAAACTGCAGGACGTCATCGTCGGCGGCCGCGCGGAAGGCATGCAATTCATGGACGACGCGATCTTCGAGCAGCTGCGCATGGGCGTCGTCTCCCCGCACGAGGCCTACATGAAGGCCATCGACAAAGGCCGCTTCAAAAACTTTCTGCCGCCCGAGGAGGCCGATCTCGCCAACTCTGCCGGCGCCAGCGAAAGCGACACTCCCGCCCCCAAAAAAGCTGCCGTTCCTCCTCCGCCCCAACGCGGCTACCGGCCTCCGGGAGCTTGAGTTGGTTAAAGAGTTAAAAAGTTGAAGAGAGTTCGCTTCAACTCTTCACCAATTACGTTGATGCCCCGAATCCTCGTCATCGACATCAGCAACTCGTTCACGAAATTCGCCGTCGCCCATCGCGGTAAACTCGGGAAGCCACGCCGCATCCCCACGCCAGAACTCACCACCGCTCGCTTCGCCGCAGAAACCAAGGTCCTCCGCTTCGACTGCGCCGTGCTGAGTTCCGTCGTTCCGCGCCGCAGCGCCGCCGTCCGCCGCAGTCTTCGCGTGCCGCTGCATGAAATCGGCCCCGATTCTCCGCTCGGCATCGGCATCGATTATCCGGAGCCCGCAAAAATCGGCGCCGACCGCCTCGCCAACGCCGTTGCTTGCGCGACCCTCCACGGCACGCCCGCCATCGTGGTCGATTTCGGCACCGCCGTGACGTTCGACGTGATCTCGAAATCCGGCCAATACCTCGGCGGTGTCATCGCGCCAGGACTGAGCGCCATGACGGAGTATCTGCACACCCGCACGGCCCTGCTGCCGCGCATCGAACTCTCGGAACCCGCGCGCGCCGTCGGCAAATCCACCGCCGAGGCCATGCTCTCCGGGGCCGTTTTCGGTTATCGCGGCCTCATCGCTGAAATCGTTCGTCGCGTAAGCGCGGAGGCATTCCCTCGTTCGCGCCCGAAAATCGTCGCCACCGGCGGCGACGCCGCCGTCATCGCCCACGAGGTCCCGCTCTTTACCGCCGTCGATCCGCTCCTCACGCTGCAAGGCCTGCGCCTGATCGGCGAGCGCATCTTCGCCGTTTGATCCCGGTTACGAACCCGGCGGCGGCGGAGGTGGCGGCTGGGCCGAACGCGCCTGCTGGCGGTCGGACTGAAAATAAAAATACTGCACCGGCAGCGTGATGAGATCGAGCGGCAGCACCAGCGGCACCAGCGCGTAATATCCCGGCATCGGATCGTAGGGCCGGCCGTTCGGATCCGTCGGCGGCGTCGTTCCCTCCGCGTGGGCGATCATATCCAGAGACATGCACGAGGGCTGGAACAGGACGACCGCCGCCGCCAGGCCAAGGGATGCGATTCGGAGCGTTTTCATGGATTCACGTATTCGCCCGCAAGGTCGCGAATTCAAGGGCGAAACTTCCGCGTTCGCGCGCTTGACACGCCAGCACCGGTCGCTACTCTCTCCCCTCCGATCCATTTTCCAAGGAGCGCATCATGGCCCACACCGAAGTCATTCTCACCACCAATCTCCCGCCCCTCGGCGCCGAAGCGGATATCGTCCGCGTCCGCCGCGGCTATGCGCGCAATTTCCTCGTTCCGCAGGGCAAGGCCCTCGAAGTCTCGAAGGGTGCGCTGCGTTCGCTGAATCACCTCAAGCAAAAGCGCGCCGAGCGCGAAGCCCGCGAAGTCACCGCCGCCGAGGAGCTCGCCTCCCGCATCAACAAGCTCAAGCTCACGCTGACGCTCGAGACCGGAGCGCAGGGCAAGGCCTTCGGCTCCATCACCGCGAAGGACCTCACGGAAAAGATCGAGGCCGAGCTCAAGGACGTCACGCTGCCGAAGCACGCCGTCCAGCTCGACAAGGGCATCAAGGAAAGCGGCGACCACGAAATTTCCGTGCGCCTGCACCCCGACGTCACCGCGAAGCTCAAGGTCAAAATCGCCGCCGCCCATTCCGAAGAGGAAGAAGCCGCCGAAGACGACAAGAAACGCTCCGACCGGGACTAACGCTCCATGCCTCCCGATTCTCAGGCTGGTCTGCCAGAGAATCCCCCGCAATTCGGCGGGGATCGAAAATCCGAAAAGCGCGACCGCAAAGGGGATTATCCCCAAAAGCGGCCGAGTTATTTACCGGATATTCACAGAACTCTCCCGCAAAGCCTCGACGCGGAAAAGGGCGTTCTCTGTTCCGCCCTGCTTTCGCCCGGCAATGTGCTCGGTGAATGCATCGAGCGCCTGAGCGAAGTCCACTTCTACCAGCCGGCCCACCAGATCATCTACCGCGAGATGATCGCGCTGCAAAACGCGGCCAAACCCGTCGATTTCATCACCCTCACGCAGGTCCTCAAGGACAAGGGTGAACTCGACAAGGCCGGCGGCGCGGCGGCGATCTCCGAGTTGTTCACATTCGTCCCGACCGCGAGCAACGCCGATTACTACATCGAGATCGTTCGCGAAAAATTTCTCCTCCGGCAGCTCATCCAGACCTGCACGGAATTTGCCGGCCGCGCCTACGACGAGCAGGGCGAGGTGAAGACGCTGCTCGACGAGGCGGAATCCAAAGTCATGCAAATCGGCGAGGAGCGCTTCAAGGGCGTCTTTGCCGACATGCGCACCGAGGTGATGAACGCCATCGCGAGCATCGAAAAACTCTACAAGAACCGCGGCGGCCTCTCCGGCCTCGCGAGCGGCTTCAAGAAACTCGACGAAATGACGAGCGGCCTGCACGGCTCGGAAATGTTCGTCGTTGCCGCGCGTCCCTCGATGGGCAAGACCGCCTTCGCCATGAACATCGCCGAGCACGTCGCCGTGAACCTCGCGAAATCCGTCGGCGTCTTCAGCCTGGAAATGAGCGCGAACCAGCTCGTGCAACGTCTCCTCTGCTCCCACGCCCGGGTCAACCTCGCCCACGTGCGCGACGGCTTCCTCTCGCAGCAGGACGTCTCGAAGATTACGAAAAGCGCCGCGATTCTCTCGAAGAGCCAGATCTATATCGACGACACGGCGGGCATCAGCATCCTCGAGCTGCGCGCGAAGGCCCGCCGCATGCGCGACCGCCACAACATCGAGCTCATCATCATCGATTACCTCCAGCTCCTGCGCTCGACCACGAAGCGCGGCCAGGACAACCGCCAGATCGAAATCGCGGAAATTTCCAACGGCATCAAGGCCCTCGCCAAGGAGCTCGATATTCCGATCATCGTCCTCGCCCAGCTCAATCGTAACCCCGACGCCCGCACCGGCAGCTCGAAGGGAAAGCCGAAAATGAGCGATCTCCGCGAATCCGGCTCCATCGAACAGGACGCCGACGTCATCGGCCTGCTCGTCCGCTCGGAAGTTTACGAGGACGACGAGGAAGCCAAGAAGGAGATGGCCGGCGAGGCGGAACTCATCATCGCCAAGCAGCGTAACGGCCCGATCGGAGAAGTGCCGCTGACGTTCCTCAAGGAATACACGCGTTTCGAGGACCGCGCCGTCTCCCGCGAAGAGGCCGCCTAAAAATCGAAATGCTCCGCGAGCGCCTCGCGCACGCGTTCCACGGGCAGGCCGACGACGTTCGAGAAGGAACCCTCGACGCATTCGATGACGTCCCAGCCATTCTCCTGCGCCGCGTAGGCACCTGCCTTGTCGAGCGGATCGATGGACGCGAGATAGTCGCGAATTTCCTCCGGCCCGAGCGACCGAAAGCGCACCCGCGTCGTCTCGCTGAATTTCACGATCGCCGGCCGGCCCCATTCGACGAGACAGACTCCCGTGATCACCTCGTGGGTGCGTCCCGCGAGACGGCCGAGCATCTCCGCCGCATGAACAAGGTCCCGCGGCTTGCCAAAAATTTCGCCGTCCAGCACGACGATGGTATCCGCGCCGAGCACGATCTCCGCCGGCCGCGCAAACGCCACGGCCATCGCCTTCAACTCCGCGTTCGCGACCGCGAGTCCTGCCGGCGCGCCGTCGAGTTCGGTCAGCTCTTCAACGTCCGTCGGTTCGCAGAGGGCCGCAATTCCAGCCTCTGCGAGCAAATCCCTGCGCCGCGGCGAATGCGACGCCAGCACCAACGCACGGCTCAAATGAGTTCGTCTTCGCTGGAGAAGCCCACGTCCTCGCGCAGCGAATCCAGGCGGCGCTGCATGCCCCGGCGGGACCGGGACTCCACGCGATGGCTCACCCGCTCGTAAATTCCGGCGACAAAGGGAATCACCGCCGCCACGCCCGCGCCGATCAGGACGATCGCGGTGCGCTGACGCGCCGTGGTCTCGAGCTTTTCCGCGATCAGCAAGCCGACGCCGAGACCGACCGCCACCTGCGAAATCGCGCTGATGCCGGTCACCGGAAGATTTTCGCCAAACTTGGAAATCGGAAGAGTCGCCATACGTCTCGCAACTTAGGAGCCGGGTGTGTCATTTTCAATGGCAAATGAAACGCGCACTCGGCATCGATTTGGGCGACGTCCGCGTGGGCGTCGCCATCAGCGACGAATTGAAGTTCCTCGCCCACCCCCTCGAGACCATCGACGTCCGCAAAACGGCCGCCCTTCCCCGCATTTGCGAGCTCGTCGCCGCCCGCGACGTGGACGCCGTCGTGGTCGGCCTGCCGCGCAACATGGACGGCTCCCGCGGACCCGCCGCCGAGAAGGCCACGAAGTTCACGGACGAACTCCGCGCCGCGCTGGCGGGAAAGAACGTCCAAATCGTGAGCCTCGACGAACGGCTGACGACCGTTTCGGCCCAGCGTTCCCTGCGCGAGGCTGGCCGCAAGGCGCACGAGCAGAAGAGCATCATCGACCAGGCCGCCGCGCAGGTGATCCTGCAAAGCTGGCTCGACGCGCAGGCCGGCGGACTCTCGGCACTTTAGGCTTTTCCCGACGCATGCGCGTGAAGCTCACCATTGCCTACGATGGCGCGCCCTTCGTCGGCTGGCAGAGCCAGGCCGGCGGCGGCACCGTGCAGGATTTCATCGAGACCGCACTGGCGAAGATCGGCGGCCAAAAGATCACGCTGCATGGCGCAGGCCGCACCGATGCGGGAGTTCACGCCCTCGCGCAAATCGCCCACTTCGATCCGCCGGCGACCACGCGACTCACGCCAACCGCCTGGCGGAGCGCGTTGAACGCCACGTTGCCGGCGACCATTCGGATTCTCCGCGCCAGCCGGGCCGCGGAGGATTTCCACGCCCGCTTCGACGCACGCGGCAAAATTTATCGCTACGAGATTTGCACCAGTGCCGTGCTGCCGCCGCATCGCTTTCGCCGCGCGTGGCATGTGCCGCAGGGCGTCCATGCCGACCGCCTGCGCGAGACGCTGCAAATTTTTGTCGGTGCACACGACTTTCGCGCCTTCGCCGCAAACCGGCGCACACCCGTGACCGATCCCGTGCGGCGCATTTCGTCGATTCGCGTCGCGCACTCCGGGCATTCGCTCGCGCTGACGTTCGAGGGCGACGGCTTTCTTTACAAGATGGTGCGCATGCTCACCGGGGCCGGCGTGCGCGTCGCGCAAGGCAAGGAATCGTCCGACCGCCTGCGCGCGCTTTTGGCCGAGCCGACGTCCGGCCACTGGACCTTCGTCGCCCCCGCGGACGGGCTGCACCTCGTGCGGGTGCTCTATTGATGCGTCGGCGCGGGCGTGGCCGCCGCGGTTTGCGGGAGGCTCACGAGGACGGCGTGCGCCTGGAACTCCATCTTCACGCCCGCGAGCTGGGCGACAAAATCGAGCACGCTCGCCATTGGCACGTTCGCAAGCTCCAGCGTGATCGTCTTGCTGGCGCCGAAGTCGGAGGGAAAGAGGCGCACGATGTTGAGCGTCGCACGGCCCTTGCTCTGCTCGGCGACGACCTTGGGCAGATAGTCGAGCACGGTCGTGAGCGACGTATCGTGGAAATCAACCTTGGGAACGATGACGGCCTCCATCTGCTTGCGGAGGCTGATGTTATCAGGCTTCGTCGCGTCGATGTTGCGGATGTAAGCCGTCGCGCCCTGATTGCCCGGCTCGGCTGCGAGGACCTCCTCGAACAATTTTCGTGCAGCCTCGACGTTGCCGCCGGCGTAGGCGCGCACGCCGCGGGCGTAGGTTTGTTGGACGCTCTCGGCGAAAAGGGAAGACGCACCGAGAAGGAAAACGACGAGGGGGAACCACCGTTTCATGCGCCGAGCATACGCTGATTCCGACGAATTGCCAAGACGCGCGGGTGCTGCTTGAACGGCCGCCGGATTTTGCTAGCCTGCGCCGGTGCGCAAGCTGCTTCCCGCCGGCTCCTGGCCGGGCCTTCTCCTCCTTGCCGCTCTTCTCGCCTTGCTCCCCCGCGCACAGTCGGAACTCACGGATGCCCAGCGACGCGCCCTCTTCCTCGAATCGCGCGAAGACATTCACCCCGTGCCCCGCGCCTCCGCCACGCCGCGTCCCCGGCCAACGCCCGCCGCACGCTCCACGCCCCGGCCGACTCAACATGCAAAGCCGCGGCCGACTCCCGACGAGGAGGAGGAACCGGAACACACGCCCAAACCACGCGCCAAACCGACGCCGGAAAAGGAATCCCACGAACGCGAAGCGACGCCCGAGCCAACTCCTCGCCACACGGCTACGCCAAAGCCAACTCCAGCGCCCACGCCCGAGCCGACGGCCAAGCCCACGCCGACGCCCGAACCCAAAACCGCGGAAAAGCCGAAGGCCCCCATCGTCATCGAAAAATCCGGCGTCGCCGAGGACGAGGGCGAAGTTCCTCCGCCGAAAAAACGCGGTTGGTCGCTCTTCGGCGGCGGTCCCAAATATACCTACCTCACGCCCTCCGTGCGGGCGGCGATCGACAATGCCCGCGTGAAGCGCGGCCGCTGGAAATACATCGTCGTGCACAATAGCGGCACGCGGCAGGGCAACGCCAAGGCGTTCGACAGCTACCATCGCAACGTCCGGCACATGCCGAACGGCCTCGCCTATCATTTCGTAATCGGCAACGGCCATTCCTCCGGCAACGGCGAGATCGAAATCGGCGGCCGCTGGACCCGCCAGATCAACGGCGGCCACGTCGCCAGCGACTACCTCAATAACATTGCCCTCGGCATCTGCCTCGTCGGCGATTTCAACCGGGACATTCCCACGAAGGCGCAAACCGCCGCCCTCGAGGAGCTGATCGATTACCTCCGCAAGCGCTGCGGCCGGGTGAAAGGCCACGACATCATCGTCCGCGGCCACAAGCAGATCAATCCGAAGCCCACGGACTGCCCCGGCGACCGCTTCCCGCTGAAGTGGCTCAATCGCGAGTTCCACGATTGAGGCGGCCCGATCCGCCACGAGGAACGTATCCCTTCGCATGAAGATCGGCATCACCGGAGCGCGAGGATTCATCGGCGGCCACGTCGCCCGACTGGCGCGCGAACACGGCCACGAAGTCATCGCGTTTTCCCGGCATCCCGGCTCGGCGGGCCGCCGTTTTTCCACCGACGCCCCGCCAGATCTCTCCGGCCTCGACGCTGTCGTTCATCTTGCGGGTGAATCGATCATGGGGCTCTGGACGCCCGCCAAAAAACGCCGCATCCGCGACAGCCGCGTGGAGGGCACGCGCTGCCTCGTCGAGGCCATGAATACCGACGCCGGCGGCCCGCGCATTCTCGTGAGCGGTTCCGCCATCGGCTACTACGGCGACACTGGCGAACGCGAAGTCACGGAGTCCAGCCCGGCGGGCGCCGGTTTTCTCGCCGAGGTTGCCTCGATATGGGAAGCGGAGGCGGCCCGCGCAACGAAGGCCCGCGTTACGCTCATCCGCACCGGCCTCGTGCTCGGCCCCGATGGCGGCGCGATGCGTTTCATCACGCCGGCCTTTCGCCTCGGTCTCGGCGGACGTCTCGGCAGCGGCCGGCAATGGATGTCGTGCGTCCACGTCGATGATGTCGCCGGCCTCATTCTTCATGCCGTCGAGCAGGAGTCCGTGCATGGGCCGCTCAATGCCGTGCTCCCCGCGCCGTTGCGCAACGCCGACTTCACGCGCGCCCTCGCCCGCGCCGTGCATCGCCCCGCGATCCTGCCCGCGCCCTCCTTCGCTCTGAAAATCGGCCTCGGCGAGCTTTCGCATCTCCTGCTCGACAGCCAGCGCGTGCGGCCCGAAGCCACGCTCGCGAGCGGCTACGCCTTCCGCCACCCGTCAATCACGGATGCCCTCGCCGCGAGCGTATGATTTTTTCGAATCGGCCGCTTTCTCCGTGAACTCCGGCCGCGCGGTGTGAAACACTGGTTTCCCAAATCATGGCCGCGCCGCAAAACATCATCGCGATCGTTTACGATTACGACCAGACCCTCAGCCCGAATTACATGCAGGAGGAAGCGATCTTCCCGCACTTCGGGATCAACTCGAAAAGTTTCTGGGAGCGCTGCGGCGAACTCGTCTCGCAGGGCGGCTACGACAACGAACTCGCCTACATGAAGGTGATGCTCGACTACCTCGAGATGGATCGCCCAACGAACACGCAGCTCCGCGAACTCGGCGCGAAGCTGAATTTTTATCACGGCCTGCCCGAAATGTTCGCCGAGTTTCAGCACGGGTTGCTCACGCCCGAGCACGAGGCGCACGGCATCGCCGTCGAGCATTACATCATCTCGTCCGGCATCAAGGTGCTCATCGAAGGCAGCCGCCTGGCGCCTTACGTGAAGGCGATCTTCGGCTGTGAGTTTGCCGAGGACGCGCAGGGCCGCATCACCTTCCCGCGCCGCGTGATCAGCCACACGCAGAAGACGCAATACCTCTTCCGCATCAACAAGGGCATGCTCGACATGGCGCAGGACGTGAACGACCACATGCCCGCCGAGCTGCGGCCCGTGCCGTTCCAAAACATGGTCTATGTCGGCGACGGACCCACCGACGTGCCGTGTTTCACCGTCATGCGGCGCAATGGCGGCCAGGCCATCGCGGTTTACAATCCCGACGATCCCACGCGTTCCGGCTTCAAGAAGTGCTATCAACTCTGCGTCCACGCCGACCGCGTGAAGAACATCGCGCCCTCCGACTTCCGCCGTGGCAGTCACCTTCGCCTGCTCCTCGAGGAAATGGTGCACGAAGTCGCCGACCGCATCGTCCAACGCCGCCGCTCCGACGTCGAGGCCGGCACGGTGCGCGCGCCGAAATACTGAGGCGCAACGGACACGTCCCCCATCCGAAAAATGATCACCCAATGAAAACAAAATTGCACGGGGTCGCGATTGCCCTAACCTAAGTTCGATATCACTTCACCGATGACCTTTCAGGCATGCGCTCCCCTGCGATTCGAATAACGGGCGGCGATTTCCCCAAGGGCATGGATCCAGGCAATCTTTTCGTTTCTTCCCCAATTTTTCAGTG
>Ga0207649_10000694_pt1 | contig 22178 bp, 18 predicted proteins | sample KBSC43metaG_FD_184317 | JGI IMG/M metagenome (GOLD analysis project Ga0207649, IMG submission 184317) | Corn rhizosphere microbial communities from Kellogg Biological Station, Michigan, USA - KBS C4-3 metaG (SPAdes) (version 2) | ecosystem: Host-associated > Plants > Roots > Rhizosphere > Soil ... | reverse complement strand
TCTCCTGCGCCCACAGTGGATAAGGACCGAACTGTCTCGCGACGTTCTGAACCCAGCTCGCGTACCACTTTAACCGGCGAACAGCCGGACCCTTGGGACCTTCTCCAGCCCCAGGATGTGATGAGCCGACATCGAGGTGCCAAACCCTGCCGTCGATATGAGCTCTTGGGCAGGATCAGCCTGTTATCCCTAGCGTACCTTTTGTCCGTTGAGCGATGGCAATTCCACATTCAACCACCGGATCACTTGGACCTACTTTCGTACCTGCTCGACTTGTAAGTCTCGCAGTCAAGCTGGCTTATATCCATATACTCGTCACCTGATTGCCAACCAGGTTGAGCCAACCTTCGTACTCCTCCGTTACTCTTTGGGAGGAGACCGCCCCAGTCAAACTGACCGGCTGCCAGTGTCTCTTGTCCAGATCATGGATCAAGGTTAGATGTTCCAATTCCATAGGGTGGTGTTTCATTGGCGACTCCTCCAGCCCCGAAAGGCTGGGATCAAAGTCTCCCACTTACGCTAAGCAATAAAATCGAAACAACAGTGACAGCGTACAGTAAAGGTGCATAGGGTCTTTCCGTCCTACTGCGGGCAGGCGGCATCTTCACCGCCAATACAACTTCGCTGAGCTCCTCGTTGAGACAGCGGTCAACTCGTTACACGATTCGTGCAGGTCGGAACTTACCCGACAAGGAATTTCGCTACCTTAGGACCGTTATAGTTACGGCCGACATTCACGGGGACTTGGGTTCAGAGCTTCGCCTTGCGGCTAACCCCTTACCGTAATCTTTCCGCATTGGTCACGTGTCACACCCTATACGTCGTCTTACGACTTAGCAGAGTGCTGTGTTTTTGTTAAACAGTCGGTTGACCCATTTCACTGCGACCCACTTGCGTGGGCACCCCTTCTTCCGAAGTTACGGGGCTAGATTGCCGAGTTCCTTAACGAGGTTTCACTCACGCGCCTTGGCACATTTATGCCCACCCACCTGTGTCGGTTTACGGTACGGGCGCCTTAGTATACACCGGAGCTTTTCTTGGCGGCTGTTTTAAAGAATCCGCTTCGGCCGAAGCCTCCACGTCCGCTTGCGCGACCAGGACATTCAACACCTGGCTCTTCTCCACAACCGCGTCATTCCGGGTTAAATTTCGGCGGTGCAGGAATATTAAACCTGCTTTCCATCGTCTACGCCCATCGGCCTCGACTTAGGTCCCGACTAACCCTGGGAGGACGAACCTTCCCCAGGAAACCTTGGGTTTACGGCGGACAGGGATTTAACCTGTCTTATCGCTACTCATGTCTGCATCCTCACTTCTCAACACTCCACCGTCAGTTCCCTTTCGGCTTCAATGCGTTGAGAACGCTCCCCTACCACGACCAATAAATTGGCCATCCAGAGCTTCGGTATAACGCTTATCGCCAATCATTTTCGGCGCGGGATCACTCGATGAGTCAGCTATTACGCACTGTTTAAATGATGGCTGCCTCTAAGCCAACATCCTCACTGTCTAAGTAACCCCACATCCTTTCCACTGAGCGTTATTTTGGCACCTTAGCTGCTGATCTGGGTTGTTTCCCTCTCGACCGTGCAGCTTATCCCACACGGACTGCCTCCCAAGTTACACCCAACGGCATTCGGAGTTTGATTGAATTCGATACCCGGGTATGGGCTCTAGTTCATCCAGTGCTCTACCTCCGTTGGTCAGCACTTGAGGCTCTACCTCAATAGATTTCGGGGAGAACCAGCTATCACGGGGTTTGATTAGTCTTTCGCTCCTACCTACAGCTCATCCGGGGACTTTTCAACGTCCATCAGTTCGGTCCTTCACGTCATGTTACTGACGCTTCAACCTGGCCATAGGTAGATCACCTCCGCTTCGGGTCTAGTGCCAGCAGCTGGTCGCCCATTTCGGACTCGCTTTCGCTTCGCCTCCGCTCCAGAAGAGCTTAGACTTGCCACGGACACTAACTCGCAGACTCATTAAGCAAAAGGCACGCCATCACCCCTTGCGGGGCTCTGACACCTTGTAAGCACATGATTTCAGGTACTATTTCACTCCGCTCGCAGCGGTTCTTTTCACCTTTCCCTCGCGGTACTTGTTCACTATCGGTCGCCAACTAGTATTTAGCCTTACGCCGTGGTCGGCGTGGATTCATGCGAAGTTTCACGTGTGTCGCATTACTCAGGAATTCCCTAGACGTTGTCGAGTTTTCGGTTACGGGTCTGTCACCCTCTATGGAGCGCTTTTCCACACGCTTCACCTAACTGTTCAACTATCACATCGGGCTCCTACAACCCCAGAAGGCAAGCCTTCTGGTTTGGGCTCTTCCGCTTTCGCTCGCCACTACTTACGGAATCAATTTCTTTTTCTTTTCCTCCGGTTACTGAGATGTTTCACTTCGCCGGGTCTTGCTCTGCCGCCCCTATGTATTCAGGGCGGAGTCATCCAATATTAATCGGATGGGGTTATCCCATTCGGAAATCTCCGGATCATAGCGTATTTGCCGCTCCCCGAAGCTTATCGCAGCTTATCACGTCCTTCATCGCCTGTTGGCACCAAGGCATTCATCATGTGCTCTTAGTAGCTTGTTCTATTCCGAGATTAAAAAATCTCATTTCTGATAAAGGATGGCCGGCCTCGCGGCACTAACCACCCTGCTTCCTCAGCATTTGAAGTTGCATTATTTTGCCCTATATGCGGATGTCAAAGAACCCTTCGAAGCGTTGCGCTTCGAACCGGTTTATCTGAATTGGTTTTTCCAATCAAACAATCGGGAAAATTCAAAACGCGGTGTAACCAAAATGGTGGGCCTGATAGGACTCGAACCTATGACCCTGCGCTTATCAAGCGCATGCTCTAACCAACTGAGCTACAGGCCCTTTGTGGTTCAGTTGAATATTGCCAAAGGCAATGGAGGCACGGGGGTTCGAACCCCGGACATCCAGCTTGCAAAGCTGGCGCTCTACCAACTGAGCTATACCCCCGGTCGAGGCGACCGTCCGGTGAATCCGTCGGAAGCCGGCCGGGCCATAGAGTCTTAGATATTCCAACAAAAACTGAATTGTGCGTTCTTTATCGATCTTGACGCCGACATTCTTTCGAATTCGGCGGTTTGTCACTTGGCACACCTCCGAAGAGGGGCTTTAGCGATCGACCTGCAGAAAACATCGCGAATACAAATTGCGAGAGGTTTTCAGCTTTCTCCTTAGAAAGGAGGTGATCCAGCCGCAGGTTCCCCTACGGCTACCTTGTTACGACTTCATCCCAGTTACCACTCATAGCGTAGGGCGCTGCTTCCTTGCGGTTAGCGCACGCACTTCGGCTACAAGCGACTTCCATGATGTGACGGGCGGTGTGTACAAGGCCCGGGAACGTATTCACGGCGCCGTAGCTGATGCGCCATTACTAGCGATTCCGGCTTCATGGAGGCGAGTTGCAGCCTCCAATCCGAACTGGGCTCACTTTTTGAGATTTCCTCTACCTCGCGGATTTGGATCATTCTGTAGTGAGCATTGTAGTACGTGTGCAGCCCTGGCCGTAAGGGCCATACTGACTTGACGTCGTCCCCACCTTCCTCCCCGTTTCACAGGGCAGTCTGAACAGAGTGCTTCCCTTGCGGGAGTGGCAACAGTTCACAGGGGTTGCGCTCGTTGCGGGACTTAACCCAACATCTCACGACACGAGCTGACGACAGCCATGCAGCACCTGTGTATCCCCATCACCCTTGCGGGCAGTCACCGGCTTTCACCGATTTTCACGATACATGTCAAGGCCAGGTAAGGTTCTTCGCGTTGCATCGAATTAAGCCACATACTCCACCGCTTGTGCGGGCCCCCGTCAATTTCTTTGAGTTTTAATCTTGCGACCGTACTTCCCAGGCGGCACGTTTAACGCGTTAGCTCCGGCACGGAAGGGGTCGAATCCTCCCACACCAAACGTGCACCGTTTACTGCTAGGACTACCGGGGTATCTAATCCCGTTTGCTCCCCTAGCCTTCGTGCCTCAGTGTCAGGAACTGCCCAGAGAATCGCCTTCGCCACTGGTCTTCCTCACGATATCTACGCATTTCACTGCTACACCGTGAATTCCATTCTCCTCTACAGTCCTCAAGCACAGCAGTATTGAAGGCAGTTTCGGAGTTGAGCTCCGAGATTTCACCTTCAACTTACCATGCCACCTACGCACCCTTTACGCCCAATGAATCCGAACAACGCTTGAGACCTCTGTATTACCGCGGCTGCTGGCACAGAGTTAGCCGTCTCTTCCTCTTGCGATACTATCACTTTCTTGTTCTCGCATGACAGGAGTTTACGACGAAAACGCCTTCATCCTCCACGCGGCGTCGCTCCATCAGGGTTTCCCCCATTGTGAAAAATTCTCGACTGCTGCCACCCGTAGGTGTCTGGACCGTGTCTCAGTTCCAGTGTGGCTGGTCGTCCTCTCAGACCAGCTACCCGTCAAAGCCTTGGTGAGCCGTTACCTCACCAACAAGCTGATAGGCCGCGAGCTCATCAAGAAGCGCCTTGCGGCTTTGGCGTCGGAAGGATGTCCTCCCTGGCCATATGCGGTATTAATTCGCCTTTCGGCGAGCTATCCCCCACTTCTCGGCAGATTACTCACGTGTTACGCACCCGTGCGCCACTAAACTTCAGGAGCAAGCCCCCAAAGTCTCGTTCGACTTGCATGTCTTATCCACGCCGCCAGCGTTCGTTCTGAGCCAGAATCAAACTCTCCGTAAAGAATTTGGTCCTCCGGGTTTAACCCCTTCGGAAATTCCGACTATCCAATATTCCAACTCGGTGAGACCGAGTCGGGAATGGGTCGTCAAATGATTTAAAATTACTCAAAATCAACGAAAGAACGCACAATTCAGTTTTTGCTGAATTTGCTGTTTCTATCTAGTTACTTGGTTGCGTTCTGAATTTTCGCGATTGCGAAAATACCAGAATTCAGAATATCAAAAAACCTTCTTCGTGTGCGGAGCCTTGACACTCGGCGCTTGTCTCACGTAGGGACGGTCGTCCCAATTTGAGTTTCAAGCATCGAGGCGGTGCATCCGCTCGAGAGAACTTTCGCCTCACTCGTTACCGGTCAACCCGGTCCGTCGTGGGAAGGACATTGATATCACGGCGCGCTCGAGGGTCAATGGTTTTTCATCATTTTTTTGAAAAATCTTTTCGCTTGCCTCGTCTGATTTTTCCATCCCGACCGCGGAGCCTTTGTTTATCGGCCTCCGCTGGCTGCCGACGTCACACTCTCGCGCCGATAATTTTCGATTCTTTCGCGGGCATTTCCCCACCGAGGGAGTTTCATCGCCGGAAAAAGTCGCAATTTTGCTCCAAAATCGCGATTCGTGTCACCGCGATGCGGCCAAAATCCGGCAAAACCCGGCTTAACGCGCCGGCGCAGCGCCGCCCACCGGAGGATGTTCCGGGTTGGATTGCTTGCCGAGCTCGCTGCCAAGCTGGACCGCAGGCAGGTAGTCGGACTTGAGATCGAGAGTGCGCGAGACCTCTTTGCGGGCTTCGTCGAGGTCGCCGGTCTGCTGGAGGGCCAGCGCGAGCAGGTAATGCGCGACATAGCTGCCGGAATCGGCCGCAATCGCCTTGTGAAGCGTCTGGATGGAAGCCGGGGCGTCGCCGCCGCGGAATTGCGCGCTGCCCAGATTCGTCAACGTGAGGGCATCGTTGGGATTCAACTCGAGCGCGCGGGTGAACGCCGCGATGGCCTGCGGGTAGTTGCCAAGCAGGCGCTCGGTTGTGCCGAGATTCACGGCCGCGAAAAAGCTGTTGGGCGCTTTCTTCGTGAGTTCCTGATAGATGGCGCGACTTTCGGCGAGATGGCCCTGTTGCGCGAGTTCGTTGGCGGATTTCGCCTGCGCGGAAAGCTCGGCTGGCAGGTCCGAGGTCGGCTCGGCCTTGGCGACGACGAGCGAAAAATCCACGCCGCCGCCGGCGGTGGCGACGGGTTGCTCGAAGAGCCTTTTCTCGCGCGGCGTCAGCTCCGCCTCGGCCTCGCCGAGCGCGTCGAGTTTCTCCACGAGCGTGGCGGAGCGAATTTGGAGCTTTTGCATCTCCTCTTCAACGAGACGACGAGCCTGCTGGCGTTTGGCTTGTTCGCTGAGCTGGCGGGCGACGAGGGATTTCAACAGCGCGTTCTCGTCGGCCATGGCACCGGTCGTGGTGGCGGTCGCCGTGGCGGTGTCTGAAAGTTGCTTCTCCAGCTCGGCGATGCGCTTCTCGCCGGAGGTCAGCTGATCGCGCATCGATGCCAGCGTCTTGTTGACGGATTCGATCTGGGCGCGCAACCCCTGCTCGATCTTTTCGCGCTCCGCCCGATTTTTCGAGCCGCTTTCGAGCTGCTTCTCGGCCGCCGCGAGTTTTTCCGTGAGGTCCTTGTTCTGCTGGGCGAGCGGCGCGGACTTCTCCGCGGTCTGCTGGAGCGCCTCGATTTTCGCCACTTGATCGTCGCTCGCTTTTTTGAGCAGCCCGACTTCGGCTCGCAATGCATCCTCGCTCTTGCGCAAGGCGTCACGATTTGTCGCGATGTCGAGCACCTGCTGATTCGCGGAGGCGAGCTTGGTCGAGAGGTCCTTGTTTTCCGCCGCGACCTTAGCCGCGGCCGTCGCCTGCTTTTTCAAGGTTTCGTTTTCGGCGAGGGCGCTATCCCGCTCGCGCTTGAGTCTGGCGACCTCGCCCGATTTGCCACCCGCGCGAGCGCTCAATTCCTTGCGGTCCGCGAGAAGTTGCCCACGGATTTTTTCCGAAGCGTCGATAAATTTGGCGGCACTTTCGAGTTTGGCGAAAAGTTCGCCGTTGTATTCGTCGGCAACTTCCAGATCCGCGTGCGCGGCCTCGAGGTCGGACTCCAGGCCTGCGATGCGTTTTTGGTCGGCGTCCTTCCCTCGCGTCAATTGGTCGTTCACCTGCTGCAGATCGTCCAACGCGCGCTGCAACTGCTCGATTCGGGCCTTTTGCTCGACTCCCGCGACCTTCGTGCGATCGGTCTCCGTGAGCGCGCTTTGTTCCCGAGCGGTGGATGCGAGCAGTTGAGCGCGGAGATCCTCGCTTGCCTGCTTTTCCTGACCCAGCCGCAGTTGAAGGCGGCGAATCTCGTCGCGAAGGGCATTCATCGCGCCCCGGCCGATCACCTCGTCGGTCGAATTGGAAATGTCATCGTCCAACAAGGGCGCAGGAACTTTTCTCGGAATGATCGCCGCCGGCGTGGGCTGCCCTGCAACGGGAATGCGATAACCAGTGGAAAGCTGCGATAGCGCCGAAACAGGCGCGGGCCGAGGCGACGCAAGAGCGATTTCTCGCGGAGCGGGCGGAGGGTTCCCGGCATCCGGCGCGACCGGGGGCACCCCGCTGATGAGGGATTGCACGCGGCCGATGCTTTCGCGGCTCTTTTTCAGTCGGAATCCGACCACGATCGGCTCGTAGTCGGGATTCGCCTTCTGGATTTGCTCCAAGAGAGAGGCGCAGAAGCGGTATTTTTGCAAGGCGTCCCCAGCTTTGCCGTTCGCCTCGAGCTGCTCGCCGTTTTTATAGGACTGATAGGCCTGCAGAAAAATCCCGCCCGGGTCGTCGGCAGCACGGAGGCCCGCCACACTCGCGAAAACGCTGAGCAGCGCAAGTAGCGGGGGAACGCTCCAGTGTCGCATAATCGAATCACGGACGTTAGCAGGCTTGCGCGCGAAGACAATCGCTTCCCGCGTTTTCGAGCCACGGCATTTCGTGACGATTTACTCACATTTTATTCACAGGCTTGACAGCGCTGTCGGGGCGGGTTAACCAGCGCCGGAAGCGAGGCCCAGCCCCGCAAAGAACCGCGATGGATGCCACTTTGGACAGACCCGTGCTCGTTCTCAACCGCCTCTGGCAGGCGGTCAATACCTGTAGCGTCCGGCGCGCGCTGACGCTTCTCTTTCAGGGCCATGCGCAGGTCGTGCGCAGCGATACCGACAACAACTTCTACACGCACGATTTCGGCAGCTGGAGGGAGTTCTCACTCGCGGAGCCCGAGCAGGAAATGGTGAAGACCATTTCGGTGAACATCCGGATCCCGCAGGTCATCGTGCTGCATTTCTTCGACCGACTGCCAAAGAAAGAGGTCAAGTTCACGCGGCACAACGTCTTCGAGCGCGACAAGAACACCTGCCAGTATTGCGGACAGATTTTCGACCGCCGCGATCTGAATCTCGATCACGTCTTTCCGCGGGATCGCGGCGGCCAGACGACGTGGGAAAACATCGTTTGCTCGTGCATCCCGTGCAACAGCCGCAAGGGCAATCGCCTACCCCATGAAGCTGGCATGCAGCTCCTCCGCAAGCCCAAGCGTCCGAAATGGCGGCCGTTCATCAACATTTCCTTTCCCAGCCCTCACCACGAGAGCTGGAAGCACTTCATCGACTTCGCCTACTGGAACGTCGAGCTGGGCGATTGACGGCAACCCGTGTCGCGGACCGGCTTGGAATCAAGCCGGAGCCTGCAGCGTAAGCGAGAGCGCGACGGCGCCGAGGAATCGCACCGCACCAAGGACGCCAAGGGCAATGGCCGCGTAGGTCAATGAATCGGTCTTCGGCTTGGGCTTCGGAAATGGCGAAGAATTGACGAATTCCCCCGGCCGGGCGCTCGCGCTACCGACGCTGGCGGCCACCCGCTCCGAGCGGGGCAGCGGCTGCGAAGCCGTCGCCGGCTCATCCGCGACAAAGACCGTCTCGATGCTGCCGAAGCGCACTTGATCGCCGTCCTTCAGCACGACGGCCGTGGCCGCCGCACCGTTGACAAACGTGCCGTTGGTCGAGCCCTTGTCGTGCAGTTGATAGTTTCCTCCGTCGAAGGTGATCTCGGCGTGATGGCTCGAGACGGAACCGTCCTCGATCTGGATCGTATTGTCCGGAAGACGGCCAATCGTCATCGTCTCCTCGCTCAACTCGTGAACGGCCTGGTTGTCGTCGGAAAGGTAAACGCGAATCTGGGGCATATGCGTCAACTAGCAGCGGGATTTGGATTCATCAACCGTTTTGGCAAACTGTTGGAAAAAGTAACCCGCATCGCGCGGCCCGGGAGAAGCCTCGGGATGATATTGCACGCTGAATGCCGGCAGCCGTTTGTGCGCGATGCCGGCTACCGTGCCATCGTTGAGATTCACATGCGTGACCTCGACGTCGTCCGGCAACGAGTCGGGATCGAGCGCATAACCATGATTCTGTGACGTGATCGCGATGCGGCCACTGCGCAGATCCTTCACCGGCTGGTTCGCCCCGCGATGGCCGAACTTCAATTTGAACGTCCGGCCGCCCAGCGCGTAGCCGAGCACCTGATGGCCGAGACAAATGCCGAAGACCGGCACCTTGTCCACCAGCTCGCGCACCGTCTCGTGCGCGTAGGTCAGCGCCGCGGGATCTCCCGGTCCATTCGATAAAAACACGCCGTCCGGCTTGCGCGCGAGCACCTCGGCCGCCGGGGTTTTCGCCGGCACCACATCGACCTGAAATCCCTCCTGCCGCAACAGCCGCAGGATGTTTTTCTTCATTCCGAAATCATACGCGACGATGCGCCGTTGCGCCGCCGGCACCGGGAGAAAGACATTGCCGAGTGCGTCCTTCTCTTCGATCCGGTCGAGCGATTCCACCGCGAGCGCCTGCACCCATTCGCGGCTCTTTTCGCCCGCGGGATCCCACTCGTAGGGCTGCGCCGGAGTCACCTCCTGCACGAAATCCACGCCTTCGTAAGCCGCGCCGCGCGCCCGCTCGATCGCGGCCTCCGCGCTCAAGTCCTCCGTCGTCACGCAGGCCCGCATCGCGCCGCGCGTGCGCAGATGCCGCGTGAGCGCCCGCGTGTCGATTCCCTCGATGCCGGGAATGCCGTTGCGCGCGAGAAAATCGTGCAGCGAGAATTCGCTGCGCCAGTTGCTCGGGATCGGGCTCAACTCCTCGACGACAAACGCCCGCACGTGCGGAGTGTCGCTTTCCACGTCGATGGCGTTCGTGCCGTAGTTGCCGATCTGCGGCGCGGTCATCGCCACGATCTGGCCGCGATACGAGGGGTCGGTGAGCACCTCCTGGTAACCCGTCATCGACGTATTGAAACAAATTTCTCCGACGGCCGTGCCGCGGGCGCCAAAGCCCTCGCCGCGAAACACCCGACCATCTTCCAATGCTAAAATTGCTGCCACGCGAGGAATATGCGCGGCGCCCTCGCGCGACTCAACCCCGGAAAAACAAAACCCGCCCGGCCCCGATTTCACGGAGCCGGGCGGGAGAAGAGATTGCCCCGCCTGTGCCGTTCGACGCGTATCCCGTTCCCTCATGGAAACGGCGGATAACCGCGAAACGAGGCGCTGACGTCCAATGAAGGCCTGTCATTGCCTCGCCCCGCAAAGCCTCCTAGTCACTAAACATCGGATCGGGAGTTTGCGTGCTAATCTCGAACACCGCAGGGCAAATTGATGTTCCACCCCTCGGGGCGAAACCAAAATTTAGAAAGAACTCTACTCGCGGAATTCGATCCCGAGTTCGTCGCGCAGCCGCCCTCGCAGCCGGTCGCACGCGGCGTTCACTTCATCCGTCGTCAGCGTTCGCTCGGGGGAGCGGAAAGTCAAGGAGAAGGCCAGCGACTTGCGGTCCGCCGCCACCTTCGCGCCCGAGTCGTCCGTGAAAATATCGAAGGGCGCGATGCCTGCGAGCAGCGACTCTCCGGCCTCCAGCACCACGCGCTCGATTTCACCGAAGCCCAGCGTCCGCGGCAGAATCGCGGCAATATCGCGCGTCACCGCGGGAAACTTCGGACTCGGCGTGAACGCCCGTCCCGCCAGCGTCGCCGCCTGCAACGCGTCGAGCCGCAGTTCCGCCGCCACGACAACGCCTCGCGCGTCGAGCTCGCGCGCCGCCGCCGGCGTCAATTGCCCGACGATACCGGCGATGAAATCGCCGATCTGCACCTCGAGCGCGACGCCGAAACGCGCGTCCTCGGTCTTCGCGAATTTCACGCCCGGCACGAGCGCCTCGATCACGCCCCGCACGTCGAACAAATCGATCCCGCCCGCCTCGGCATCGCGCCAGGTGCGCGCCGCGCGCGGTCCCGTCGCCACGAGCGCGACCTTCGTCAATTCCTCCTCGTCCGCGTTGGCAAACACGCGGCCGACTTCGAACAGACGCACCGTCGCCGCGCCATAATTCGCGTTGCGCCGCAGCGCCCCGAACAAACCATCCAGCAAACTCGGCCGCAACGCGCTCTGCTCCTCGCCGAGCGGATTGCGCAGCCCAAGATGCCCGTCGCCGACAGGGCGAGCCACAAGCGTGCTCGTGCGCGCTTCGCTAAATCCCATGGCGCTCAATGCGCGGCGCACATCCATCGCCGCGTCGTAACTCGCGTCGGCCAGCGCCGCATGTGCCGGTGCGGCTGCAACGCGTCCCGGCACCCGCTCGATGCCCACGAGTCGAATCACTTCCTCGATCAAATCCACCTCGCGCGTCAGGTCGCCACGATACGCGGGCACCCGCCACGAACTCACCTCCGCGTCCCCGGAAACCTTCGCGAGTCCGAGTTTGGAAAGCGGCGCGTCGATCTCGTCGTTCGTCAACGCCATGCCCAGCAGTCCGCGGCAACGCGCATAGCGCAGAGTCACCGTCCATTCGAGCGGCGGCAGCGCGCCAGCGGTGATGATCGTTTCGTCGAGCACGCCCCCGGCGAGTTCCGCGATCAATTGCGCCGCGCGCGCGCTGGCGGGAAGCACGCCGGCCGGGTTCACGCCACGCTCGAAGCGGTAGCTCGAATCGCTGTTGATCCCGAGCCCGCGCGCCGTGGCCCGCACTCCCGGCGCATCGAAATACGCGCTCTCCAAAAGAATCTCCGCGGTCGAGTCCGTCACGCCGGACTCCTCGCCGCCCATCACGCCGGCGAGCGCGAGCGGTCGCGTTTCGTCCGCGATCACGAGGTCACCCCCGCGCAATTCCGATTCGCTCCCGTCGAGGGCCAGAAATTTTTCGCCGACGGTCGCGCGTCGCACGAAGATGCCGCCCGCCACCTTTGCCGCGTCGAACGCGTGCAGCGGCTGGCCGAGTTCCATCATCACGTAATTCGTGACATCGACGACGTTGTTGATCGGGCGCAGGCCGACGGCTTCGAGCCGGCGCGCGAGCCATTCCGGGCTCGGCCCCACCTTCACGTTGCGAATGCGCCGCACCGAATAAAACGGGCAGCCCGCCAAGTCGTCGATTCGCGCCACGGCCGCATCCTCGCTCGTCGCGGGCATGTTGATCGCCGGCTCCGTCAAAGGCTCGCCGGTATTGGCCGCGACTTCGCGGGCGATGCCGACATGGCTGAGCCAGTCGGGCCGGTTCGATGTGATCTCGACCTCGAGCACCGTCTCCGGCGGAAAAATTTTTGCGATCGGCGCGCCAACCATTGTGTCGGGAGGGAGGATCAACAATCCCTCGGAGTCCTCGGCGAGGCGAAGTTCCTTCGCGCTGCAAAGCATGCCCTCGCTCTCGACGCCGCGCAGCTTGCCGACCTTGATCTTGAAATCGCCGGGCAGCACCGCCCCGGGCAGGGCGACGGGCACCTTGTCGCCAACCTTGTAATTCTTGGCGCCGCAGACGATCTGGCGCGGATGGCCGCTGCCGTCATCGACGCGCGTCACGCTCAGGCGGTCGGCATTCGGATGTGGATTCGATTCGAAAATCTGGCCGACAACGACGTTCGGAAAATCCGCGCCGCGCGTTTCGACGGAGGCAACCTCGAGTCCGGCGCGCGTGAGCAGCGCATCGAGTTCCTTTACCGTGCCCGCGTAAGGCACGAATTCCTTCAACCAACTGAGCGAAATTTTCATGGAGAACCGGCGAGCGACCGCCGCGACAAATTAAAATTGCTTGAGAAATCGCAGGTCGTTTTCGACGAGCATGCGGATGTCCGGGATGCCGGTGAGGTTCATGGCAAGCCGGTCGAGGCCGAAGCCGAAGGCGAAGCCGGTCACCGTTTCGGGATCATAGACGCGGTCGCGGCGGCGATCGCAGATTGACTCGAGGACGGCGGGATCGACCATGCCGCAGCCGGCGAGTTCCATCCATTTTCCGCCCAGTGCGGCGGCCTGGATGTCGATCTCGAAGCTCGGCTCCGTGAACGGGAAAAAATGCGGGCGGAAGCGGATGGCGGTGCCTTCGCCGAAGAGTTCGCGAAAGAAAAATTCCAGCGTGCCCTTGAGATCGGCGAGCGAAACGCCCGGCGCGACGTAGAGGCCTTCCATTTGCGTGAACTGCGCGAGGTGCGTCGCATCGACCTCGTCGCGGCGATAGGCGGCGCCGGGCGCGATGATGCGCACGGGTGGTGGCTGGCTTTCCATCGTGCGGATTTGCACGGTGGACGTGTGCGTGCGCAGCAGGCGGCCGTCGGGCAGGTAAAACGTGTCCTGCTCGTTGCGGGCGGGATGGTAGGACGGCGTGTTGAGGGCGTCGAAGCAATGCCACTCGGTCTCGATGTCGGGACCGTCGGCGAGCGCGAATCCCATGCGGCGAAAAATGCGAACCGCGCGGTCGAGCAGCGTGGTGAGTGGGTGAATCGAGCCCCGCAGCGGCGGGATGCCCGGCAGGGTGACGTCGATCTCCGCCAGGGCGGCCTCGTCGGCGGCATTGGCCAGGGCTTGCTCACGGCCTTCGAGCGCGGCGGTGACGTCGGTGCGCAGGGCGTTGAGTGCCTTGCCCACGGCGGCCTTGGATTCCTTCGGCACGCTGCGCATGCCTTCGCTGAGGAGCGGAATGGCGCCGGCGCGGCCGAGATATTTCACGCGCACGGCGGCCAGATCGGCGGCCGTCGGGGCGTCGGCGATGGCGGCGAGGGCTTCGCCGCGCAGCGATTCGATCTGCGCTTCCATGAAAAAGAAAAACCGCAGATTTCGCGAATTGCGCAGAAAAAATCCCTGCGGGCTTCGCGTAATCTGCGGTCGGAATTTCTAGGCGGCTTTTTTCGATTCGAGGGCCGACTTCACCTGCGCGACGATCGCGTTGAACGCGGTCTCGTCGGTGACGGCGAGATCGGAAAGCACCTTGCGGTCGAGACCGATGTTGGCGGCTTTCAACCCTTCGATGAAACGGCTGTAGGTGATCCCCTGCGCGCGGACGGCGGCACTGAGACGGGCGATCCACAGCGCGCGGAAGCTGCGCTTGCGGGTCTTGCGGTCGCGATAGGCCCAGTATTTGGCCTTCATCTGCGCGTCTTTCGCATAACGAAAGAGCTTGGAACGACGGCCGCGGTAGCCCTTCGAGGCATCCACGACGCGCTTGCGGCGCTCGCGGCTGGCGGGAGCATTGGTTGCTCTTGGCATGTAATTTAAAACTCCGGTTTCTAGGCGGAGCCTCCGTGGAGCGGACTGTTTATCTTTCGATTCCGGGCCTCGTCTGCTCCGTATCCCCCGCCTTTGGCAGGGGCAGACCGCGGAATCGTTTGGTTTAGGCGAAAGGCAGGTTCAGCTTGATGCGGGCTTCGTCGGTCTTGTCCACGACGGCCGCCTTCGCAAGGTTGCGCTTGCGTTTGGCGGATTTGCTGGACATGAGGTGACGTCGACCCGCATGGGCGCGCAGAACCTTGCCGGAAGCGGTCACTTTGAAGCGCTTCGCGACAGCCTTTCTCGTCTTGCTGCGTGCGATCTGTTTGGGCATGAGAGCCGGACACTATGTCGGTCCAACCCGACCGCAACAAGAAAAATCTCCGCCGTTTACAGCGGGCGGCATGGGCGCGGGTTGACGCGGAGCCCGCCTCCGCTTAAAACATCCCATGCGCTTCCCGACCGCCGCCGTTTTCGCCGCCCTCGCCGTTTCCCTCGCCACGTCACACGCCCTGCCGACTTCCGAGGGCAAGGTTGTGCGAGGCTCGTATCTGGCCAGTGGAAAAATTTCGACCGGCAGCATCACCATTCGCTATGTGAAGTCGCGGGTGAGCGTGAATACGAACGGCCGCGTGCGTGGTCACGTCCTTCGCCAGGTTTTCTCCCACGGGGCATTGATCCAGCAGAACTACGTCACGCTGCGAGGCAAGTGCCGCAGTCTCACGGTGCGCGTGCGCAAGGGCACCTTCTCGGCGCCCGCCGTGTTGAAGATCGACGGATCGACCTTCCGCGGCGAATTCACCGGCCTGACCGATCCGAGCAACCGCGTGTCACGTTTCTTCCGCGGGCGGATCAACGGCGACAAGAAGAGCGTGTTGCTGCTGCGTTCGCGGTAGTCGCGGGATTGCGATCCTACGCCGTCTCGACGTCGGCGCGAAACTCCTGCACGTAGATCAATCCGATCACCGCGCGCGTGATCGCCGTGCGATCGAGCAGGTGGCGCATGTCCACGAAATCGCCGTGATCGACGACATCGCGAATCTCGCCCTGCAATTCGCGCGGCGGATCGGGAAACGGCAGCGCGCTGAAGAACACGCCATGGTTGTGCAGCAGGCAGTCGAGCGCGGGCTGGTTCGCCGGATTTTTGTAGAAGGTCGCGTCGAAGCTGGCCACGTCGAAGACCGAGAGATCGGCGCGGAGATCGACGCCCACGCCTGAAATCAGGCCCGTCACGCCGCGGTGCCGCGGTTCCTCGTCGAATTCGAACCACTCCGCAAAATTTGTCGGGTCGATGATCGGCTTGCCGTTGGCCGGGGCGTTCGCGACGATGGGCGCGCGCACGACGCCGCTGCCATAGACGGCGCTCACGTCCGCGCGCATCGCGAGACCGATGGAGCCGCGATAGTCGGCCCGGCGCTCGCGCGCGAGATCGAACAAGGCGCGATAGAGCTCGGTAAGGCTCGCGCCGTCCGGGGCGGCCGCCTCGAAGTGGACGTATTCGTTGAACGCGCCGGCGAGCGAGGCATTGAACGCGGTGCGAATTTTCACGAGCTCGCTGTCCGTTTTTGGAATCAGAAAATCCGGCGTGTCGTTACCGTCGGCCGGCAGCCAGACCATCGTGCCGCCAATCGTCATCATCTCGCCGAGCAGCGGCATCACCTCCTCGTCGGATGCGCCGAGACCACCGAGACCCAGCGAATAGCCCTTCGCCGAAAAACGCTTTGCCTTGAGCATTCCCGCCGTCACCCGGCTCTCGAGCACGTCGTCGATGTGGCCGAGCACTTCGATGGCACCGGGTTCGTCGCTGCCGGGACTGAAGCGAAACCGCCCGATCGGCAGCTCACGCGCATCCTGTCCCGGCTCGAGCGCGGCGAGCGCCTCGGCGGCATTTTCAAAAATAGCCAGCGCTCCCTCGATGCCCGAAATGCGGATGACCTCGAGGCAATAGGGCTGGATGGCCGCGAGCACGAATTGGCCGCCCTGACGCCCCGCCTGCCGGTGGAACTGGAGAAACACGCGCAGGCTCGCGCTGCTGAGATACGTGACGTCCTGTAAATTCAGGACGAGATTTTGCGCCTCGACGCCAAACCGCGCGCGAATCTGTCGCTCGACCTCGGCGCATTCGTGGGCGTCGAGTCGCCCGTGCGGTCGGGCGAGCAAGGTCGCGCCAATGAGATGCTGCGGAACTTCGCTCACTGCCCGGCCTTCGCGCGCTTCTCCGCCTCAGCCTTCAGCGCGGCGACGGTGTTCTTCACCTCGCCCAGTGCCGCTCCCTTCGCCACGATGGCGATTGAGGATTTCGGCTTCACGTAATTCGTGTAGCGCAGGATCGAGCCAGTGCCAAATGGCTCCACGCGCAGCGATCCGTCGGAAACGTCCGCCATGGGCGATTTCAGGAGCTTCCAGCTCACGTCCACGCCGTCCTTCGTTTCGTTGAAGGTGTTCTCAACCGTGTAAACCATGCTGCCGAAAATCGGCATTTTGGAGGTGTATTCCACGTCGCAGACGTTCGGGCTGGGCCGGGCGATGACCTTGGCCGAAATCAGATTCGGCTGAAAATCCTGGGCGTGGTCGTAGTCGCGAAAGACTGCCGCCACGGTGGCGACCGGCGCATTGACGAGCGTGTAAACGGTCAATTGCGGCCAGACTCCGCCCGGAATGTCCTTCTGCGTGACGACCATCTGGCCGGATTTCACCTGCGAAAGCTGCGACGACGACAGCGTCCCGGCAATGTCGGCCACCGCCGCGCCCGCCAGCGAAATTGCAATTCCCATCCCCGCGAAAACGGTCCTGAAATTCATCCGTCGACTGGAACCGGCCGTATCCAGCCTGTCAAGCTCCCCCGCCACCAAATCCCCTTCTCGGCCATGTGCATCTCGACACGACGATGCGCTATCTCGAGCCCGCCGCCGCTGGCGTGCCCCAACCCGTTGGCTCGGCTCGTCTCTGCGGGAATGCTTCCGGAAAGCGCCCCGCGCGTGAACCGCTGAGCCCGCAAGTCCGTCTTCCCGTGGCGCTCCTCCTCCGGTAAGATGGCTCGCTCATGCTCGACGACATCCGCAAGGTCCTCTTTCACGAATCGACGATTCTCAGCCGGCTCGACGAACTGGCGCACGAAATCACCACCGATTATCGCGGAAAGGATCTCACCGTCATCGCCGTCCTCAACGGCAGTTTCGTCTTCATGGCCGATCTGCTGCGCCGCATCCCGCTGCCGCTCCAGCTCGATTGCCTGAGCGTCTCGAGCTACCACGGCACCAGGACGACCGGCACGGTGAACTTCCGCCAGAGCAACGTCGCCGATTTTCGCGACCGTCACGTCCTCCTGCTCGACGACATCCTCGACAGCGGCCACACGCTGCATGCCATTCGCGACCGCCTCGCCAGCGAAGGCGCGCTCAGCCTGCGCACCTGCGTCCTGCTGCGCAAGGCGGTCGAGCGCGCTCGCGAGGTCGATGCCGATTACGTCGCCTTCGACATCCCGAACGAATTCGTCGTCGGCTACGGCCTCGATTACAACGAGAACTACCGCAACCTGCCCTTCGTCGGCGTGCTCAACGAAGTCGCCATTGCCCGCGGTTGAACCGGGCGCCTATTCGGCGGATTGCAAGCCGACGACCGCTCCGGCGTAGCCCGTCATTTCCAGATAGCCGCGCGCGTTGACCGACTTTCCCGCGCGCGTGCCGCCCGCCGCGACCGCGCCCTCCCAATACGCAAGCGGCTTCAACCGCAGCTCCTGGTCGTCCATCCGCGCAGCCACCGCGACGTCGAGCCCGAGCTTTGGCACCCGCACGCGCCAGCGCGTGGAATAGGCCGCGCCGGTCGCCTGACTTTTCCAGCTCGTCGCCGGCGCGAGGGTGAAGTCGTCCTTCGCCAGCCGCGTGACGGCTCCGTCCGCCGCGATCCAGCTCCCGCCGGACCACCGGTCGCGCCCGCCATCCTTCGTGCGGAGTTGGAAGAGCATCAGCTCGGTGCCGTCGTCGAATTGCAGGCTGAACCAATCCCAGCCGACCTGATCCGCAGCGAGCTGGTTGCTGGCCCACTCGTGGTCGAACCAGCTCAATCCCTCCACCGCAAACGTCCTGCCGTCGAGCGTAAGCGATCCGCGGGACTCCAGCCGCGTGAGCGAATAATAATGCGATGCCCTCCCCTCGCCGTCCGCCTTCTGGCTCACGCCGTTCTCGCCGTGGATCGCCGGCGGCTTCGCGCCGCGCAGCGTGAGATCGAGGGCCTTTTCCCCGTCGCGTCCGACGAGGTGAAACGCCCCATCGTCCCGTAGCTCCAGCAAGCACTCCTCGATCCACGCCAGCCGATCGCCATCCCCGAATCCCGCCTCGCCAAACGCGCCGCGGCTCAGCCTTTGGCCGAAGAAAAATTTTTTACGGACGAGGTCCGAGATCGCGAAATGCACGAACTTCAAATCCGTCGTGACGAACCGCGACCGGCCCGGCTTCCGCTCGTCGGGAGGAATGACGCCCTGTCGAAAAAACGTGAGCTGATAGCCGAACTCGCGCCCATCGGCCGCACGCAGGTTGCCGGTGAAATACCACCACTCGGTCTTGAAATCGGGATGATTACCGTGATCGCGGGGGAACTCATAACTCCAGCCGGGAAGGGCGAGCCGCCAGGCGGAGCACGGCGGGATTGATAAGAACAAGGAAAGCAGGAAGGCGGGAAAAATCCTTCGGACAATTCTTCCTTCCCCTTTTCCTGCTTTCCCTAGAGCCATCTCATTCCTGGTCGGGTTCGCCGAGCAGGCGGCGCGGGGCGAGGTCGATCTCGGCGGGCGTCTCGATCTCGGCGCCGCCGGAGGCCGCGCCGAGTTTCTTGAGTTCACGCGCCTTGGACAGCACGCGCAGCTCGAGGCTGCCGACGGCGGAATTGTAGGCAGCGGTGGCGGAATTCAACCCGCGGCCAACCTTCGCAAAATGCTCGGTATAGGTGACCAGGCGATCGTGCAATTCGCGGCCCACATCGCTGATGTGACGGGCGTTCTCGGTCATCTGCTCCTGCTTCCATCCGTAGTGAACCGCCTGCAGCAGCGCGATCAGCGTCATCGGCGAAGCGGGAATCACGCGGCGCTCCACGGCCCATTCGAGCAAGGACGGATCCTTCTCGATGGCGGTGGAAAACGCGGTCTCGAGCGGCATGAACATCACGACGATCTCGGGCGAGTCGGGAAACTGCGCCCAGTAATTTTTCCCGGCGAGGGCCTCGATGTGGTTCCGCACCTGGCGGGCATGATGCTTGAGCTGCAGCGCGCGGGTCGCGTCGTCCGTCGCCTCGATGGCGTTGAGGTAGCCTTCGAGCGCGACCTTGGAATCGACGACGATGGTCTTGCCGCCGGGCAGATGAACGATGAGATCGGGCCGCAACCGCCCGCCGTCAGTCTCGACGGTCGTCTGCTGCGTGAAGTCGCAGTGCTCCTGCATGCCGACCAGCTCGACGACGCGCCGCAGCGAAATTTCGCCCCAGCGGCCGCGCGTGGCCGGCGCGTGCAGGGCGCGGACAAGGTTCGACGTCTCGGTTTGCAGGCGCACCTGCGTCTCGGCGAGCGTGCCGACCTGCTGGCGCAGCGAGGCATAGGCGTCCACGCGATCCTTCTCGATGGCGCGCACGGCGGCGTCGAATTTTTCCAACTGCTCGCGCATCGGCTTCACCAGGCCGTCCACGGCCTCGCGCTTGTGCTCGAAATCTCCGCGGGCGAGATCGAGGAAGCGCTGATTGTTTTCCTGCAACGCCGCGAGCGAGAGCGCCTTGAACTCCTCGGCCACGCGCTGGCGCGAGGCCTCGACCAGGGCAAGCTTCTCGGCGGTGCCGGCGCGTTCCGCCTCAAGTTGTGCTTCCATCCGGGCGCATTCCGCACCGGCACGAGCGAGTCGAAGCGCCAGCCACGCGCCGACTGCGGCGAACACCGCGGCCAAAAGGCTTGGAATGAGAATTGCGGCAATTTCGGACATGCGCCCGCAGGCTACATGGGACCCCGCGAAAAAGCGAAAGTCCTTCCTCAAAGTTTCCGGCTGCATGCTTGCCGGCGGGGCAAATTCTCCAGTAGCTTTCCAGCCGCCGGCACCGCAGATTGGAACCGTTTTGAGAGCCACCGCATGAAATTGTTAGTTGTTGATGACCAGAGCCCGGTTGGAGAAATCATCAGCCGCATCGCCCAGCAAGGGGGCTGGCAGGCGATTCACACCGTATCCGCCGACCGCGTGGACGAGATCATTCGCGCCGAGTCAATCGACGTGCTGCTCATCGATTTTGCGGTGGACGGCGCCCCGAATCCCCATCGCAACGGCCTGACGATCGTGCGGCAGCTCCGCGCGCAGGGCCTGCAGATCGCGGTGATTCTTTTCACGGGATGGCCGGACCTGGTGGACCGCGCCGAGGCGAAAAAACTCGGCATCATCGAAGTGATGGAAAAGCCGCTCGGCATCCAGGAGCTGCGCAAGGCGCTCGCGAACGCGCGCAAGGCGGTGCAGACCGCGACGGAGCCGCGTTAAAGCTAACTCGCGGCGTTCGCGCCCAGTGCCGCCGCCACTTTGGCCAGCAGGGCATCGGGATGGAACGGCTTGGGAATGAAATGCGCCTCGTTGAAGAACGCGTGATCGTCCCACGCAGCGGCATAACCACTGGTGTAGAGCACGGGTAGCTCGGGCTTTTGGGCGAGCACGGTGAGCACGATGTCGCGACCGGAAAGCTTCCCGGGCAGCACAAGATCGGTCAGGAGCAATTGCACCTCGTCACGATGCGCGGTCCACACTTTCAATGCCTCTTCGCCGGTCTCGGCATCGAGCACGCGGTAGCCGGCGCGAGCGAGAACGAAGCGGGTGAGGTGAAGAATGCCGGGATCGTCCTCGACGAGCAGGATCGTGCGAGTCTCCGGCGTCTCCCGCGCCGCGACCTCCGGCAGGACGGGAGTCTCGGCCGGGCGCGTGCTCCCGGGCAGGAATATCCGCACGAGCGTTCCGCGCACGGGCGCCGCCTCGAACTCGATCGAGCCGCCGTGGCGGCGCACGATTTGATCCACGATATAGAGGCCCATGCCGGTGCCTCCCTCGGTTTCCTTGGTGGTGAAAAATGGTTCGAGCATACGCGCGCGCACGTTCGGGGGAATTCCGATGCCCTCGTCGCGGACGTGCAGCTCAACCATACTCGCGTCGCCGATCGTCGTGGCCTTGCAGCCGATCACGATCTCTCCGCCGTCCGGCATGGCGTCGATGGAATTCAGCACGAGATTCATGAGCATTTGCTCGATCTCGCCGGCGTTGCCATGCACCCAGAGCGGACCGGGCGGTTTCTCGATCCGCACGGCGGCCTTCTTTGCGACGAAGGCCTCGAAGAGCCGTCCGAGATCGGTGACGAGCGCATCGATGGCCACGGGACGATCCTCCTCCGCGCGGCGGCGGGCGAGATTGAGCACCTTGCGCGTGAGATGCGAAGCCTGCTTGCAAGCGAGGCCGATCTGCTCCGCTCCGCTGGAGATTTCCGCCTCCGTCAGGCCGCCGCCCTCGATCAACGCCGAGTTCAATTGAATGACGGTCAGCAGATTGTTCAGGTCGTGAATGACGGCGCTGGAAAGTCGCCCAACGATTTCCAGGCGTTGCGACTGAATGGCTGCGCGGGCGGGGGTGCTCATGGGAAAGCCTTATTCTGCCTTGAATGGAAGCCGTCTGCCAATGCCGCGCTCCGAGAATTGCGAGGTGGGGCGCGTGCCGTTGTCGCTTCCGGCTTGCACGGTCTCTTTCGTAGCGCGAGCATGCAGCGCTGCCGAATGTCATGGACCCATCGCACGATTCCACGGTTTACGAAGGCTTCCTGGCTCTGCTGCAGAACGAGTTTCCCAAGACGTGCCC
>Ga0207649_10000688_pt1 | contig 22326 bp, 7 predicted proteins | sample KBSC43metaG_FD_184317 | JGI IMG/M metagenome (GOLD analysis project Ga0207649, IMG submission 184317) | Corn rhizosphere microbial communities from Kellogg Biological Station, Michigan, USA - KBS C4-3 metaG (SPAdes) (version 2) | ecosystem: Host-associated > Plants > Roots > Rhizosphere > Soil ... | reverse complement strand
GCGGGAGAAGAGATCCACATATCCGTGCCCCAGATCCCGCCCGGTTTCGCCCATTTGCCCGGTGGGCAGCGTGTTCGGCAGGCCGGAGCTGTAAACGGTGCGGTAACTGTTGATGATGCTGTCGAACTTGGCGGTGTCGTCACAGAAAACCGCGACGGCCATGGCTGCCGCCATGTAGAGGGAGCCTTTGTTCGCGGGGCCCAGCACCACGTTCCCGGAGGCAAGCGTCGCCGGCCAGAGAACATTCAGGAAGTAGTTTTTGACCGTGGTCGTGTCGGCATCCGTCCATCCCGGCCAGGTGCCCCGCAGGATGCTCGCGCCGCCGCCGTAGGAGACGGCATAGTCGCCCAGATCGAGGCCGGATTCGTTGCCGCTGAAGCTTGTGTGCGTGGTCGCCCATGCGATGAGGATGTCGTGCGCCTTCTGCGCATAGGCGGCGTTGCCCGTGAAATACCACATCCGCGCGAGATCATATATGGCCGTCATGTCGTTCCGCCATGCGCCGAGGTATTGGTCGTAGGACCCCTTCCGGCTGACATTCGGGAACGGCCCCTGCATTGCGTAGGTGAGCTGGGAATGGCTGTCACCTGCGAGGATGGCGTAGCCCTGCTTCCAGGGCTGTTGATCGAGATTGGCCTTGATGGTGGCCAGTTCTCCGAGCGTGTTCGGAATGCAGGGATGGGTGTAGGCGCGAGCTTGGGCGGAAACGCCGAAATAGACGGCGACCACCGTCCATAGAACGAGTTTTTTCATTTTCCGGGGGAGGCTCGTTTCCGAGTTTAAGGACGCCCTTTCATCTATCGCTTAATCCGCGGTCTCGGCCACTGTGGCCGCAACCATTCACCGAAGCGATGGAAAGATCCTTCCGGCTGAAATGCGCGAAGCTTCCGCATCGAAGCTGCTTTCAAACGGCTCTGAAAAGCACCCCTGCGCCATTCATTGGAGGCGCCGGAGGTGTTTTCATGATTGGTCGGGCTCTTTCCTGGAACTTAAGCAATATGACGCTTGCGGCGCGCGGTGAACATCACGCCACCCAGCCCCACTACCAGCAATGCCACCACCCCAGGCTCGGGCACTGCGGTGAAGGTCAAGCTGTTGCCGTTCAGCGTAAAGGAACCGTCAACGCCCGTCGACGAGAACTTCGACGCATCCGTGAAGGTCGTGCTGCCGAAGGTGATCACCGTGTAGGTCTGGCCCGTGAACCCACCCGAGAAGTCGAACGTGTATCCGGTTCCTCCATCGATGAGCGCATTGGTCACCACGATTTGATCCGACGTATTATCGATCGCGCTCAGATCGAAGGTGAAATTGCCACCGTTGAGCGTCAGAGTATTGACTGTCAACGTGCCGATCGGGGTCGTGCCGTCGCCGGGGGCCAGGAAATTGCCCGGGCTCAGCGTCACGGCGCCCACCGTGCCCTTGCCCGCGAGAATGGCGCCGGTCGAAGAGAAGCCCACCGTGCCCGCGTTTGCGAGCGAGCCGTTCACCAGCAGCGTGCCGCCATTGATCGTTGTCGCGCCTGTGTAGGTGTTCGCGCCGGAAAGCGTCAGGACACCCGTGCCGACTTTGGTTAAGGCGATATTCTGCCCCTGGCCGGCTGTCGAGCCGCCAATAATGCCGCCGAACGTGGTGTTGGTATTGAGCGCCCCCACACTCACCGTGGACAGGCCCGACACGGCAATGTTTGCAATCGAACCGTTGCCGGTAAGCGATCCAAAACTGATGGTGCCCGTGCCGAAATTCAGACGCTGGCGTTGATTGAGGTTGTTATTGAAGACCCAGGCCGCGCTGGCGCTGCCCGCCGAGGCGCTGTTGAATGCCAAAGAGGTGTTGCCGGCGTTTTGGGTAAAGGTGCCCGTGTAGCCGCTGTTGTCTCCGCCAAACTGCCACTGGCCGGTGGTGCCATTGGCGATCAGCGTAAGATTGCCGCTGCCGCTCCAGTTGCCATTGAGAATCTCGTTTGTGCCGCTGGCCACTTCGATATTGGTTGCCCCGGTCACATTTACGTTATTGGCAATCGTGTAGGAGGCGCCGGCAACGAAGCCGAATGTTCCGCCGTTGAGGGTCAGCGTGCCCGTGCCCAGCGGGCCGCTCGTCACCGTGCCGGAAGTGGGCGTCGTGCTCCCCTGCACCAGCAGCGTGCCCGCGTTCAAAGTCGTCCCGCCGCTATAGGTGCTGACACCCGCAAGGGCGAGCGTGCCGGCGCCGGCCTTGGTCAGCCCAAATCCGCCACCGATGACCCCGCCGACGGTGAGGGTTCCGCCATTCACCGTCACTGTCGGGCTGGCTCCAAGCGTGACAGCTCCGGTGCCCAGGTTCAGGTCATTGGTGCCGGTGAAGACGAAGCTGCCATTCCAGTTTTGAGCGTTGTTGTTGCTCAAGGTCATTGCCGCACCGCTGGTATTGTCCAGCGTGCCACCGGCGATGGTCAGGGCTCCGGTTCCGATGGCCGCGGCGTCATTGATGACGAGCGTGCCGTCGTTAAGGATGGTGCCGCCCGAATACGTATTGGCTGTCGAGATCGTCGCCGAACCGGTGCCGTTCTTGATCAGGGCGCCGCTTCCCGCGATACCGGAAGCATCACTGCTCGAAATGGTGTAGTTGACCGCTGAGTTGTTGAAGGTCACGGATGCCGGGGTCACATTGCCGCCACTGATCGAGACCGCAGGGTTGGTGACCGGCGTGTCACCACTGCCCACATTATAGGTATCGCCGAACTTCACGACGTCGCCCGCCCAGAAATCCGTCGCTGCATGGCCGGCAGTCGTTGCCCAGTTTGGATTCGGACCGACTACTCCGGTGGTTCCAGTCGTCCACGTGCTATTGCTCGCTCCGGACCACGTAATCGAGTCGGTCGTGATGTCCAATGTCACCGCATTGCTGGTGTAACCGATGGCTCCCGTGGACCGTGCCCCGAGCGTGACGGTGGAATTTGTAAAGGTGCCGGTAATCCCTCCCGTGGCGCTGATCAGCGTGAACGGCGTTCCATTCGTATTCGTCAACCCGCCGGCATTCAACCCGGCGAGCGTCGCCCCGTTGATCGTGAAACCACCGGAGAGGCTGAATGGCGCGGCCGAAGGATTCGCAAGGCTGTTGAAATCCACCGTGAGCGTGCTGCCGCTCGTGGAGCCAAGAGTCAGGCTGGTGGCGGACAGAACGCTGCTGCCCGGCGAGAAGACCTTCGCCTGGAGGTTTGCCCCGTCCGCAACGACAACCGAACCCACCGTCGAGGTGGCGCCGGAGTAAATCAAAGTGCCTGCATTGAGATTGGTCGCGCCCGTGTAGGTGTTCGCACCGGACAATGTCACCGTGCCGCTCGTGGACTTTGTCAATGTGCTCCCGCTGCCGGCGAGCCCCGGGCTGACCGAGCCGCTGCGCACATCGAATGAAGAGCCCGTCAGCGTGCCCGATCCAGTGATACTCCCACTGCTCAACGTGACAGCGCCCACCGTGGGGCTGAAGGTGCTGGCATTCAACGTGCCGCCGTTCACCGTGAGCGCGCCGCTGGTGGAACCCAATCCGCCCGCGTTACCGAGAATCAATGTGCCCGCATTGATGGTCGTGCCGCCGCTGTAGGTATTCGCGCCGGAAAGCGTCCATGTGCCAGTGCCTTGCTTCGTGACGGAGCCAGCGCCCGTGCCAATGATGCTTGCAATAGTGCTGCCGCTGGCGGCGCCATCCAGCGTCAAACCGAATCCGGAGCCGGTGATCGTTCCCGCGTTTGAAAGAGTGATTTTGCCGCTGGTCGCGACGATGCTGATGTTACTTCCCAGAGAAACAAGGCCCGCATACGTGGCCGCCGTTGCGCTGCTGTTGGTCAGCGCGCCACCGCCGGAAATACCAGTGCCATTCAAGGTCAGCGCGTTCGTGCCGGTCATCGTAATGCCGTTCAGATCCAGCGCCGCGCCACTTGTCACGCTCGCCGCTCCCGCATTGTTGCCAAGCGCGACCGCGTTTCCGACTTTCAGCGTGCCGGCGCTGATGGTCGTCCCGCCCGTGTAAGTATTCGCGCCGGAAAGCGTCAGCGTGCCCGTGCCAACTTTCACCAAAGCGATATTCGCGACCTGCGTAGTTAATGTGGCGCCAATCGCCCCGCTATACGTGGTGCTGGTGTTGAGCGCCCCCACACTGATCGTGGATGTGCCCGACGCGGCGATGTTCGCGATCGAACCGTTGCCGGCCATCGATCCAAAGTTGATGGTGCCCGCGCCGAAGTTTAAACGCGTGCGTTGATTGGTGGGGTTATTAAAGACCCAGACTGCACTCGCGCTGCCCGCCGAGGCGCTGTTGAATGCCAAAGAGGTGTTGCCGGCATTCTGAGTAAAGGTACCCGTGTAGCCGCTGTTGTCCCCGCCAAACTGCCATTGGCCCGTGCTGCCATTGGCCACCAGTGTGAGATTGCCGCTGCCGCTCCAGTTGCCATTGAGCACCTCGTTTGTGCCGCTGGCCACTTCAATATTGGTCGCCCCGGTCACACTCACGTTGTTGGCAATCGTGTAGGGGGTAGGATTACCGGTGAAGCCGAATGTTCCCCCATTGAGGGTCAGCGTGCCCGTGCCCAGTGGGCCACTCGTCACTGTGCTGCCGGCGGCGGTGGGGGTCGAACTCCCCTGCACCAGCAATGTGCCCGCGTTCAAAGTCGTCCCGCCGCTGTAGCTATTGGCGCCGCTCAACGTGAGCGTGCCGGTCCCGGCCTTTGTGAGCGGGCCCGAACCACTGATCACACTCGACACGGCAAGCGTCGATCCCGTGCCCACCGTCCACGACTGGGCGCCACCCAGAGTCACTCCGCCCGTGCCGCTGAGGGTCGTCGTGCCGCTCGACAGGGCGCTGGCGTCGATTCCACTCGTGCCAAGCGACAAGGTGTTGCCTCCAAGAGCGATCGTGTAGCCCGTCGTATTGAAAACCAGCCCGAGTGCCCCCAGATTCGTTCCGAGAGTCACCGTGCCCGCGGTGCCGGCGAAGGCAGCAATGTCCGTCGCGCCCGTCGTGTCACTCCACGCGACGTCGCTCGTGCCATTCCACCAATTTGTCGTGGTTGTATCCCACGCGCCAGTGCCGCCGAGCACGCCACCGCCGGTTTGATCCCATGAAAAACTGGCCGCACGCGCGCTCGAAAACACGCAAAGAGCGAGACCGACGGAGAATAAGCCGCCTGCAACGAATTTCGAACGCAGAAAGGCCCAACAAAGGAACAGAACCTCAGACATGGCGGGGGGGAGAGTTGTGGGGTTATGTAAGGGGGAAAGATGCTTCTGAAGGGAGGGCAGCCTTGAGAAGGTAGACCGAGACTGCCAGTATTGCAAATATCTGGCTAGACATGCTGATTGCGGCGACGGATGAAGACCAGCATGCCGAGCAGAGCCACGATCGCGATGGCGAACTCTTGCGACTCGGGAACAGCCGCGAAGGACACTTGCAAGCCAGTGCCAGCCACGAAGTTATAGGTCGCCGAGTAGCTTCCGCCGGTGACAGCCGAGAAGTCCGTCGTGATGCTCCCAACCGTGCCGGAGGTCAACGACCCCGTCGTCGCAACCAACGTGTAAGCGGCCGTCGTATCGAGCGCCGTGCCGGAGAAGCTGAAGTTCAATGTCGAGAACGACAATGCATTGGCTCCCAGCGCAATTTTGTCGTTCGTGCCGCCCGCGGTCGTGGAGAGGTCGAAGTCGAGATGCGCGTCGCTAAGCGTCAGACCCCCGGCGTTTGAGAGCGTGAGCGTGCCAGCGGAACCGAAGTTGCTGGACGACGTCACCGTGCCCGGAGCAATGCGGCTGCCGTTCGTCACCGTCACCGCACCGCCAACCGTGCCTGAACCAGCCAGCGTCGCCGATGTGCCACCACTCACGGCCACTGCGCCAGTGGCGCTTGTCGAGCCCGTGACACTCAACTTGCCAGCACTGATCGTGGTCCCGCCGGTATAAGTGTTCGCGCCAGAGAGCGTCAGGACACCTGTGCCAACTTTAGCTAGGGCGATATTTTGACCTTGGCCAGCCGTTGAGCCGCCGATAATGCCACTGAACGTGGTGCTGGTATTGAGCGCGCCCACACTGACCGTCGCCTGACCCGACGCAGCAATGTTTGCAATCGAGCCGTTACCGGAAAGCGACCCAAAGCTAATGGTTCCCGTGCCGAAATTCAAACGTTGACGTTGATTGGTCGCGTTATTGAAAACCCAGGCCGCGTTGGCGCTGCCCGCCGAGGCATTGTTGAATGTCAAAGAGGTGTTGCCAGTATTTTGGGTGAAGGTGCCCGTGTAGCCGCTGTTATTTCCGCCAAATTGCCACTGACCCGTCGTTCCATTGGCGATCAGCGTAAGATTGCCGCTGCCGCTCCAGTTGCCGTTGAGCACATCGTTTTGGCCGCTAGCTACTTCAATATTGGCGGCCCCCGCAACGGTCACGTTGTTGGCGATCGTGTAGGCACCGCCGACGAAGCCGAAAGTTCCGCCGTTGAGAGTCAACGTGCCGGTGCCAAGCGGGCCGCTGGTCACCGTGCTGCCAGCAGCGGTGGGCGTCGAGTTACCCTGCACCAGAAGCGTGCCCGAGTTCAAAGTCGTCCCGCCGCTGTAGGTATTACCGGTATTACTCAAGGTCAGCGCCCCCGCGCTGGGGCCGCCATAGACGAGCGAGGAAGCGCCGCCGCCATTGTTGGAGATAATACCACTGATGGTGGTGGCCTGGGTATTGCCCAAGATCACCAGCTCCTGGTTCGCGCCGATGGTCACGTTGCCGCTGTAAACCAACGCACCCGAGCCAGCATTCATGAGACCGTTGGCCGTGAAGTTGCCCGTGATCGTGCCGGCCACGCCAGTGTAACGGAGGGTATTGAAAGAAGCGCTGGCGCCCAAGGCCCCCACCGCAGCCACGTCGTAGTTCACGGCGCCCGTCGTGTCGGTGACCCCTGTCGCGTCAGCGACCGAAGTGCCGGAATAGGCGGTGATGTTACCGCCGCTGCCGCCGGCGGCATAGGCCAGGGTGGTTCCGCTGTTAACAGTGGACCATGTGCCGAGAATGCCAGTGGAGTCCACCGCCGTGGAAGTTTTCGTAGCCCCAGTGAGAGAGGAAACGTTCAGGATGCCGCCGGAATTGCGGGTCATCGCCCCCAAGTTGACGGTGTTGGTTGCAGCAGTCGCGTTGGTAATTGTCGAATAACCCGAATTAATCGTTGTGGACGCGAACGTCTGCGTGTTGGTGCCCGTCTTGGTGTAATTCAGGGTGCCGCCCCCGAGCGCCAGCGCGCTACTGGAGCTAATCGAACCCGACAAGGTCGTCGTGCCCTGATTAAGGGTCGTCGTGCCGGTGTAAGTGTTCGCACCAGCAAGCGTGAGCGTGCCCGTGCCCATCTTGGTCAGGCCATAAGGGGAGCCGCCATCGCTGATGACATTGTTGACCGTCAAGCCGCCGGAGCCGACGTTCCATGTCTGGGTGCCACCGAGGGCGATATTGACGTTCTGATTGGCGGTCGCGGAACCAATGGTCGTTGCGCCCGTGCCCGTGGTGAGACCTCCGACAATCGTAAGCGTTTGATTTGAGCCGCTCGTCGTGTTGCTTAGCGTGGTCGCCGCGGTATTCGTGATATTGATCGTATTAGCGGCAGCAGCGGCAGCCACATTGATCGTCAAGACACCGGCCACGTTGCTCGGACCAAGAATCGTCAAATCATCCGAGGTGGTCGGAGTCGCATTGGGACTCCAGTTTGTGCTGGTTCCCCAAAGTCCGCTGGTCGCTCCGCCCCAGGTGAGACTTGCCGCGAAGGCCGGAGATGCGATCAGTGCCAAGCCCGCAGCGGAAGCAGCCAAACCACCCGTCAGGGGACGGGTCGAACGAAGACAGTGTTTTTTAGACATAATAAACCGAAGGAGGGGCGAGAAACTTTGTTGTCGGGAAACAACTGCGTATATCGCTCTTCTTAAGTCCTTAAATGCAACCCCGTCAGACCGCCAGACGCATGAATGTCGCATGAATGTCATTAATTCGGCTCAAACGATGCCGATTGCGGAGTTATGCCCCGAAGCAATGCACCTCCGCGCGCGTGTCGCTGGCAACCTGGATCCGAGACTGAGATGCTTCGCGTCGCCTCCCAGTGGAAACGAAGATCTGGCGTTACTTCTCTTTGGCTGAGAGGTATTTGATCACTGCCTCCGTGCGCGATTGCACCTGAAGCTTTTCATAGGTGCGGCGAATATAAGTGCGCACGGTATTCATGCTGATCCCCATCCGCTCCGAAATTTGCGCGTAGCTACAACCTTCGGAAAGGAATTTCAGGACGTCGTTTTCCTTGGGGGAAAGACAGTTGAGGACCCAATCCACCTGGTGCGACTCGCGGGACTCGCGGGTTGGCACCTCTCCCAAGCGGGCGCTCCGAAAATATTTCACGACTTTCCGGGCGATCGCGGGCGTCATGGGAGCCCCGCCAGCTCTCAATTCCTCCAGAGCGACTTTGAGACCGGCCGGCCGCATCCGCTTGAGGAGATAGCCGGCAGCCCCGGCTCGCAGGGCATCAAAAATGCGATCCCATTCCCCGAACATCGTGAGCATGAGAATCTCCGTATCGGGCACCAGCCGCTTCAGCTTCCGAGTGCATTCGATGCCAGACATCCCTGGCAGGTTGATGTCCATCAGCACGAAGTTCGGCGGATTCTGCGGCAACCTTTCGAGGGCTTCCTCCCCGCTGCCAAACTCGCCCACGACGCAATACCCGGGCCACTGGTTAAGGGCCTTCACCCATTCCCTGCGGTTGTTGACGTCATCTTCGACAATCGCGACGTTCGCAATTTTGTCGGGTAATTCCTCAGGATCGCGCTTCATACGAATAGGGGGTTTAGCGGGAGATATACCGAGCCCGGCACCGGCTACAATACGATAGATTCCCAAAAGGAAATCCCAGACTGCAAAAGACCGCATAAAATCAAGGCCGGCGCCAAACAGGTCTTTGGCATGCTGTCCCAGGGGGCCTCACCATGCTTGCATGCTGAGGTATAGTCTTCCAGTGGCTCCCCTACGTCCTCTGGCCTTTGCTGCCTGCGCGTTCATGGCAACGCAGCTTTTCGCACAGACGGAGCCTCCCGGTCTCGAGGCCATTCCTCGCTCGGAGGATTACATCCTGCGCTCGTGGATCGCGCATGACGGATTGCCTGATGTCGATATTCTGGGCATTACAGAAACGCAGGATGGCTATCTCTGGATCGCCACGCTCAATGGCATCGCGCGATTCGACGGGATGCGATTCACGGAAATTCCCGAGCCCTCTGGGTTGAAGTCCACCGGTGCTTCCGCGGTATTGGCCGCGCGGGACGGGACGCTCTGGGCAGCGACCGCCCAGGGAAGCCTCGCCCGACTGGTGGCAGGCAGATTCCAGATCGAAGTCCCCGCCCCTACCGACCCGAGCAGGCCGGTGATTGCCCCTAGCGACCCGAACAGGCCGGTGATTTCCCTGGCCGAGGATGCCGAAGGCGGCATCTGGGCCAGCTTCGGGCCAGGCAACGATGTGCTGCGCTGGAAAGGGGGCAGGACGGAGAGTTTTGCCCTCGGGGATGGAGACAGTCCGATTTCGCTCTGCTCCGCGACAAATGGAGTGGTCTGGTTCACGTCCTACAAACACTGCGGATTTTTCGATGGCCGGGAGTTCCATTCCCAGCCGCTGGCCAACAATGCATGCGGATATCTCGCGGCCGCACGCACGGGAGGCATGTGGACCATCGCGGGACAGAAGCTCCTCCGCCTTCAGGAAAACGGGAAATCCGAGGTCGTGGCCGACGTGTCCTGGCTCGGAGACGCCACCCAAAAAGCCGCGCTTTATGAAGATCGCGAAGGCAATCTCTGGATCGGCTCGCAAGGCGCGGGGCTCATCCGTTTTCGCGGGGGAAAATTCGAACGCGTGCCGAATTCGTTCCCCCTGATCAACTGCATCCATGAGGATCGAAATGGCAATCTCTGGGTGGGAACCCTCGGAGGAGGACTGGACCGCCTGAGTCGCCGCCAGATCCTCATGCACGCGGCGCCAACGGACCGGTCGCCGAATCCGGCGGGGCCGCGCGACATTCGCGTCGGCGCGGTCGTCGTGGACGATGCGGGACTTGTCTGGATGGCCCAGGGAAAGTCGCTCGTGCGTGCGACGGACGCGACCAACCGCACGTTCGCTCTCGCTCCCGGCTGGACGGGGCCGAACGGCATTTTCGCCCTGCGTTCCACACCCTCGGGTGAAATCTGGATCGGTAGTCAGGGGCCACACCCATTGCGATGCTGGAAAGACAGTCGATTCCTGGCCGAAATCTCCTTACCCACCGAGCTTGCGTCCTTCCTGCCCGGCGACGCGCCACACCAAATCTGGGCGGCGCTCAAGCCCGGCGCGGGCATTTACGAGTCTCGCGGAAATGGCTTCACGCTCCTCCCGGAAAGCGCCGACATTGCCAACCCCGTCGCCTTGGCGCTGGACCCGCAAAAACGCCTCTGGGTAGGCACCATGGATGGGCGCGTGTATTTTCGTGCGGAGGCAGGCTTCGTCGAAGCGCCCATGCCCGATCCCCAGCCTGGCGACATGGTCACTTTTCTCGTGCCGGATGGCCGGGACACAATCTGGATCGGTTGCCAAATGAGCGGGCTGTATCGCTGGCGCGCGGGCCGGATCGACAAATTGCCGCCTGGCGCCGGGCTCCCCACCCGCGAGCCAAAGGTTCTCGAGATCGAGCCCAATGGAAATTTCTGGTTCGGCACATTTCTGGGGCTGTTTCGTGTCTCCCGCGCCAACCTCGAGGCGGTGCTCGATGGGCATCTGTCCACCGTGCAAGCCGTCGCCTACGGACCCAGTAACGGCATGCCCGCCGCTGCAGGATTCCACTACGGCTTTCTGCACTCGAGCACACGCACACCCGACGGCCATATCTGGTTCGGCACGACCTTGGGCGGGCTGGAAATTCTCCCAAAAAGCGCGCCCGCGGCCGCCGCGCCTCCGGCCGTGCATATCGAGGATATCCTCGTGCGAGGCAAACCCATTCCGCTTCCGCCCGCAGGCTCGGCACCTCTCGTCCTGCCGCCGCGGCCAGGCCCCATCCAGATTCGCTACACCCTGCCCGAGCTCGACACTCCCGAGCTGGTGCGCTTTCGCTACCGACTGCTCGGCCTCGGAGATGATGGTTGGTCCTCGAGCGACGCCCAACGGATCGCCACATTCACGAATCTCCCAGCCGGCAACTATACGTTCGAAGTCGCCGCCACCAATCCCCTCGCCTCTTCGTTGCCGAAACCGGCGTCCCTCACCTTCACCGTGCGCGCGGCCTGGTGGGAGACGCTTTGGTTCCGATTCGCCTGTGCGCTGGCCACCGCGTTCGCAATTGCCGCGCTTGTCAGCGTCATCGTCCGACGGCGGATGCAGGCGCGCATCCGGCGGCTCGAGCAGGAACAGGCCCTCGATCGCGAGCGCGCCCGTATCGCCCGCGACATGCACGACGAGCTGGGCGCGCGCATCACGCAAATCATGCTGATCAACGATGCCGCCAAGCAGAAGTCCCAGGCGGATTTCGACCAAATTTCGGAAGCGATCCAAAGCGTCAGCACGACTCTGCATCAAATCGTCTGGGCGACGAATCCGCGCAACGACACCCTCGAAGGCCTCGTCGATTATCTTGTGGAATTCGCCGAGGAATATCTCGCCGCGACCGACAGCGAGCTCCTGCTGGAGTTACCTGCCGAGATTCCGGACCACTCCGTCTCTTCGGACAAGCGTCACCAGATCCTGCTCGCCGTGAAGGAGGCGCTCAATAACATCGTCAAGCACGCTGCCGCGCGCCAGGTGCGGATTCAGGTCACCCTTCGCAAGGGCGAGCTCGGCATTGTCATCACGGACAATGGCGCCGGCTTCCACCCCGAAGACGTTTCCCGCACCTCGAACGGACTCGTCAATATGCGTCAACGCATGGAGTCCATCGGAGGCAGGACATGCATCGAAAGTCAGCCAGGGAGCGGCACCACCATCACGCTGACCGCCGGGCTCTGAGGAATTACGCGCGGCTTGCAAAGCCGGCCGGAATATGGCCATGAGATCGCCGATGGGGCGCCCCTCGCGACTCGCAAAAACGCCGCGCCCGGAGAGGGCGCGGCGCGGTTGTTTCAAGGGCGATCAGCCGGGAACGCGTCAGGGCATGATCGGCATCAGCCATTGCTGATTGTTGGCTCCGATGTCGTTATACTGGAGGATGGCCGTTCCATCAGCGGTTGAGTTATTCTGGACGTCGAGCGACTTGCCGCTGTTGACGTTCAGGACCTTGAAGAAGCCATCGGCCGAGGGCCTGATGTTCCACTTCTGGCAGTTGTTACCGTTCGAGGGCCAGATCTGGGCGGCTGCGCCGTTTGCCGTGGAGGCCCCCGTGATTTCGAGCAACTTGCCGCTGGCCACGCCGGTCAGCTGATACTGGCCGTTGCCGAGATACGCGACGTCCCACTTCTGGTCGGTGCCGCCGTTCCAGCCCCATTGGATGGCATCGGTGCCGTCGGCGGTGCTGCCGTTGACGAGGTCGATCACCTTGTTGCATAGGCGGTTTGTGAAGGCATAGCGGCCGTCGGGAACGGTGCGGCCGGTGTCGCCCCACAGCCCAAGGTCGGAGATTGCCACGCCGGCGGCACCGTTATTAGCGGTAATTTCAATCCGGTAGAAACGATAGGCGGTCGTGTTGCCGATATCGTAGGTGTTCGTCGCCATCCGGATCGCGAAGGTCTGATTGCTGGCCGAGGCGAGCCAGGTCCAGTTGCTACCGTCTTGGGAGCCGCGGATGTTCCAGCTTACCGGGTCGCGATCCGCCACGTCGGCGCAGGAAACCGTGTAGCGCTTGACCACCTGCTCATTGCCCGCGCCGAAGTCATACTGGAGCCAGCCGGTGGGCGAGTTGTAGCCATACCACTTGGAGCCCGGGTCGCCGTTAAACGCATCGTCGGAGCCTCCTACTTGGGAGCCGGTGTTGATACTGGCCGACGTGGTGCCGCCGAAGGCAAGGTTGACCATCGGCGAGGTAATTCGAGTGGCGGGGAACGAGGCCGAGGTGCCGCTGCCGGCGGAGTTTACGGCGCGGACCGCGTAGTAGTAGGTGCCCGAACCCGCCGATGTATCCACATAGCTGGTCGTGGACGCAGAGAGACCGCTGGCAATCGTGCTCCAACTGCTGTTATCGGGGGAGCGGAGCACCAGATAACTGGTGGCGCCAAAGGAAGATAGCCAGCGCACGGTAATGTCTCTGCCCGAACCGATGGCGAGCACGCCTTTCGGGGCGTATGGAGTTGTCACAGGGCCGCCACTTCCTCCGGTGAACGCCAGGTGGTCAAAGGTGGCGGTCTGGGCCGTTGTCGTGCCGCTGCAGAGGAACAGGCCGATATAAATGGTGGACGGCAAATTGCCGTAATAGGAGCAGGTCACGGGCGACCAACTGGCGCCATCCGGCGAAACGAAGGTGGTGATCTGCTTGCCCAAGCGCTCAATCTTGAGCCAGTAGGGTAATGCCGGTGCGGGGGACCATTGGGTCCCACGGTCGTCATATCCGGTCCCACCCCAGTTTTCGGTCCAGCCCCGCATGAAGGCTTCCATCGCATTCGTGCTCGATGAACCCACCCACGAAACATCGACAAAGGCGCGCTGCGAGGTGGTGGCGTTGAGAGAGTCGCGGATCATCAACCCAGTCTTGCCCGCTTGATTTCCGGAATTTGTGAATGAGGCGACCCTGGCCACCATGGCGCAGTCGCCGGTCATCGTTGTGTAAGCATACTGGGCGTCGTCAGTCGTATCGTTCCAGACCGTATTCCCAAGACCGCTCAGCGTCCACGTGCCGTTCGAATAAGAGAGGCTGCGTCCCGTGGTCTGGGTGCCGAGGGTGGTCAAGGTCAGGCCGCTCGAGGCCAGGGAAACCCCCGGAAAGGTGGCCGGCGACACGGTCGCGGTCGTGTAGTCAGCCGTCTTGGCATACATCCAGTTTTCGTTATCAACGTTCTGATCCAGGAGTTTCCGGTCGATCCAGGGAGTGGGGAGGCCCTTGCGGTTCTTGTAGGCGTTCTGGAGGATGTAAAGGGCCTGGCGATTGCCGGCGTAGGCTCCGGGCTGATTGCTCAGCCACTGCGAATCAATGGAGCCGAGAGGAACGTAGGGATTGTCGGTGGCGTAGGTGTTGCGGGAGAAGTATTCGCCGCAGGCCAGCAGCCGGTTGTCCAATTCGCCAAAGACGTCCACGCCTTGTTTCCAAGCGCATTCGGCAGTGAATGCCAAGCCCCAAAGGTTGCCATAGGCGTGGCCCGCATCGCGGCCCGTCTCGCCCATCTGGCCGGTGGGCAGGGAATCCATCAGGCCGGAGCCATGGAAGGTGCGATACATGGTGAGGATGTGGTTGAACTTGGTGGTGTCGTCGCAGAAAAGGGCGACGGCGATACCGGCCTCCATGTAGATGTCGCCTTTGTTGCAGGGCCCCATCACGTTCGGCTGGCCAGTCGGCGGCCAGAAAACATTCGCGAAGTAGTTCTTGACCGCGGTCGTGTCGGCGGCCGTCCATCCGGACCAGGTGCCCCGCAGGATGCTGGCGCCGCCGCCCCAACGGTAGGCGTAGTCGCCAAGGGCGAGGCCGGCTTCATTGCCACTGAAGCTTGTATGCGTATTCGCCCACGCGAGGAGGATGTCATGCGCTTTCTGGGCGTAGGCGCTATTGCCGGTGAAATACCACATGCGCGCGCAATCATACACGGCCTCCATGTCATTCTGCCATGCGCTGAGATTGGCGTCGTAAGACCCCGCCCGGCTGACATTCGCGAAGGGACCAGCCATCGTGTAGTTCAGCAAATGGCTATCGCCAGAGAGCACTTTGTAGCCCTGTTTCCAAGGCTGCTTGTCGAGGTTGGCCTTGATGGTGGCCAGCTCTTCGAGGGTGTTCGGAATGCACGGATGCGTGTAGGCACGCGCGGGAACAGCCATCGTGCCAAAAAGCGCGACGGCTGCGAATACAACGAGTTTTTTCATTTTTAGGGGGAACAAGGGAAGCGCTTGCCCGGCAATTGCAAACGCCAGCCCTTGAGCTGGGAAATCGCAATCTGGGGAGAGATTCCGGTTGGGATTGAGGTTCTGGGGAAGCCTTTCCACGAAAGAGGGCTCATCAGAAAGAACGAGAACCAGCCGCGAAACCCGACTGTTTATTCGAAATATTTTTTGTCTTTCTTTCTCGGCGGGAACGACTTCCGGGGAATCTTGATCGAAAGAAAGTCAGGCAAGGCCTGCATGAAATCCAGAACATCAGGTTGCAACTTTGAAAGCGGAGCTCGTTTTCACCCGGTGCGCATCAGTCGCATATTTTAAATACCACCAAAACACGTGGCACATTTACCCCTGCCATTGCTCTGAAATGAGATCCCAGCGCCAAACGGGACGAGAAAACGCAGCCGGCGTGCCAAACTCCCCGATCACGCGATACTCAGGCCGCTGGTTGAGAGCCTTCACCCACTCCCTGCGGTTATTAATATCATCTTCGACAATGGCGATGTTGGCGACTCTGTCGGGGGATTCTTCGGAAGCGGGGGGGCATATTGGAAGTTGGGAGTGACTCCGGGTCATACATCAACCCGGCATTGAGCTACAATACGCGACATTCCCAAAAAGAAAATCGCAGCCCGCCGATACCTGCATGCAATCAAGGAAAAGCGCGCAAACCATTGACTTTGCTAACCACTAGCCCTTCACGCTATCGTTCAGCAATAAGCGCCAATCGGGAGTCGATTTTCACAATTGAGGATGAAGTGTCTCGGAATTTTGACTTCACGAACGTGGATTTGTCTTTCAAAATGGGAGCTTTTGGACCTGCAGCTTCTTCTGTCGAACCTCAAATTTTTGAAGTTCTTTACGAAGTTCCTCGGGAATCACCACTGGGGCTGGAAGCTCTTGGAACTGATATGTGCGTGTGACGACTCCTTGGGGGTTCAAATAAACGAGCGCGACAGGCAGACGCGTCTCAGCGTCGATGTAGGCGGTGACCTGCGACTTGTAATCTTCGATATTGAAAAACCGTCGCGCGGGAGCACCGGAAGCCGCTCCACTGACGACATCTCCCTTTTTATCAATCTGGATCCAACTGGTGTCGCGCTCAATGTCGCTTTTGATCATATCGAGCCGCGATGGATCCACTGTAACTATTTTATCCTGAAAAACAAGGCATGGACGCCCATTCACTTTCTTCTCCCCAACGAAATTCTGCGTCCCGACCCAATCAAAGCCCGAAAAATCGCTGGTATCGTAATCTACCTCTTCAAATCCTTGCTGGTTTCCAGAGCCAAATACCCACTTTTTTCCATCAGAAGACGCCACTGTGATGCCTTTGCCCACATGCCAGACCTGAATGGTTTCGTTATTGCCATTGATCGTTTTTTCGCAGACGACATCGTGATCCTTGACTACCGTCCTAAGTTTGGGATCGGCACCGCTTTGTTCGACTTTGCCATCTCCTGACTTTTTGGAATCGTTGAGGTAAGCAATGGTCCACTGCACGCGATCAGGTGCTCGCTTGAGAAATGGCGGCTGAGGAGGCGCAGGCATTGGAGAGGCTGCCGACGTTTGCGCGTAAAGACCGCTTGCACAAAGGATTGTGATTCCCAATCCCAATAAATTTGATTTTGTTTTCATTCCTGGATCGTCTCGATTTGTTTGTCCACGACGCGGCCGGTGAAGCGGTCGATGGCTAGATGGACCCAATATCGCCGTTCCCCATTTACCTGGAACTGGTCAAGGCCCGCCGCATTCGTGGGGAAGCGCCCAACTTGAGCCACGACATCCACCATAAGATTCCAAACCCGCGTCTGCCCCGCACTGGAGAGAGCCCGAATCGGTGCCTCGCGAAAACGCTGAATATTGGTCACCGCGTCCTTTGTTCCATTAAAGCTGGAATTGGTAGAAAATGCGCCGGCAGTCTTGTATGTGGAATAAATATCCCGCGCTGGGCTATTCAGTTTTGGCCTGGATGCACTCGTGTCCCAATCCCCACCACTGAACCCACTGTAAGAGAGCTTTCCATCGTAAAATCCAGAACTGCTACTCAGTGTTCCCCTGTTCTGACCAGTGACGGTGGCTCGCGGAATCGCTGTCCTCGCCACCAACCTTCCCACCAGCTCGCTGGGATTCCTCAGCGGCCCCATTCCGTTTGTCGTATTTGTTGTCCGAGTAATGAGGGCATTTGTGAGGAGTCCGGCCGTTGCCGCATCGATGCGCCCCGTTGCAACAGCCGAGCCCGGTTGGACCTCGTCCAGATAAGCCCCGGCGAGGATCGCTTTGAGAGGAAGTGCCTGGCGGGTATTCAAATTGATTTTCCCGGCAACGAGAGCATCCGAATCGGAGGTCTCATTGATGCAGAACGTGTCGAGAAGAACCGCGCTCCCACTCTCGGATGTAAAGAAATCCAAATTCCTCCACGGAGTGTCCGAAAACACATAGCCAAGCTCACCAACCGATCGAAATGGCCGGTGCAAGAAATACGGTCGACTCTGCGCCTGACTGGTTGTTTGAACGGTGGTTCTAATATAATCAGTGATGGAAGGAGCCTGCGCCCCGTTAAATCCCGTCACATAGGGAAAGGCGCGCGTCATAGGCAGGCCCACCGTCGTCTGGGCCGGTAATGGCGGATTCCCGGACCCGGGGGACACGAACGCCGCCATCCCCCGCCTCACGATGCCATCCGGATCGGCGAAATATTCCGGTGTCGATGTGTTACTGTTGGTCTGGCCTTCAGGATACCACCTCTGATAGAACGACGGAATACTCGTGTTATTTTGAGCCAGCAAACCCGGATGCAGTCCAGGGAATGTGGCGGCGTCGATGGCGACCCAGCACATCCAGCCAGCAGCCGAGCCGTCATTGCTGACCTTTCTGTCCAAGAGAGTTCCTTGAGTGGCGGGATCGGCATACGGCCAGCCAGTCATGGCATACCACCCAGGAGCCGAGTCCGGCCGTAGCGAAAGTGAAATGGCATTGATTCGATCCACCCACCCGCCATCGTTACCTCCGCCAGGCTGATTCAAATAACCACGACCGCCATATCCCGGAATAGGGTAAATTGTATAGTAGCCGACGCCACCGTTGTATGGAGTGCTTATCCCAGCACTAGTGCCGGTCGTGCCGGTGAAAAGCATCCCAAAGCGACCAGAACGAGGATCGACACTGAAAGCCCAGAATCCGCCCCCTCCCGACTGGAGCCCGTTACCGCAAAATAAAGAAGAACCAAAGGACCCGGAAATAACCGCGAGTCGTGTGGAATCGTCGAAGGTCTTTGCATATTTGGTGTCATAAGTGACCCACCCTCCCGAGGGGTCTCTATATTGCATCCGATAAGTAAAGTAGCAGGCCTTGTAGCCGCCTGTAGAAGAACCATCGTTTTTAGCGATGAACACACCGGATTGCCCTGCGGATAAGGGAATATTACTTGCCGAAGACTTCCACGCCAAGGGAGCTGCGCCAAGATAAAATCCCACAAAAGGTCCAGTGCTATTAATAACATTATCTGTATAAGGAACAGATAATGCACCATTGCTACTTAATCCCGAAACCGGAGCCTGGTTCCGTATCGCTGATAATGGGCCGGAAACAATGGCGATGTGATTGTTATTGCTATCTGTGACTGTCGTTTTGAGCACAAGCATTGCCGGCTCGGGAAATAACGGTCGAGTCCCGCTCTGTAATGTGAACTCAATGGCCGTCGAATCCGCTGTGATCGGCCTTGCGAGGGTGCTGGGAGATCCTTTATACCACGAGGCACCAGTCGCGGCGTTAAAAGAAAAACCAGCAGGGGAATTGGAAGGCACCGTAGTTCCGAGGGAAGCCGCATAGACAAAGATTGGGTCACCGTGAGCGCCAGACTCGGCTTGATCCGGGGGTGCGCTATCGGCCACCACCCGAAATGCAGTCGGCCCTGCCCCAGAAGCTCCCACTGAACTGCTGGGATCGTGCGGATTCCAAACAGTGGGTAGTTGCATAACGGCTCCAATTCCAGAGTTGCCAACCGAGTCGCCTGCTTGGTATCCGGAGTCTCCTACGCCTCCGCTACCTGGATTTCCCGTATATGCACTTTTCATATTCCGAGGATAAGTGCTGGGGGGTTGCAACTGCAGAATGCCGGTGGTAATGGTGCTCAAATAAGGGAGGTTCGAAACACCGACGACAATATGCGGCATCTGAGCAGCGCCAGAACCGTCATCGAAGACAATACGTGCTGGATAATTTGATGTCTGATATTGGCTAATGATATTGGCGCCGATCTGGATGACCTGCACGTCTACTGAAGACTCCAAGTAATAGTTGTAGTTCATTGGCTGATCCTGTCGGCGCGCGGCACCCGGATCTTGCGGCATTGCACTATTTGAGGTAACCAATGCCTTACCTAATGAACCAACAGAAATCGATGCCTTGAGCAGCTCGAAGAAATCAGGCTCGTGAGGCGTGCCTAATCTCGCAATATCCTCCAGCATCATGATGGGGCCTGTCGAGCTGCTGCCCGAGGGGCCATTGTGCACATTATATTTCCAACAGGCGTGACCATTCGCATCCGTGCTCCACGTCAGGCCGAAATAGTTTCGAATATTGTCGCGGGTGCCTTGGTCCAGCCATTCCTTGGTGATCCCATTCTGCTTGAGGAGACCGATATCGCCATCCACGCCCGTAATGGCCGAAGCCGAGGTGTTCCGCTCCGCACTTGGCCCTCGATAAGTGAGCCATGCGAGTCGTTTCAACGCGAAGCGACTTTTTGCCAAAGGCTCGCCGGCGTAGCCCTTCGAACCGTTGGCGCGCGTGAACGCATTGGCGACACGCACGCCGAGAAAGCTCGGATTGACTTTATCATCCAGGTTCCCGCCGGCGTAATTATTGCCGCCATTGGTTGCTGGCAGCACATGGGGGGCTTGTGCGTTATAGTCGAGGCCCGCGGTGCTTTTCCCGGAATTTGTGGACTGAAGACGAATTACCGAGGGTTGATCGATGTCGCGCGAAAAGGTCGTGAGATACCGGAGGGTATCCTGAGTGGCCTTGTCGAAGCCAGGGAGCTTGTTTCTCAAGAATTCGATGAACTGACGCCGGCCCGTAAACATGCGATCGCTCACGCCCCCCGAAAGAGCGGAGTTCGCGGTCCTTAGAAAACCGGTCGTATTGGCAGCGACATATTTTTTATAGCCGTTGGTGGCGGATTGCGTGGCGGCGTTGCGCCAGTTCACGAGAGCGTCGATCTGCACTTGCGTAAGCCCAATCTGGGTGAGATCGGCATAAGCCTGAGCATTCTTGTAGGCGACATCCGGCGCGGCGGCAGTGGGATTCAATGTCGAAGGATAGCCAGCGACATTGACATCGAGCAGGCCGCCTTCGTCGTAGATCGCGTAGGCATAGCGGCCAATAACTTTGGAATCGGGAGCTGTCTTGTTCGTGCCGTCCCGGGCCACATAAATCCAGTTCGGAACAGGAAAGTTTCCCGCTACCGGCGTAAGATCGGTGGTGTCCTTTGCCTGCAAAAATAAGGGTTTATTCCAACGTGCGAGAGAAATCGGGTGTTCGCCCGTGTTCGTAGGCGAGGCCGCGGCGCGAGTTGGGCCTGCCGCCGTATAACCACCGGCTCCGGGGAAAAAAGGCGAGCCATTTGCGCTGACCTTCACGAGGTTCGCCAAGGGATCGACTGTGCCCGGAGTATAGGTTGCCCGGGTGAAGCCCTGTGTCGCCGGGAGCATTGTCGTGTAGGCACCGCTGTTTTGCGCATACGTCTGGCCCGTGCTGGAACGCGGTGCGTAGATATGGGTCGTGACGCCGCCTGTTGTGATCGGGACATTGGTCGAGCCGGCAACGATTTCCGCCTTTAAGTCACAAATCAGGGTATCGACCGCGCCGTCCGCGAAGAGCGTCGTCTTCACTTGGTTTGCGCTGGCGTCGGAAACTTGGTGCTGGGCGAGGGCATTCGAGAAGAAGGCGAGCGTGACGCCGACCAGCAGCACTACGAAGGCCAGGACGAGAACCAAGGAAAAGCCTCTTTGAGTTTCACGAGGCACAAGACGCTTCTGAAGAAGAGAGGACATCGAATCAGGGCTGAGTAATCTGGTTAAGTTGGGGAATGCGCCCTTTCATACCGAAGGGGGCATCAAGAAGAACGAAGACCCGCCGCTAAACCCGACAGTTCGCTTGAAAGTGTTTTGTCTTCACGCTTGGCGGGAACGACTTCCGGAGGATGGCGTGGCTCTAGAGCGTGACCTTCAACCGCAAAAAACGCTTGGGATGAGCGCTGATCAGCTCCGGGTCGGGGACTGTCACCGGACCGGCGACATTGGACGCGCCCGTGCTCGTCCAGATCGCTGACCAAGCGGCCTCGTTCGGGGAGTCGGCGGCCTCCACGGCATAGGTCAGTGCCGGGTCCGCGATGCGGGTGAACGTGAGCGTGAGGTGCAAGCCGTCCGCGGTTTTGCCGAGCACGCCGGCAGGCGCGCCATCGGGCTGATTCGGGTCCGAGCCCACGGCGTATTCCAGAAGGTTGTTGCGCCCGTCGTTGTCAGGGTCCGCCGAATCCGCGGCGCTGCCGGTATTCGCCACCTGCCCGAAATGCGCGAGTCGCCAGGCCTGCCGCGGGTCCAGAGGGAGCGCCTTCGCCTCGATCGACGTCCCGCTCGTACCCACGGCATTCGTCGCCGTCACCACGTAGTAGTAGGTCGTCCCATCCGTGACGGACGTGTCCGAGTAAGTCATGCCGGTCAATCCCGTGGCCACATTCGCATAGGGTCCGCCGCTGTTGGGGGCGCGCTGCACGGTGTAGCTCGTCGCACCGGTCGAGGCCGGCCAGCTCAAATCCACCTTGCCATCGCTCGCCGTGGCCGTGAGGGAATCCGGCGCCTCCGGGCTGGTCTGGCCCGTGACGGAGACCTGGTCGAACGCCGCCGGCATGAGGGTGCCATCGTTCACGCTGCACGCGGCGAGGCCCACATAGACGCTGGAGGCCATGGTCACGCTCGTAGTGCCAACCGTCGTCCATGTCGTTCCATCGGCGGAGCGATCGGCGGTGAAGGTGTTTCCGCTGCGCGTGAGCCTCAGCCAATAAGGAGGTGTAATTCCGGTGGGATTCGCGACACCCGACGCCGAGCCGCCCGTGGACGCGCGCCGCTGCAAGGCGATGCCATTGGAGGGCGACATGTAACTGATCACGTAAGTCGAGTTCGCATTCAGCGATTCGCGAATCATGAGGCCCGCCTTCGCCCAAGGTGCCGTATTCTGCTGGCTCGTAATGCGCGCGGTGATCGAGCCGTTGCCGTTCAGTTTCCGGCAGGCGTAATAAAACTCATCCGCCGTGCTCCAGATGTCCGCGCCGGA
>Ga0207649_10000682_pt1 | contig 22546 bp, 22 predicted proteins | sample KBSC43metaG_FD_184317 | JGI IMG/M metagenome (GOLD analysis project Ga0207649, IMG submission 184317) | Corn rhizosphere microbial communities from Kellogg Biological Station, Michigan, USA - KBS C4-3 metaG (SPAdes) (version 2) | ecosystem: Host-associated > Plants > Roots > Rhizosphere > Soil ... | reverse complement strand
GATCAGCTCTTGGCGCAACTCCTGCGCGAACTGATTGAGCTGCGACCTATCCAAAGCGCGCAGCTGGTGTGGTTCGGTAACTTGGTCGAGTAAGGGCGTCTTGGTGGGCAAACTCATCAAATGATCCTCTCCCAGTAGCACGCGGCAATCTTATGGATGCACCACCTGTTCGTGACCCAAGGAGGCAGACGACAAGAGCGGCATTCCATTGCACCTTAATCGCTCAACGCTCGCCCACACGGTGGGAGGGATGTGAGAAAGCTTCACCAACCCTGCTTCCCCAAACACCTTTAGGCGTTCCAAGTCACAAAGCATCCAATCGATCACTCCATGAAGCGGTACGACGTCATCTGCATATTCCTCGATTGGAATATCTGGCACCCGTACGTACCACTCCACGGACGCCCATTGCTTTGCGGCTGTGGCCAAAGCGCAGAGCGCGGTGTGTGGTTTGGCCACCAGAACACCCCGCTCAACGGCAATGTTTCGTACTTTGAGTAGCCCCAATGTCAAAACGATATTCTCTCCGACGTTGGTGGCTCTGCTCTCTTCAAGAACCAAGTGGGGAGCCACACCCATCGTTCTGGCAATGTCTGCAAACCGGTGGGCCTCTTGGACTGCCCACGTGTCGCGCGTTTTCTTTCCAAACCCTCCAGACGCGATGAAGTAAGTTGCCCGTCCCTCCAAACATAGACGAGCGGCAAGTTCGGCCACCCGTTCGTCCTCGCAACCGACCGCGAGCACGAAATCGACGTGCTCGGGAATGAAGATGGTTTTCTGAAAATCCCACAAGAGACGGATGTCTTCCCTGAGCAACTGAGGCTCGTCAGCTTGCCGGGGCCGCTCGGGTACATCGTGGGCCGTCATTCAAAGCCCCTCGATCGGCGCGACATCGCCGCTGCGAACCCCGGCCTCTGAAAGTGATCTTTGCATTTGCCCCCCCCGCAAAACCGAGACCTCGGGCCAAGTGCCCCAATCGGAGCAATTTGGCAGTAACGCACAGTGGTGCTCGGAAGTGAAGATTACAATACTGGTAAGGACATGCAATATGCACATCGTATGCAGTATATAAGTTGTATATATAGTAATCTATACTGTATATAATTATCTTATGCGAATAATATACATGTAAAGAAGTCAATAGATGCTCGCTGCGACAAAAATTGAAAAGCTGTCCGCAGCGCTTTATTTTGGGCGGCAGGGACGTACAAACGCGAGAGCTCGGGAGATCCTACGATGCCTTTGACGCACGCAATGGGTCGGTGATGCCCATCGCGGGATCCGTTTGGGTAAGGCCTTCGGCCCGCCAATTGACCTGACTGGCAGAGCAACCCCAATGCTTGTCAATGAAACACGGCCACATGCGCTCGACCATGCGGCGGTCGAAACCTGCATTGTGAGCGATTATAAGCGATGCATCGGCGGCAAAGGCAGTCACAACATTGGGTGCGATCGATTGGCCCGCCACCATTGCGTCGGTGATGCCAGTGATTTCGGTAATCTCCGCTGGAATGGGTCGGCCCGGCTGCTGGAAGCCTGAAAAGGTCTCGTCAATTCCAACAAGCGTACCGGTATCCGTGAACCTAAACTTGACCATGCCTAGTTCAATGATCTCGTCACGACCGGTATCGAGGCCGGTGGTTTCAACGTCCAATATCACTCCCGTATGGTGGTTGCCTTCGCTAGCAGTGGCCGTAAGACCGGGCTGCAGGCGGCGGAGCACGCGAAAATTTCCACTATCTTCCAGATGTTGGATCATCGTCTCATGGGGAAGCGTCATCCCTCGTCACCTACGGCCGAGTTAAAGGCGGAGCAGTTTAGCGCTGCTACGGTGGAACAACAGTGGTGAGAGTGACCTGACCGGCCCTTTTTGTACTAGGCGGTTTGTTAGAAGCGTTCTCTGGAAAGGGGAAAAGTCATGTCGAAGAAGCGATTTAGCGCGGAGCAGATCGTGGCGCTGCTGCGTCAGATCGAGGTTGCCACAGCGCAGGGAAAGACGATTGGGCGTGCCGGGAAGCCGGGATATCGGATCAGAGCTACTTCTGCTGGCGCAAGGAGTATGGCGGCCTGGACATCGACCAGGCTCGCCGGATGAAGGATCTTGAGAAAGAGAACGCTCGGTTGAAGCGTCTGGTGGCGGATCTGTCGATCGAGAAGCAGGTGCTGAAAGACATCGCCGAGGGAAACTTGTAAGCCCCGAACGGCGCCGGCAGGCCGTGGAAGAGGTTCGGACGAAGTATCGTCTGTCGGAACGCCATGCCTGCCGGATCGTCGGCCAACCGCGGGGCCGCAGCGTTACAGCGTGATCGTGCGGGCCGACGAAGATGCGTTGACGCGAGCGATCCTACAGCTGGCAGCCCAGTATGGCCGCTATGGCTACCGGCGGATCACCGCTCTGTTGCAGGAAGCAGGGTGGTCTGTCGGTGTTGATCGCGTGCAGCGCATCTGGCGCCGCGAGGGTCTGAAAGTCCCGAAGAAACAAGGGCCACGAGGCCGGTTGTGGCTCAACGATGGGTCATGCATCCGGCTGAGGCCGGAGCGGCGCAACCATGTCTGGTCTTATGACTTCGTCGAAGCGCAGACCCATGACGGCCGGAAAGTCCGGCTGATGACACTGATCGACGAGTTCACGCGGGAGTGCCTGGCGATCCGTGTTGCGCGGCGGATCAACGGCATGGGCGTCATCGAAGCGATGGCCGACACCATGATCGTACATGGTGTTCCAGAACACATCCGCTCCGACAACGGCCCGGAGATGACGGCGAAGCTCGTGCGCAACTGGCTAGCGAACGTCGGGGCAAAGACGCTCTACATAGAACCAGGAAGCCCCTGGGAGAACGGCTACTGCGAATCCTTCAACGGCAAGCTGCGCGACGAGCTGCTCAACGGCGAAATCTTCTACAGCCTCAAGGAAGCAAGGATCGTGATCGAACAATGGCGTAAGCACTACAACACCGTCAGGCCACACTCATCGCTGCATTACCGACCGCCTGCATCCCAGGCATCAAACCCGTTCCCAACCCCGCTGGAACAGGCCGCACCGATGCAATAAACTCTCTATCCCGCTGGTTCAAAATATCCGTCAGGTCAGATGACGGCATAGACATGCGCGCAACCAAGCGTCAACTTTCATGGCCCCTTCGCTTCGATCGGCATTGGGCTGGCGGCTGAGAAATTGGGGCGGGCAGCTCGGAGGCGGCGGAGAAATCCACCGCCTTCCCCTTGTTGGGGTGACGTTGGTAGGGCGCCGACTTCTGCGACATTGGCTCCTGCTTCTCCGTAACGACACTGGTCAGGATGTTTTTGCTACCGTCAGCACATTGGCACATTGCAACGCGCGATGAGCTCAGATTGGCGGAACAATAGTTCGCCAATTCTGCGAATAGCAGGCTCGGCCAAGCACTGAGCGCACTGAAGGGCTGAGGGATTGTCAAGGTTAGGCGCCCCGATCAAACCCGAATATTATTCAAACTCAAAAAAGGACCGAGAAATATTCTTGCGTCTTGGCGGTTGCTGCACCTCCGATCCCTCCTTTGGTATCCCCGGTGTGCGCCAACACCTTGAAGACACAAAGCTGAATCCGGGCGCGAAAATTTTTTGCATTTTGGCCGCTCAAGTTTGGGGCCCTCGTTCGTCTATTACGCGGTCCTGAACTTCAGCCCTTTCAGGAAAGGGGAGGCTGGCGGGGATGGCAGACGAAGTTGGAACACATGGCGAAGGAATTTTCCGGCGCAATGCGGACGCGTCCATGACGGAGTCCGAGTTGCGTGCGTGGTTCCTGCGCGAAGTGTTTCCTTATGAGGGTGTCTTGATGCAATTCCTGCATCAGAATTGGCGCAATCAGAGCGACATTGGCGACTTGCGCCAGGAAGTCTATGTGCGCGTCTACGAGGCCGCGCAAAAAAAGCTTCCCGAACACCCCAAAACGTTCCTTCTGCGCACCGCCCACAATTTGCTCGTAGACCGTGTGCGCCGGGAGCAGATCGTCCCCTTTGCGGCCGTTGCCGATTTGGACGCACTTGGCGTTGCGTTGGAAAGCCCGGGGCCGGAACGCTCAGCGATTGCCAAAGACATGCTGCGCAGGCTGCAGGGTGCGCTCGATCAGCTACCGCCGCGCTGTCGCGAAGCCGTCGTCCTGAAGCAGATGGAAGGGCTTGACCGTAACGCCATCGCCGAACGAATGGGCATCACGCCCGACGCCGTGTCCCAGTATCTCTCCAAGGGCATTGCCGCTCTTGCAGATGCCCTGCACGGCGATCTCTCCGATTTGAGGAGAGGCGCATGAGCGACACGGATCTCCATCACGAGCCCGGCGCTGCAGCAGTCAATGAGCAGGCCGCCAATTGGATAGAACGGCGCATGCGTCCCACCTGGGGCGAAGATGATGAAGCTGCGCTGCAAGCCTGGCTCGCCGAGGCCATTGCACATCGCATAGCGTTTTGGCGACTGGAAGGTGCCTGGAGCGAAACATCGCGTCTGATCGCGCTTCGTCCGCCCGCACTGCAGCGGCCACAGCGTTCCCCGGCAACCAGCACTTGGTCGACCATATCGAAATCGCTTGCCGCGGCTGTTTTGATTGCCGCCGCTGGATATTTTGCATCAGGTTACATCACCGCTCAAAACGCAACCTATTCGACGGGGTTAGGTGAGCGAAAAACACTCACGCTTGCCGACGGCTCCAAAATCGAGCTCAACACGAACACGATCCTGCGAACCGCAACGGCCGGAGACGCTCGCAAAGTCTGGCTGGATAAGGGCGAGGCGTATTTCAGTGTCAAGCACGATGCCGCGCATCCCTTCGAGGTGATCGCCCAAGGCCGGCGCATCACCGACTTGGGTACACGGTTCAACGTGCGATCGGATGCGGGCCAATTGAAGGTTGCGGTTCTCCAAGGTCGTGTCAGCTTCCAGGAAAAGAGCGGTAGCGACCATATCGAGCTCAATCCGGGAGATGTCGTCGTTGCGGAAGCCGGAAAGCTTTCTCTGACGCGCGTCCCCACAGGAGATTTGACCGATCGGCTGAGCTGGCGTTCCGGAAAGCTGATGTTCCATCACGCGCCGCTTTCGCAGGTCGCGGCGGAATTCAATCGTTACAACGGCACAAAGGTTGTCATCGCGGGCGAAGGCGCTCGCGACATGACCATCAACGGAACGTTTGCGACGAATGACGTTCAGGCGTTCGGACGCATTGCGCAAACGATACTCGGTCTCAAGGTCGATCATCAGGTAACGAAGCAGGGAACGAGGATTGTGATTTCACGCTGAGCGGGACCTCGTCGAGGTCGTGCTCGAATTCGCCCGAACGGGCCATTTTGGGGGGCAAATGCCTAAGAAATCTACTTTGAAACATCTTCTGTTCAGCACCACGGCCATGCTTGTGGCGCAGTCTGCTTCAGCAGCGACGTTCAACATTCCTGCGGGGTCGCTGGAGGCAGCGCTAGACGCCTACAGTACCCAAAGCGGCGTCTCGGTTGTCGTGGCGAACCAAGCAATTCAGGGCGTGCAAACCCGTGGCGTCACGGGCGATCTGTCTGTCGATGAAGCGCTTGGTCGGATTCTCAAAGGTACGGGATTTGTTGAAAGGCGTGATCCGTCGGGTACCGTTGGAATCGTGCGGCGGGATCAATCCAGCAGCCTGGAATTGGTTCAGCCATTGCAGCTTGCGCAAGCGACTCCGCCGCGTACCGCGGTAGAAACCGTGACGGTTACCTCATCGAAACTCGGCGGTGCCGATGTGCAAAGCATCCCGATTGCGATCACGGCGCTGAGTCAGGAGCAGCTGACCGCCACGCAAACGGCCGGAGGTCCAGATTTGGTGAAGCAGGTGCCAAACCTCACCTTCTCCAAGACGAACTTCACCGGCTACAACATTCAGATTCGCGGCATCGGTACACAGGCGATCTCGGTCACCACCGATCCCGCTGTGGCTGTCGCGCTCAACGATATTCCATTTATTCGCAATCATTTCTTCGAGCAGGAATTCTTCGACCTAAGCCAGGCCGAAGTCTTGCGCGGCCCGCAAGGCACGCTCTATGGCCGCAATGCGACGGCCGGAGTTGTGAACATCATTTCAGCAAAGCCGACCGATCAGTTCGAAGCGATGGCCTCCGCCGATATCGGCAACTACAAGAACCGGCGCTTCGAAGGGATGATTAATCTTCCGATCGTCGATGATTATCTCGCCATCCGCATCGCCGGCGAATGGACCAAGCGCGATGGCTACACCTACAACCAGACTACTGGCCATCAGATCGATGGCCGCGATCTCTGGTCGTCCCGCGTCACCGTGGGCTGGAAACCGTCTGCAGGCGTCGAAGCCGATCTCGTCTGGGAACATTTCAGCGAAGACGACGACCGCCTGCGCTCCGGCAAGCAGCTTTGCAAGCGCGACCCCGGGCCGGATCAGGTAGGGCCAACCAATCAGACTATCGATCTTCACGGCTCAGGACCCGCACTTTACATACCGGCAGGTAGTTACCTCACCAATCTGGACGATCTAGGACATGCCGTTCTCAGCCAGGGGTGCTTGCCGGTATCCCTGTATTCGCCGGAATCGCGCGAAACGCCCAATGGGCAGGCGCTACCAGCGGTGTACGCCGCCGAAACTGGCAGTTCATTTGTCGGTCTTATCCCCGATCTCGATCCGTATCTCTCCACAATGCAGCCGCGCGATCTGCGGGTCATCCAATCGGAACTGACGCCGCAATACAGGGCAAAAAACGATACCGTCGAATTCAACGTGACATACAACGTAACGCCATCGCTGACCTTCACTTCGGCTACCGGCTATAACCATGATTTTCTGGCGTCGCTCGAAGACTTCAACCGCTTCACGTCGAGGCCGGGAATTTTCTATACGAGCCCGGCAGGCGACGGATGGTTCGGTAGCCCGTTTTCGCCGGGCGGTGTGTTGTGCGATCCGCAGCTCGGCTGCTCAACGGAATTTGTCGCAGAAGATCTCTCGCAGGAGCATGCCTGGCAGATCAACCAGGAATTCCGGTTGGCTTCCAACTTCAAGGGGCCGTTTAATTTCAGCGTTGGCGCAAATTATCTGCATTATGAAACGGTAGAAGACTTCTATGTCTTCCAGAATATACTTACAATGCTGTCTAGGTTCCTAGATATCAACGGTGACCATACGGCAAACGATAGCTGCTTTTTAGAGAAAGCAAAACAAGTCTATTTAGTGTTCGGGCAATCGTCACCTGCCTTTGGCTGCCCGTACACAGATCCGACGCCTCTTACCCTCGGGTTCAATGGCGAAGGTCATAATTATTTCCGCAATGAGAACCCCTATCGTTTGAATTCCTATGCCGGTTTCGGCGAAGCCTATTATCAGATTCGCCCTGATCTGAAACTCACAGCCGGTCTGCGATGGACCAGCGATCACAAGCACTTCACCGAAATTCCAAGCCAAGTGATCGCGAGCGGGTGGGGTTATCCCGTTCATGGCGAAGTGGATCAGGAATGGAATCAATGGACCGGCCGTGCCGTCGCCGATTGGACGCCAAAGCTTGATTTCACAGACCAGACGCTGATCTATGGCTCGTTCTCCCATGGCTACAAGGCCGGCGGCGCCAATCCGCCGGGCCCGAATCCGTTTCAGAGTTCAGAAGCAAACGAAACCAACCATCCGCTCACCTTCAGGCCGGAGTTCGTGAACGCGTATGAACTTGGGACGAAGAACACGCTGGCCGATGGCGCGCTGACATTGAACGCCGATATTTTCCATTACGATTACAAAGGTTATCAGATTTCGGAGATCGTGGATCGTACGTCGATCAATCTGAACTTCGATGCCACGGTGAGTGGCGCGGAACTGGAATCGAGTTGGGAACCGCTGCCTGGCCTGAAATTCAACTTCGCGGGTGGCTATGAAAACACCGCACTCGCCAAAGGCTCGAACGCTATCGACCTGATGGACCGCACGGCAGGTCAACCAGGCTGGATGGTGGTAAAGCCAACCGTCTTTTCGACGTCAAACTGTATTCTGCCTTCATATGTAATTGCAGACCTCATCGCGCAAGCGCGCTACGTGAGCGGACGTGACGGTATCTTTATTTCCAATCTAAGCGGTGGTGCTTGCGAAGACGCTTACACGCTTGGCGTCGATCCTGTGAAACAAGAGGCCGGATCCGACTTTCCGTCAGGGTCGGGGTTCGACCCAAGTACGGCCCCAAATGGCGGTGCCGGATTCAGCAAGGATCTGAGCGGCAACAAATTGCCTAACGCGCCAAAATTCACCACTTCTCTGTCGGCGGAATATACGACGCCGGTTTCCGAGGATTGGGCGGCGACGCTGCACAGCGATTTCTACTGGCAATCGCAAAGCTTCGCGCGCGTTTTCAATGATCGGCCTTATGACGAGATACGCGGTTATTCGAACGTGAACGCAGCCTTGATTCTGACCAGCGCGTCGGGCTGGCAGGTGATGGGGTATGTCAAGAATATCTTCGACACGACCGCCATCACCGGCGCGTTCCTCTACAGCGACGACGTGGATCTCACGACCAACGTCTTCACCACCGATCCGCGCCTCTACGGCGTGCGCATCACGAAGAACTGGTGAGCGCTATGGGAACGAAACCGCACACCGCAAACTGCATCGCTCTCACCGGGGGGATTTCACAATGAGCGAACTCGTCAACGCACGCGACAATCGCGCGACAATCCGCTGGAAGTTACTTACGGGCGCGTCCGCGCTCGCGCTGACCGGCTATATTTCATCCACGGCTCTGGCGAAGGCCGAAGACAGCGGTCATCCGGTTCTATGGCTGGACCTTGGCGGGCAGTTCCAGCAATTGACCGATCCATCCGAAACCTGGGTGCCGGCGAACCTGCCACCTGTTATCGATCACCCCGTTGCCCCCGCAGCAAACCAGACGCCGCGTATTGGCTATGATGCGAGCGCCGGTCTCACCTTCCAGCCAGAGGGCTCAGACTGGAGTTTTTCCGCATCGATCAAATACGGCAAAGCCAAGCGGGGCCCTAAATTCGCGCACGACCAGACATACAAGACGAAGCCGCGCGAGGGAAAATATGTTATAACAACATATGCGTTTACAAACCTCCACGCAGTTGAGGAGACAAAACATCTCATACTCGATTTCAGCGCCGGTGAAGATGTGGGCATTGGACTGTTCGGTAGTCATGCAAGCTCGGATGTGAAATTCGGTATACGTATCGCTCAATTCCATGATCGAAGCGATGGCTTTATGACGGCCCAGACATCCGTACCTGCCAAATATGCCGGATCATCTGCTCAGGGCAAGATAATTAGTGCCTATGTACACAGCAGGCGTAGCTTTGACGGCGCTGGACCGTCCATTGCGTGGAATAGCGCCGTGCCGATCGTGGGTTCAATGCGCGACGGTTTGACCATCGACTGGGGCGCTAATGCTGCGTTCCTATTCGGTCGCCAAAAAACCAAGGTGACAACCCACAATCAAAAAATCGGATATGTAGGTTTCACATCGGCAGGAACTCACCTCGCTTCGACAGTGATCACAAACGCCACGAGACCATATAGCCGCGCTAAGCACGTCACCGTTCCCAATCTCGGTGGCATAGTCGCCTTGTCGTTTCGCAAAGGAAACGCGAAGGTCAGCTTCGGCTACAAGGCTGACTTCTTCTTCAATGCCATCGATGGTGGCATTGCCACGCGGAAAACAGAAAACCGCGGTTTCTACGGTCCCTTCGCAACGCTCAGTGTGGGGCTTGGCAGATAGCAGGTTTGTGGTTGAAATTCGAAGGGCGGCGGAGCGATCCGCCGCCTAATTTGTAATAAGCGAATGCACCGCATTGTTCAGGAATATTTCGAAGGTGTGGACTACGCCGCAGGGCCGAGCGAGCTCTGCGATACCATATCGACCACCGCCATCGCCTTGGGCTTCCAAGCGTTTGCATTTTTGGCGGTATCTGCCGAGAGCGAACCTATTCTGATCTCGACTTACCCGAAAGAATGGACTGACTGCTATATTGAACGGGGGTATGAAGGCCGCGATCCAGTCATTTTACGTGCCGGTTGTGTGCGGGAGGCATTTGTATGGGACCGGAGCGTGGCCTCCGATTTCGGTGACGATGCACGTGCTTTCTTCTGCGAAGCCGAGAAATTCGACATTCGTTGCGGCCTGACAATTCCGCTGCCTGGCTTGCGCCGCGGTTTTTCGGCGATGACCTTTGTGACTGATCAAGGTGGCGAGAGCCTCGCAACACGTTTGCACAGTTGCGGCCAGGCGCTGCTATTCATGGCGTATCACTTCAGAAGTCATTTGCGCCGGTCGCTCGAGCCGACGTTCCTCCTGGAGGGCGTGGAGATCACACCACGCGAGCGGGAATGCCTGGAGTGGGCGGCGAGGGGAAAGTCACGCCGGGACACGGCCGAGATTATGGCGATCAGCCGGCGGATGGTTGTCCGTGACCTCGAGAATGTGAAGGACAAACTGGGTGTTCGAACCATCGGTCAGGCAATTGCGATCTACACGGCCTGGAAATCGAATCGATTAAGCCTCGTAAACTGATTCAAGAGTACAGTTGTACCCGCGACATTGGCGTTCTTCTGCGGTTCCATGATGCCGTCGTGCTCATGGATCGGCCATGCTGCAGCTCATCGCACCGTCTGCTTACGATCACTTCGCGCAAAGTCTCGCTGAGATGCACCGGCTGCGATACCGGGTCTTCAAACTTCGCCTGGGCTGGGATGTCGAGGTTCGCGACGGGATGGAGCGCGATCGCTTCGATGATCTTCACCCCGTTTACCTGCTGCAGCGCGACCGTGACGGCCGCGTCTCGGGCTGCGCACGTTTGCTGCCTTCTCTCGGTCCCACCATGCTGCAGGATGTGTTTCCCCAGCTCCTGCACGGCGAGCCGATGCGCTCGAGCCTTTCGATCTGGGAAAGCAGCCGTTTTGCGGTGGACGCACCGGACGATGCACCCAAGGCGGCGGGCGGAATTGCGGTTGGAACCTACGAGCTCTTCGCAGGCATGGTCGAATTCGGCCTTGCCGGGGATTTGCGCGAAATCGTGACCGTGACGGACGTACGGCTGGAACGCATTTTGCGCCGTGCATCTTGGCCTTTAAGGCGGTTGGGCGCGCCAGTAAAGATCGGCAATACATTGGCTGTTGCCGGGCTCTTGGAGATATCGCGGTCAGCCCTACTGCGCTTGAGAGAAGCAGGCGGTCTGGAAGGTCCGGCACTCTGGTCGCCGGTCGCGCCGTTCCTGAGCTTCTGACGGCGATGCCGGACTGGACGAAGGATGGCGACTACGCATGGACAGACGCCCTGTCACGGCGAGAATGGGCCTGGGAATTCTTAAGGCGCAATCCGGAGTTTCGGTCGGAATGGAAGACCGCACGCCTCGAATACGGCACGGCCGGCTACGAGGGACAGACAACCATCGTCGTTTCACAGCATCGGACTCCCACGCTTGCCTCATGGGGATGTCTCTATTGCAGCTCCCCGGAAGACGATGCGCGCAAGGCGGCCGTCCTCTGGCTACCGGAACTGCATTCAGGTGTTCTGCGTCTCACCGCATTCCCCGTGTCTGCCAATATCGAAGCCACAACCTTCCTGTTGCGGGAGATTGTTTCTCCCTCGGTTCTGTTGGAACTCCCGGAAGGCCCGCAGAATCTCCTCTTTATGGATGGCGGCCGCAGCCTGCAGCTGGTGATCGCTCGAGAGGATATCATGCGGCCCGTGCGCTTGATGGCAGACGGAGCGCCTGAACGATCCTCTGTACAGTCTCAGCTCCGGGCACTGCAGTGCTTTCAGGATCTGCGCCTGTCCGGCCAGCTCTATGCCTCGCATCTGCAGCGCGAACCTTTGTCGCTCTATCGCCGGCTTGTCTTGCGCGCCCTCGATGGTCATTTGGCCGGTGCGTCTCAGCAGCAGATCGCGCAGCATGTCCTCGCCGACTACAGCGACGAGAAGTGGTTCTCGCCCGATCGTCCCCTGCGGGAGCGATTGCGGCGCGCCTTGCGTCGCGGGCGCGTCCTGATGCATGGCGGCTATCGCAGGCTGTTGTCCTAGCGGTTAGCCCCGCGCTCGAGGTCCTCCGGGAATAGGAGGTGCCGGCCCTCATTGGTCAGCCACAGCGCACGCTTGAGGTGGCTGGAAAGACATTTCTTGGCCCGATCTGGCTCCTTGGCCATGTCAATCCCGAACAAGTGCAGGCAGATCTCCTTATCCGGCGTGAATTCTTGCACAGCAGCAAGTAAGCGCATGTAGAGGGGAAAGTGTTCTTTGTCGTACGAGGTCAGAGCGTCGGACCAGGGTGGGGAGTCGGACAAATCTAAGGCAGCTGCAGGCAATGGGAGCCCTCCGTACGAATGAATAGAATACTCCGTGGCGGAATACCGCTCAAGGCTGTGCCCTTGGGCTCATGGATATTCGTGAAGTCTTCGCCCGCAATTTGCGTCGGCTTCGTCAAGAGCGGGGCTTCTCGCAGGAAGCTCTTGCTCACGAGGTCGGGATTGATCGAACCTATGTCAGCTCGCTCGAGCGATGCATCTATGCCTGCAGTATCGATATGGTTGACCGATTGGCAGTCGTCCTTGGCGTAGAAGCCGCTGATTTACTCGCGCGGCCTCGGCGCATCCGTAAATCGCCTCCAAATTAAGGGCCGCCCGCGCTGGCGCGCGCCGGGTGCTCGTGAACCGAGCCGGGCTCTGCCCGTCTCGGCCATTCGGCTTCGCCCCCTTGCGGGGGTTGAGCAAGAGCCGGCGCTAACGCGCCGGCACGTTCTTTTTGGGCATTCCCCGTTCGCAGGGTGGGCGGCGCTCCCTTCTAGGCCCGCCGCGGCGGGGCGCAATGCGTATCCGCATCCTCCGCTTCGCTCCGGCCCTTGGGGTGCACCCCGCCTCCGAAGGCGGGCCTCTCCGGTCGCTTCTCGCCGCCCACCCCGCTCATGCGGGGAATGCGGGCGGGAGGACCGAGCAGGAGGCATCACATGCGCCCGAATGTTGGACAGTCTGCGGGCTGCGAGAGCAGAACATCCCTCTACGAAGACGTCACCGGCAGGATCATCCAGGAGCTTGAAGCGGGCACCGTCCCATGGGTCCAGCCATGGGAGAACTCGGGCACGGCCCTTGGCCTGCCGCGCAGCGCTGCCACGCGCAAGACCTATTCCGGAATCAACATCCTCATTCTCTGGAACGCCGTCATCAAACGCGGCTTTGCCTCGCAGGAATGGCTCACCTTCCGGCAGGCGCTGTCGCTCGGCGGTCATGTGCGCAAGGGCGAACGCGGCACCGTCATCTGCTACACCGACAGCTTCGTTCCCAAATCGGAACGCGAACGCGCGAACGAGCAAGGCGATGATCCATCCGCCGTTCCCTTCCTCAAACGCTTCACCGTCTTCAATGTCGAGCAATGCGACGGCCTGCCCGCCCATGTCGTTCCGCCGCCGCGTGGCCTCTCGGAGATCGAACCTTCGCCGGACGCCGAAGCCCTGATCGCGGCCACCGCCGCGAAAATCGTCACCGGCAGCGGCGAAGCCTTCTACCATCGCGGCGATGATGTGATCCGCTTGCCGCCGCGCGAAAGTTTTGTCTCGACGGCGGATTTCTATTGCACCGCCTTCCATGAACTCGGTCACTGGACCGCCCATCCTGCAAGGCTTGCGCGCGACCTCAAGAGCCGCTTCGGCAGCGAGGCTTACGCCCGCGAAGAACTGATCGCGGAACTCACCAGCGCCTTTCTCTGCGCGCAGTTTGGCATCGTTCCGCAGGTGCGCCACAGCGATTACCTCGCCAATTGGCTGCAAATCCTCAAATCCGATCCCCGCGCGATCTTTCACGCGGCCAGTCAGGCCAGCAAAGCGAGCGATTTTCTTCTGGCGTTTCGCCCTCCCGAACAGCCGTCCGCCTGAACGGCCCGCGCCTCACGCGCGCGGGGCGCCCACGAGACGCGCGCATCTCTCAAGGAGCACATGACATGGAACTCAAACACATTCCGATGGAACAGCTGCATATCTCCAAGCTCAACATGCGCCATGGCCGGAAATCTCCGGACGTTTCCGACATCCTGCCGAGCGTGCGCGAGAAAGGCATCCTTCTGCCGCTCATCGTCAGACCGGAAGAGGACAGCTTCGGCGTCATCGCGGGCGGCAGGCGCTACCGCTGCGGCGAGATCATTCGCGAGGAAACCGGCAGCTTTGCCCCGCCGCTGTGCGCCGTGATGGGCGAAAGCGACGATGCCGATGCGCTCGAAATCTCCCTCATCGAGAACTTTGCGCGGCGCGACCCCGACCCCTTCAGCGAATTCGAAACCTTCGCCCGACTGGTCAAGGCAGGCCGCAGTCTCGACGGCATCGCCGCCACCTTCGGCATCACGCCGCAAGTGGTGAAGCAACGCCTCGCGCTCGCCAATCTCTTGCCCAAGATCAAGGAGGCCTACAGGGCCGACGCCATCGACGACGAGACCGTCCAGCACCTCACCCTGGCCACCAAATCTCAGCAGAAGGATTGGCTCAAGCTGTTCGAAGACGAAGACGGCAACGCGCCGACAGGGCGCCATCTCAAGCAATGGCTGTTCGGCGGCGCGTCGATCTCGACGAAGGCGGCGCTGTTTCCGCTTGCCGAATACACCGGCCAGATCGTCAACGATCTGTTCGGAGAGGAGAGTTATTTCGCAAGCGCGGAGAGCTTCTGGGAGGCACAACACACGGCCATCGCGGCCAGAGCCGAAACCTATCGCGAGACGGGCTGGAGCGAGGTCGTCGTGCTGGAGGTGGGCGCGTATTTCTCGACATGGGACCATGCAAAAACGCCCAAGCGCAAAGGCGGCAAGGTCTATGTGGAATGCGCGCATTCCGGTCAGGTGACCTTCCACGAAGGTTGGCTCACCAAGAAAGACGCGCAGAAAGTGGCGCGCGCCGGGGCCAGGGAAGGCGGCGCCGACCCCAAAACCGCGCCCTCGCAATCTGCCAAACCGCAGATGACGCAGGCGATGGAGAACTATCTCGAACTCCACCGCCACAGCATTGTTCGCCTCGCGCTCCTGCGCGATCCCGCTTGCGCACTCCGCTTGATGCTTGCCCATGCGCTCGCACCCACCGGCAACTGGTCCGTCAAATCCGATCCGCAGCGCGCGCGTTCCAACGACATCGCAACAAGCATCGCGGGCTCACCAGCGCAGGCGAAGTTCGCGGCCGAACGCGATGCCATCGCGGCATTGCTCGGCAAGGCGAAGCACGGCGACACCCTTCAACTGTTCGCCCATCTGCTGACCCTGACCGACGAAGATGTGATGCGCATCGCGGCCTTCGTCATGGCCGACACTTTGGCCGTTGGCGATACGCCGGTCGAAGCTGCCGCGCTGCACTTGAAGCCCAACGCGGCGGAGGTCTGGCAACCGGACGACGTCTTCTTCGATCTCATCCGGGATCGCGCCACTGTCAACGCCATGCTGGCCGAAGTGGCGGGCAAATCCGTCGCCAAAACCAACGCGGACGAAAAGGTCAAATCCCAGAAGTAGATCATCCGCGACAGTCTCGCAGGCGAGAACTGGCGCTCGAAAGTCGAGGGCTGGCTGCCCGGCTGGATGGCGTTTCCGTTCCGGCCTTATGGAAAGGGTTCCAGCGGCATCGCCGATGCCGCCGCGCAAGCGGCCAAGGTGCTGCACATCTGATGGGGGTAAGGGCGGCGGCTTGCCGCCCTTTTTTTTGGTTATCGCGCGCGCTTCTTCTTGCGCGCGCCGATCTTTTTTCCGGCCTTGCCGAGCCCGATCTCTTTGGCCAAAGCCGAACGCCGAGCCGCATAGTTGGGGGCCACCATCGGATAGTCGGCGGGCAGATTCCACTTGGCGCGATAGGCCTCCGGTGACAATCCGAAGCGGCGCCGCAGATAGCGCTTGAGCGTCTTCAGACGCTTTCCATCTTCCAGACAGACGATGTGGTCGGGTGTCACCGACGCCCGGATTTCGACCGCGGGGCGCCGTTCCGGCTCGCCCTCAGCGAGACGGGAAAGCGTCCGATGCACACTGCTCAGGATTCGTTCGAGATCGTTTACCGGTACCGGATTGTGCGCCACATAGGCACGCACGATTCTGCTCGTCAGGGTCAGCGCTGCGTTGGCATCGGTCATCCTGTTCTCCGCGGTCGGCGGTTTCAGCATGGTGAGGGCCCGAGCGCAAGCATTGGCTGGCTTGAACGGAGGACGAGAGTGTCTCTCCGCATGGATCGCAATGACGGCCATTCCTCGCTGATTGGCTTGAACCTATGGGCCCGTCCGGCCCTTCCCGAAACCGTCGCGTCCGGCAATTTTCCCCGGCGCGGACAGCGCCTCCTCGCGCAAGCAAAATTGTCGTCCGCTCGGGTGCTCCGCCTGGCGCTTCGCCCGTGCCGGTTCGGGTGCCGGAAGCGGCCCCATGACGGTTCGCCATCGCGAGGGAATGGTCCCTTGCGAGATCCAAACGGAGAACTCTCATGTCATCCATCGGTCAAGTCACCCGCCACGGCAACGGCTACAAGGGCCAGCTGAAGACACTCGCCTTCCGCGCCGACATCTCCATCGTACCCAATCCCGACAAGAAATCCGCAGACCAGCCCGACTATCGCGTGCTCTGCGGCGGCGTCGAAATCGGAGCCGGTTGGGTCAAACGCGCGGAATCCTCCGGGCAGGACTACGTTTCCTTGAGCCTTTCCGATCCCTCCTTCGGGCCGAAGAAGCTCTACGCCAATCTCGGCCGCGCGGCGGGGCAGGATGATGACGACGTCTTCGCCATCATCTGGAATCCGCAAGGCTGAAGCGGCGTCCGTGAAGCTCCCGCGCGCAGGCGCGGGAGCTTTCGGCTGGTTGCTTTGAGAGTGAGTGCAGGATCTCGCGGCGGGTTGCGGCACATGTCTGCCGGATCGCCAATTGAGACCCGCGTCATCCGGCCGGTTCTTTGGCATATCGTCGGCGATGACGGACCACGATTTCAATCCGGACGAGGACGACGACATCGTTCGCGCCGCCGCCGCGCGAAAGGGAAGTCCGTTCCTCAACGGCGCGCAAGCCGCACATTATCTCGGAATCTCACTGCGCACACTCGAGGAACTGCAGGCGACCGGAGAGGGCCCGCCGTTCCGCAGACACGGTCGACAAAAGCGCTTCCATATCGCCGATCTAGACGCCTGGTCCAACGCCCGCAAATCCCGCAACGTCCCGAATGCGCAGACGTAACATACGCCTGCGCCATCTGCTGACGCCGCGCGGTGCGGCAACGCTCGCAGCCGCCGGCGCGCTGTGCGCTTACGCGGCGCTCCCTCCAAGTTCACCGTCGCGCGCTTATGTGGTCTGGAACGCGAGCGCGAGCGCGCCTATCGGTTTCTATCGTGTCAAGCACAGTCGCGCGCTTGCGCGCGGCGCTCTCGTGCTTGCCGTTCCGGCACCCGCACTCGCCGCATTCGCGGCGGGCCGGGGTTATCTCCCTTCGGGCGTGCCGCTCGTCAAACGCATCGCCGCTGTCGCGGGCGATGACGTTTGCGCACGCGGCAAGGCGGTCTTCGTCAATCGCCGCTTTGCCGCTGCGCGGCTCGCGGCCGACCGCAAAGGGCGCGCGCTGCCTGCTTGGCCGGGATGCCGGAAGCTGCGAGCAGACGAGGTATTCCTGCTGATGGCGGACGTGCCAGACTCGTTTGACGGGCGCTATTTTGGGCCGAGCAGGGCGTCGCAGATCGTCGGCACATTGGAGCCGCTTTGGACGCGCTGAAGGCCGCAGGCCTTTGCGCGCTTCTCATAGCGCCATCGCATACCGCGAGATCTTGCGACGACGTCGCCGAAATCCACCGCCAAACCATCGACCGTTGGCAGAAGCTTGTCGAGGCCGCCTCGACGCGTTTTGGCGTTCCCGCCAGCTGGATTCGTGCGGTGATGGCCCGCGAAAGCGCGGGCCACACCACGCTTCACGGAGTGCCGATTGTCTCCTCTGCTGGTGCCATGGGCCTCATGCAACTGATGCCCGGCACGTGGTCCGAGATGCGTGCACGTTATGGCTTTGGCAACGATCCGTTCGACCCGCACGACAATATTTTCGCGGGTACGGCTTACTTACGCGAGATGTTCGACCGCTTCGGCTATCCTGATCTGTTCGCCGCCTATCAGGCGGGACCGGGCCGCCTGGAGAGCGTTCTCGCAGGCCAAAACCGGCTCCGGCCCACCACGGAATCCTATCTCGAGAGCATCGTTCCGGGCGCGAAAATCACTGCTGAAACGATGGCGAAATTGTCCGATAACGCGCTGTTTTTCGTGCGGGCAGACACAGCGAAGGGCTCGACAGAGAGCACCGGCCCGACCCGCGGACCGCAAAACCTGTTCGTGCCGCTTACCTCACAGCCGCAATCACCCTCTCGCTGACTTTCCAGGGAATCCGCCATGTGTGTCCGACGGGTCCCACAAAATCGCGAATGGCAAGATGAAAGTCCAACGACCCTTCGGGTCTAAGTGTTTGTCTGCACATCTTGGATTCAGTCGTTAGACGCTCGTTACCAGTCGTTTGCGATTTGGCAGTTCGTTGAAATGCAAAGGCGCACTGTCGTTATTTGGTAGATTCGCTGCTTTTGTATTTCAGTCGGTATGTGTTGTGCGCGGAGCGTGACGATGGCCGACGACGATTTCGAACCGAAGCTCGGACGCATCGGCAGCAAGCGCGAGCGCAGCTATCTCCAGCGCGTCTTGCAGAGTGCGGCCCGCGAAGGCGCGCGCCACGCAAAATCGGGCGGGCGTTTCAGCGGCTGCCGGATTGGACGCGGCGCGGGCATCGGACGGGTGCTCGGTTCACGCGACCGACTCGCGGCGTATCGCGCGCGCCGCGTCATCGTGCAGGCGCGCATCGTCAAGCTCGCGGGCAAAGGGATCGCAAATGCGCGCGCCCATCTGCGCTATATCCAGCGCGATGGTGTCACGCGCGAGGGCGCGCCAGGAGAACTGTTCGACCGCGACCAGGAAAAGGTGAGCGGCAAGGAGTTTATCGACCGGACGGACGGCGACCGTCACCAGTTCCGCTTTATCGTTTCCCCTGAGGACGGGGACCAGTATCAAGACCTCAAATCTTTCGTCCGCCGGCTGATGGAACGGATGGAAAAGGATCTGGGCACGAAGCTCGATTGGGTGGCGGCCAACCACTACAACACCGGCCATCCCCATGCCCACATCGTCGTGCGCGGCAAGGACGAGAGGGGCAAAGACCTCATCATTGCGCGGGAATACATCACCCAGGGAATGCGGGAGAGGGCCGCGGAGATCGTGAGCCTCGACTTCGGGCCGCGTTCCGATCTCGAAGTGCTGAGCAAATTCCACAGCGAGATGGGGCAGGAGCGGTTCACCAGCATCGACCCCGATCTGCTGCGGACGGCGGATCAGGATCGGGAGGTGGTGGCGGTCGCGACCAAAGCCTACGACCAGACCTTGCGGGCAGGGCGCCTGCAAAAGCTGGGACGGCTGGGACTCGCCACGGAGATCGCGCCGGGTCGCTGGCGGCTCGACGAACATCTGCAAACGACGCTGCGCCAGATGGGCGAACGCGGCGACATCATCAAGACCATGCATCGCGAACTGTCGCGCGCGAAAATTGAGCGGGGGATTTCCGACTACGCGATCTACGATCCGGCAGACCGCCACTCTGGACGGCTGGTGGGCCGCGTAGTGGGGCAGGGGATGTCCGACGAGCTGTATGAGCGGCGGTATCTGATCGTGGACGGAGTGGATGGAAGAACCCACTATTTCGATGTTGGGTTGGCCGGTCCGCACATGCTTCCGCCCGATGGCGGCATCGTTGCCGTCGATCCACTCAGGGCATCGCTGAAGCCATCGGATCGCACTGTCGCCGAAATCGCGGCGGCGAACGAGGGTCTTTACAGCACGACACTCCACACACTGCACGATCCCTCCGCTTCGCCGGACTTCGTGCTCTCGCACATTCGCCGCCTCGAAGCGTTGCGACGCGCAGGCGTGGAGCTCGAACGACGAGCAGACGGTACCTGGACGATCCCCTCCGATCACCTGGCGCGGGTCGAACGCCACGAGGAGGTCCAACGGCGTTTGCGTCCCGTCGGCCTCGAAATGCTTTCCCCAGTGGGATTGGAACAGCAAATTGGCGTCGAGGGCGCGACATGGCTGGACCACGAATTGACTGCTTCTTCCGTCGATACGCTTCAGGATGCAGGCTTCGGACGCGACGTTCGCGATGCCCTCAATCTCCGGCGACAATGGCTGGTGGCGCAGGGCTTCGCACAGGAGCGAGATGGTGGAACGGTGTTTCCATCGGGAATGGTCGCCGAATTGCAGCGCAGGGAATTGGCGGCGGAAGGAGCAAGGCTCGCGCGCGAGCGCGGCTTGACCTACCGGTCCACCGCACGCGGCGATCGCATCGAAGGCACCTACAAACAACGGGTCGACCTGGCGAGCGGGCGCTTTGCCGTGATCGAGAACGGTCACGACTTGACGCTGGTGCCTTGGCGGCCCGTGCTCGAGAGCAGTATCGGCCGAGAGGTGTCCGGCATCATGCGCGGCGATGGGGTTTCCTGGGCGCTCGGTCGTCAGCGCAGTGGGCCGTCGATCGGGTGACGGAAAGCGATATCCCTTATCGAAGGGAATTTTCAAAATCGCGCCCGCCGTAGAACACACCAAGGATGGTGACGGTCGTATCGTCCACGGTGAAGGCGATCGTCACGCGCCGGCGGAATCCAACGGTTCGCAGCCCTGGCCGGATGTCGTCGCGTTTGGTGCCGCGTCTGGGAAAGCGGGACAGTCTTTCGCAATATTCAACAACCGCGTTTGTGAAACTGGTGGCGACTGCCGCCGACCCGCGCAACGCCACATAGCGGTAAAGCTCGACCAGTTGCTGGTTGGCTTCCGGGGCGAAGACGACGCGATGCACCCTAGCGCGCTTTCAGGGCTTTCTTGGCCTCGGCCGCGAGATTGGCGCGGACCGATTTGACCGGCAATCCGCGACGCGGATTGGCCTTCATCGCGTCATAGGCGGGCGCCACATCGCGGCGAAGCCAGTTTTCGACAGCCTTGTCGCGGGCGGCAAGCGCGCGCAAGCCATCACGGATGACCTCGCTTTCGGAGGCGTATTCCCCCGACGAGACCTTGGTACGGATCATGTCGGCCATTTCGACCGGCAGGGTAACGCTCAGTTGACGCGTGGTGCGCATCGAAAACTCCGGGTATTATCCAATAGGATTAAATCCTATCAGAACCAATTGAACTTGTGAAGCAGGTCGGCCCCGATTGGCGGGCATGCCCGCTTCACTATCCTCTTTCGGACAATCTGCAGAAAAATGCGGCCCGGCGCGGAAAGACGGTGATTGTCCGAAATCGGGTTTCGACTGACTCCTGTTGGCGCATCTGGAGCCGCCGCCGTGACACCCGCAAAATTTCTCGTCGGACAAATTCTTTTCGTCTTTGCCATCGCAATAGGCGGCATCTGGTTTGCGACGGAGTGGGCGGCCTGGCATCTGGGGTTCCAACCGCAGTTGGGCGCCCCTTGGTTCTCCCTCTTTTCGCTCCCCTTTTATTATCCCTGGCGTTTGTTCGAATGGTGGTACGCCTATGACGCTTACGCGCATGAGATCTTCAACACCGCCGGCGCGATCGCAGCGACCAGCGGGTTTCTCGGCTGCGCCGTTGCCATTGTTGGATCGCTCTGGCGCGCGCGTCAGGTGGGCCGCGTCACGACCTATGGTTCGTCGCGGTGGGCCAACGCCATGGAAATCCGGAAGGCAGGGCTGTTCCGGCCTGACGGCGTGTTTCTTGGTCAGTTCGACGACGAATATCTTCGCCACAACGGCCCCGAACACGTCCTGGCTTTCGCACCGACCCGCTCCGGCAAAGGCGTTGGTCTCGTTGTGCCAACTTTGCTCTCGTGGACCGAAAGCGTCGTGGTCCACGACATCAAAGGCGAGAACTGGCAACTCACGGCCGGCTGGCGCAGCCAATTCTCCCACTGCATTCTCTTCAATCCAACCGACATCTGCAGTGCGCGTTACAATCCGCTGCTGGAAGTCCGCAAAGGCCCGAACGAGGTCCGCGATGTGCAAAACATCGCCGACATCCTGGTCGATCCCGAAGGTGCCCTTGAGCGGCGCAATCATTGGGAAAAGACCAGCCACGCTCTCTTGGTCGGCGCGATCCTGCATGTCCTTTACGCTGAAAAAGAAAAGACCCTAGCGCGCGTTGCAAGTTTCCTGTCCGACCCGCTGCGCTCCTTCGAACACACCTTGCGCGCCATGATGGGAACCAACCATCTCGGCACGTTGAAGGAACCTATCGTTCATCCGGTTGTCGCCTCAGCGGCGCGCGAAGTCCTGAACAAGTCGCACAACGAACGCTCTGGTGTGCTGTCCACTGCGATGTCGTTCCTGGGCCTTTACCGCGACCCGACCGCGGCGAGGGTTACTTCTACCTGCGATTGGCGGATTTCCGATCTGGTGGATGCGGCGAACCCCGTTTCGCTCTACCTCGTTGTGCCCCCGTCCGACATTTCCCGGACGAAGCCGTTGGTGCGTCTGATCCTCAACCAGATCGGCCGGCATCTCACGGAAAAACTCGAAGGCGATCCGG
>Ga0207649_10000667_pt1 | contig 22923 bp, 20 predicted proteins | sample KBSC43metaG_FD_184317 | JGI IMG/M metagenome (GOLD analysis project Ga0207649, IMG submission 184317) | Corn rhizosphere microbial communities from Kellogg Biological Station, Michigan, USA - KBS C4-3 metaG (SPAdes) (version 2) | ecosystem: Host-associated > Plants > Roots > Rhizosphere > Soil ... | reverse complement strand
TCAAAGCGGTCGTCCTGCGCAATCTGGAAAGTTCACTGTCGATGGTGAGCAGCGATACTGGGTTCATCTGGCAATCGATAGACAAACGGGACAAATTCTCGACAAACAAGTGGAAGTTGCTAAAGAATAATTATGAGATTTCTATCCATTATTGGTGCGATCTACTATGTCGGATCGCTTTATGCTCAAGATGCCCTTCCCCCCCTACCGGAAGGGCCGTTATTGAAGCGGACGCCAAATAATTGTGTTTGGAGTGTCACTACGCAAGGCACGCTAGCTATCGATCAAGCCAAAAATTACAAAACGGGATCCTCAAAGGATGAAAAAAGCACGCCTAGTCAATATGCCAAAATTACCAAGACGGGCTCGACGATCCTCGAGCAAAATGTCGATCAACAAGGGCTTGCAAGCGATGTTTGGCATATCAACGGATTGCGCCTTACAAAAACGCCTGCCGGTATTCTGATTCTTCATGATTCCGGTGGTGGGGATATTTACTCAATAAACTTTGACTCGGGCGATTTTGCCGGCTTGGATTGGATTTCTGCCCAGACATACGCGGGAATCAAAAAATATTCCGGGCGAGATTGCATTGTTTTTAAGGGTAAAGTCAGTCCGTTGAGCAGTCGGGATCAAGCTGATGAAGCATCTGTGATTGCAAACTTAAGGGCGCTGGGAGAATCTGTGTGGGAAGTAAAACAAATCGATGCCCTTGCTTACATTGACTTGGAAACTCGACTTCCTCTTTATGCAGAGTTTGGGCCCGAGAAGCGCATCTATCAATACGGACAAGCTTCCGCACCGCTTGTATTACCCAGTGAATATGCGGCGACGTTAAATAGATATGCGACTCAGTTGAAGGTGTCACGAGCCTCCGCTGGAAAGCCCTAGCTTCTCCGAAATTCTTCTATGCTAAAATATCGACGAAGCGCAGGTGGGATAGAGTTACGATCCTCTTTACGGCACTTATTTTTGCGGCATGGAGCGTCACCGCTCAGGGGAGTTTAACGGGGAGCGGCTCGTCTTCCGCCAAGAGGGGGATCAAAAGGTGGTGGTGACTCAGGCGAAGTTCATTAAAACCGGTTCAACGATTTTGGAACAATTTGGACTGGGTATCGAAGGATTCCTATGCGGGAATTGTAAAATATCAGGGAAGAGATTGCATTGTCTTCAAGGGAGAAGTCAGCCCCATTTCTCGTGGCGAACAGGACGCGCAAGCCGGAAGAATTGCCGCTGAAAAAGCGGAGGGTCTGCCTGTCGAGGTAGAAACGCCCAAGATTCCTGCCGCCGCTTATATCGATTTGGAGACAAGGCTTCCCATTTTGGCGGTATTTGGCAGCCAGAAACGGAGCTATCAATATAATTCTCCGCCTACGGAGAAACTCGCGCCTCCCGTGGAACTGGATGGCCCTTATAAAGCTTATTTGCAGCGGCTCAGGAGGGTTTCGGCACCCGCGTCGAGAGCTTATTAGCAAGAGACTGACGGGACGCTCCAGGGAGGCATTGCTGCAATGATGATCCATTGCCAAGGCCCCACGGAGCGCCTGCGGCGGGGAGGCGCATCCCCGTGCGGACTGGAAGATGGGCTCGCACGATGGCCCAAGCGTAAGTTGAAAAAAGGCGGGAACAGCGCGCGGCCGATTCGTGGCCGGCATACTTTTAGTGGCGATTTGTATAGCTCTATTTTGCCATTCAACTAGGGTAGGAAGATGCTCCATGAATTTCTGACTGACCGTCGGAGCGAATTAATTGATCGTTGTCGAGTCAAGGTATCGCGTCGGTCCGCTCCGAAGGCGACCGAGCGAGAACTCGAACATGGAATTCCCATGTTTCTTGATCAGCTTACGAAGACGCTTCGCATGGAGCAAACGACAGAACCCATGCGTAGTCGGAAGGTTTCCGGCCCCTCGGGTGGTGGCGAAACCACGTTCTCTGAGATCGGCGAGTCGGCCGCGAGGCACGGCGGGGAACTTCTTCAGCAGGGATACACCGTGGAGCAAGTAGTTCATGACTACGGGGATCTTTGTCAGGCGATTACGGACCTGGCTTTTGAAGTCGGCGAAGTCATTGAAACTGATGAGTTTCGGACTTTGAATCGCTGCTTGGACAATGGTATCGCCGTGGCCGTCACAGAGTACAATTACCAGCGTGACTTCCTCCTCGCAGACAAACAGTCAGACGCAATCAATGAGCGTTTGGGAACTTTCGCCCATGAACTTCGAAATTTGCTCAATACTTCCATGCTGGCCCTCGCGGCTATCAAGGCAGGTAATGTCGGTTTGACCGGAGCCACGGGCGCCGTTTTGGATCGCAGTTTGGTCGGCCTGCGTAACCTGATCAATCGCTCATTATCGGATGTGCGGACCAGTGCCGGAATTCCTCCTCAACACCATTTGTTTTCCTTGGCGGACTTCATTGCGGAAGTGCGTTTATCCGCCAACCTTGAAGCGGATACGAAAGGCTGCACGCTTACTGTCTCCGAGGTCGACCCCCTGCTGGCAGTAGATGCGGATCGGGACCTGCTGTTCGCCGCAGTCGGAAATCTCCTTCAAAACGCCTTTAAATTCACTCGAGCTCATACAGAGGTGACATTAAATGCCTACTCGGTGGCAGATCGCATCTTGATAGATGTAGAGGATAAATGTGGCGGACTCCCGGCGGGTTTTGTGGAGAAGATGTTTTTGCCATTCACCCAAGCTGCCGAAGATCAATCTGGCCTTGGATTGGGACTTTCCATTTCCAAGCGTAGCGTGGAAGCAAACGAAGGGACGCTTACCGCACGTGATGTTCCCGGTGTGGGGTGTGTCTTCACGATTAACCTCCCCCGCTATTCCACAAGTAATTTGGCCGAACGTCCCAAGGCTACCGATGAGAGCGATCCATTTCGTATTGTCACAGCGTCTGCAGCGGCGAGGAAACTCAGTGTCCTCATCGCAGAGGATAGTGCGGTAAATCGCAAACTGTTGGAACGTGTTTTCGAATGCCTGAGCCTGGCCCCTCCCGTGATGGTTAAGGACGGGAGACTCGCCGTCGCACTGGCTGCCACAGGAGTGTTTGACGTTATCTTGATGGATTGCCACATGCCCATCATGGATGGCTACGAAGCCGCGCGTGAAATTCGGACCGCGGAGAGGACGTTTTCTTCAACTAAGCGAACATTTATTATCGCTCTCACAGGCGCGGCACATGCCCAAGACCGCACCGCGGCGACGGATGCCGGCATGGATGAATACCTTACCAAGCCGTTGGAGGTATCTTTGCTCGCAAAGATTCTTGAACGCATCGCAACCGCGAGCTGACGTCTTGCGGACGCATGACTTGGTCAAAGGCAGTCGCCTTGTCACGATCGAGGGCGGACCGCACGGCTTCACCTGGACGCACGCCGACGAAGCCAACGCGGCGCTGCTCGCGTTTCTCGCCGACAGGAAATAATCTTCCGGCCTCGATGGAATCGCATAATGCTTGCTCCTCGAAGTCCCATGGAATCGATGAACAGCGAAGAGACAGACGAGAAGTTCTATCGCGACACGGAGAGCGTCGCCTTCCCGAAACTGGACGATCACCAGCTGGCGCTGCTCGCGCCGCTCGGGACCCGGCGTATCGTCCCGAAAGGCGGCATGATCGCCCACGCCGGGCAGCGCGACTTCCCCATGATGGTGGTGATTCGCGGCGAGCTCGAGGTCTTCGCATTACAGGACGGCATCGAGCAGATTCTCGCGACCGTGGGACCGCGCGACTTCGTGGGAGATGTCGCCTCGTTGAATGGGACGTCCTCGCTGGCGAGCGTGCGCGGGAGCGCGGAAGAGTCGGACATCCTCGAAATTCCGTCCGCGGAATTGCGCCGCGCGCTGGCGGAGTTGCCCGGTGTCGGCGAGCCCATCGTCCAGGCCTTCATCATGCGGCGTGAGCGCCTGCAGCGCGATCCCGAGTTTGCCGGGCTCCGCATCGTGGCGCACTCCGGTTGCCGGGAGGGCCACCGCATCGACGACTTCCTGGACAAAAACCATATCCCGCACCGCTTGATTTCGGCGGAGCAGACGGAGGGACAGTCCCTCTGCACGCGCCTCGGAATCACCACCGACCGCCTCCCGGTCCTCATTGCCAACGACGGCGCGCCCCTGCATACCCCTTCGATTCGCGAGGTGGCGCAGATCGCCGGCTTGCTCCGGCCGCTCGCCGCCGAAGGCACCGATGAAATCCTCTGCGACCTCGCCATTGTCGGGGCCGGCCCCGCGGGATTGTCCGCCGCCGTCAACGCCGCCTCCGAAGGCCTTGCGACCGTCGTCCTGGAGAGCTACGCCCCCGGCGGCCAGGCGGGATCGTCCTCGCTCATCGAAAACTTCTTCGGCTTCCCCACCGGCATCAGCGGCGGCGCCTTGACGAATCGCGCCCAGCTCCAGGCCTACCGGTTCGGCGCAAAGTTCTCGACGCCATCCCCGGCCATTTCTCTTTCGTTCTCCGATGGCGAATACGGCTCGACGCTGCGGATCGGAGGCTGCCCGGCGACGCTCCGCGCGAAGTGCGTGATCATCGCTACTGGCGCGGAATACAACCGCATCGACGCGGAAGGCCGCGAGGATTTCGAGAGCATGGGCGTCTACTACGCCGCGACCGCGATGGAGTCCCAGTTCTGCCGCGACGCGACGGCGGTCGTAGCCGGAGCCGGAAACTCCGCCGGCCAGGCCGCGATGTTTCTTTCCGAAATCGCCGCGCATGTCGTTCTCGTGGTCCGCGGAGACGATCTCTCGAAAAGCATGTCCAGCTACCTCTCGCGCCGGGTCGAAACGAAGGCGAATATCGAAATTCTCCATCGCACGGAGATCCGCCGAATGACCGGCAACTCCCGGCTGGAAGCCGTGGAATTGGAAAACACGCGAACCGGTGAACGACGGACGATCCAGACGCCGGCAGTCTTCTCGATGATCGGTGCAAAGCCCTGCACCTCCTGGCTGCCGCCTGAGATTCTGCGGGACGAAAAGCAGTTCGTAAAGACCGGCGCCACCGTGGCGGATGCTCCCGCGTGGAAAGCCGCCGCACGTGCTCCGCTGCCCATGGAAACAAGCCGACCGGGAGTTTTCGCGGCGGGAGACGTGCGCTCCGGCTCGGTCAAGCGGTGCAGCGCCGCGGTAGGCGAAGGAGGCATGGCCATCGACGGCGTGCATCAACTCCTGGGCACTTACGCGTAATCCGTCCGCCGGTATGGATCCAGTCGACTGAGTATTCTCAGCTATCCGATCCTGCATCCAACTTTGGATGCAATTTTGATGGCGTCTTTCCGCGGCAGATTTTCCCCTTCCTCTTCCGCGAAACGGCGAATTGACCGTTCACGACCCTGCGATCATCCGAGAAAAACGGAGGGGTTGGACAGCCTTTGTCTGGGAGCATTTTCCATGATGGAAAAATGAGGACGTTTTTCGCGAAAGCATTGGAGCGACGCGACGAAAAGGCGGAGGTTATCCGGCATGGAAGCGGCGCGTGACGAGGCGGTCGTGAAGCTCGAAACGTTTCGGGCGTTGCGGGCGAAGCTGGAGGCGGAAGCCGCCGCCGCGCCCCCGCCCCGCGAGTCGGTTTTCACGGGCGTGCGGGCATTGGACGAAGCCGGCGGCGGATTGCTGCGCGGCGCGCTCACGGAGTTTTCCGGTTCGAGCGGACACGGCTCGCTGTTCCTCTCGGCCCTGCTGGAAATGTGCGGGCGGGAGCGCTGGCACATGGCGTTGATCGATGCGGCGGATCAATTCGAGCCCGCGGACTGGGACGCCGCCGCCTTGCGCAGAATGCTGTGGGTGCGCTGCCGCGAGGCGAAGAAGGCGCTGCGGGCGGCGGACCTGCTGCTGCGCGACGGCAATCTCCCGCTCATCGTGCTCGATCTTGCCGGCGTGCCGGCGGCGCAGCTGCAGAAAATTCCCGCGAGCGCGTGGCATCGTTTTCAGCGCGTGGTCGAGGAGTCGCGCGTGACCATGGTGGTGCTGAGCCTGCGGCCCATGGTGGAAGGCGCGCGCGTGCGCATCGAGGGCGAGGGGCGGCTGGGGCTCGAGGCGATGCGGATCCGGCGGACGGAATTGTCGGCCCGCATGCCGGTGCGCGTGCGCCGGCGGACGGCCGGCTGGAATGCGGCACGGAGGAGCGCGTGATGTTCGCCGCGCTGTGGCTGCCCAATTTCCGGCTGCAATCCGCGCTGCGCTGGCGCGAGGTGCGCGGCGCGGCGGCGCTCGTGGACGGCGAGGCCGCGAAGGGCGTCTTGCTGGAGGCGAATGCGGCGGCTTTGGCCGCGGGCGTGGAGATCGGATCGACGCCGGCCCAGGCGCTTGCGCGGTGCCCGGAGTTGCAAATCGCGATGCGCTCCCCGGCGCAGGAAACCGCATGCGGGCAGCTGCTCGCGGAATTGGCGCAGGAATTTTCGCCCGTGGTCGAGGCCACGCGCGACGGGCTCTGCACGCTGGATTTGTCAGGCGCGGCGCGGCGCGCCTGCTGGCAGAAAATGGGGGAGGAGATGGTGGCTCGGTGCGTGCAGGAGGGGCTCGAGGCGCGGGTCGGACTGGCGCCTCATCCCGATCACGCCTGGCTGGCGGCGTGCCGGGCGCAGCCGGTGAACGTCGTTTACGACGGCGCCTCGTTTTGCGCGTCGCTGCCAATGAGCGTGCTCGAGCCTTCCGCGGAGCTGCGCACGGTCCTGACGGACTGGGGCATTCACACGGTCGGCGAATTCATGAAGTTGCCTGCGGCGGGCGTGATCGAGCGGCTCGGCCCGGAGGCGACGGAGTTGCGCCGGCGCGTGAGCGCCCGCACGCGGCGGGTGCTCGCGCCGGTGCGGCCGGCGGAACGCTTCGTCGAGGCGTTCGACTTCGACTACGCCATTGAAACCACGGAGCCGCTCCTCTTCCTGCTGCGGCGGTTTGTCGATGCGCTGGGCGCACGGCTGCGAAACACGCACCGCGTGGCCGACTCGCTCTCGCTGACGCTTCCTCTCGACGGCGGAGCGGATCACGCCCGCACGTTTTCGATTCCCGCGCCGACCGCCGACGCGGAGGTGTGGTTCCGCATTCTCTCGACGTATCTGGAGTCGCTCTCCTTGAAGCGCCAGCCGGTCGGCGTGCGGCTCGAGGCGCGTGCGGCGAATCCCGCGGGCCGGCAGTTGAACCTCTTCGAAAGCGCGCTGCGGGACCCGAATCGTTTCGGCGAAACGCTGGCCCAGCTCAAGGCGCTCGTGGGCGAGGACGGCGTGGGCGTGCCGCAGCCGGCGGACACGCATCGCCCCGGAGCGTTCGCGTTGCAGCCTTTCGAGGAGGCGTCCGGAGAGGGAGCTTCGAATTTGAAGGGCCTGCCGCTGCGCCGGCATCGCGCCTCCGGAAGACTCGCGGTCAAGCTGGCTCACGAGCGTCCCGCCTGGGTGGAAAAACTGGGGCCGGTCGCGCGGGCGGAGGGGCCGTATCGCCTGTCGGGGGAATGGTGGGAGCAATCGTGGTGGACCGAGGAATGGGACGTCGAGCTGGCGGGAGGTGAAGTCCTGCGCCTGGCGCGAAAAGCCTCGGGAGAGTGGTCGAGGGAGGGGGACTATGAAGTATGTTGAGCTTCATGCCCGCAGCGCGTTCAGCTTTCTGCGCGGGGCGGCGCTGCCGGAACAGTTGATGCAATCCGCGGCCGCTCTCGGCCTCGAGGGAATGGCGCTCTGCGATCGCGACGGAGTGTATGGCGCGCCGCGTCTGCACGCGGAGGCGAAGGAGCAGGGCGGGCTGGCCGCGCGCGTAGGCGCGGAATTGACCATGGAGGATGGCTCGGTGCTCCCGGTGCTCGCGGCCACGCGCGCCGGCTACCGAAACCTGTGCCAATTGCTTACGCGGGCCAAATTGCGGGGCACGAAAAAGCAAAGCGCGGTGCGCTGGGACGAACTCCCGGAATTTTCCGGGGGATTGATCGCGCTCACCGGCGACGAAGAGGGTGCGATCGCGAGGCGCATCGACGCCGAGGATTTCGCCGGGGCGCGGGAACTCGCCGGACGGCTGGTCACGGCTTTTGGAAGGGAAAACGTGGCGGTCGAGTTGCAGCGGCATCTCGTTCGCGGAGAAGAGGCGCGCCTCGATGCCCTTTGCGATCTCGCCGGTGCATTGAAGCTGCCGACCGTGGCGACCGGCGGGGTACTTTACGCCGTGCCGTCCCAGCGCGAGGTGCTCGATGTCTTCACTTGCGCGCGGCACCATACGCATCTCGACGCGGCGGGCAGGTTGCTCGGGCGCAATGCGGAGCGGTTTCTGCGCACCGGCGAGGAAATGGCGGCGCTGTTCGCGGATCGGCCCGAAGCCGTCGAGAATGCCTGCCGCCTCGCCGGTCGGCTGGAGTTTTCGCTGGAGAATCTCGGCTACGAATTTCCGCGCTTCCAGGACCTCGACGCGGAAGCCATGGCCGCGTTGCTGCGCGAGCGCTGCCGCGAGGGGTTGCGACGGCGTTACAAAAAGATCACGGACGAGATTCGCGGGCGCCTCGAGAAGGAGCTTCGGCTGATCGGCGAGCTGGGGTTCGCGGGTTATTTCCTGATCGTCTGGGACATCGTCGAGCATTGCCGGCGGAACGACATTCTCGTGCAGGGCCGCGGCAGCGCGGCAAACAGCGTGGTCTGCTATGCGCTTGGAATCACGGCCTGCGATCCGATCGAATGCCGGCTGCTCTTCGAACGTTTCCTGGCGCCGCCGGTGGAGGGGCAGGAGCCATCGTGGCCGGATATCGATCTCGACCTGCCCAGCGGCGACCGGCGTGAAAGCGTGATCCAGGAGGTTTACAAGCGCTACGGCGAGCATGGAGCGGCGATGACGGCGAACGTGATCACGTATCGCGGCCGCAGCGCGATGCGCGAGATCGGCAAGGCGCTGAACTTCCCGGCCGAGATGCTCGACCGGTTCTCGAATCTCTACGCGAACGGCGACTTCACGCAGACGCTCGACTTTCGCCGGCAGATGAGGATGGCCGGACTGCCGACGGAAAATGGACGCGTCGCCGCCGCCTTGCGGCTTCAGCAAAAGATCCTCGGTCTGCCGCGGCACCTCGGCCAGCACTCGGGGGGCATGATCATTTGCCGGGATGCGCTCAGTTCGGTGATGCCGCTCGAACGGGCGTCGATGCCGGGAAGGGTGGTCGCGCAATGGGACAAGGACGACTGCGACGATCTCGGCATCATCAAGGTCGATCTGCTCGGGCTCGGCATGATGTCGGTGATGCAGGATGCGTTTGCGCTCAGCACGGAGCGGCACGGCGACGAGTTCGATTTCTACAACCTCCCGGCGAACGATCCGAAGACCTACGAGATGCTCGGCGAGGCCGATACCATCGGCCTGTTTCAAGTCGAGAGCCGGGCGCAGATGGCGACGCTGCCGCGCCTTCGCCCCAGGGATTTCTACGACATCGCCATCCAGATCGCGATCATTCGGCCGGGGCCGATCCAGGGCGGCATGGTGCATCCTTATCTCGCCCGCCGGATGGGGAAGGAGAAGGTCGATTACTTCGGCGTGCCGGAGGGTCATCCGCTGCGCAGGGAGCTTGTGCCGGTGCTGGAGCGCACGCTCGGCGTGCCATTGTTCCAGGAGCAGATGCTCGCGATGGCCATCCGGCTGGCGAACTTCAACGGACGCGAGATCGCGGAACTCAAAAAAGCGCTCAGCTTCCATCGCTCGCACGAGAAGATGAATCGCGTCTGCGACAAGCTGCGCACGGCGCTCGCGGCCAACCAGGTGTCGGCGGAGGTGGCGGATCGAATCGAGCAATCGGTGCGGTCGTTCGCGGTCTATGGCTTTCCCGAGAGCCACGCGTTGAGCTTCGCCTACATCGCCTATGCGAGCGCATGGATGAAGGCTCACCGGGCGGCGGAATTCTACGCGTCGCTGCTCAACAACCAGCCCATGGGCTTTTATTCCGCTTCGACGCTCGTTTACGACGCCAGGGCGCATGACTTGAAAGTGCGTCCGATTTGCGTCGTCGAATCCGATGCGCGTTGCACGGTGGTGGACGACCGCACGATCCGCCTGGGCCTGGATATGGTGAAAGGAATTTCCCGCGACGAGGTGCGACGCATCCTGGCGGAGCGCGCCGTCGCGCCGTTTGCTTCGGTGGAGGATTTCAAGCGGCGCGTGCGACCGAACCGGGATTCGGCGCGCGCACTGGCCCGCCTCGGCGCATTGAACGGGATCGGGTCGCATCGGCGGGAAAATCTTTGGCGCATCGAAGCGCCGGCCCGGGCGGGCGACTTGTTTTCCGATCAAGAGGAGGACATCACGCCTCTCGCCACGATGGACGCTTTTGAACGAATGCATGCGGACTACGCGGGAGCGGGAGTGACCACCGGCCGGCATCCCATGGCCCTTGTTCGCGAGGCGTTGCCCCAGGCCTGGCGCGCCGCGGATTTGCGGAAGGCGGCCAACGGAGAGCGGGTGTGGATCGCGGGCATGGTGATCTGTCGCCAGCGTCCGGGCACGGCCAAGGGCTTTGTGTTTATCAGCCTCGAGGATGAAACCGGCGTGGCGAACGCCGTCGTGCGCCCGCCCTTGTTCGAGGCGCGGCGGCTGACGATCACCCAGGAACGGTTTCTGCAGATTCATGGCGTGGTGCAGAATGTGGATCGCGTGATCCATGTGAAGGCCGAGCGGATCGAGGCGATGCCGGCGCCCGTGTCCCATACGCCGGGCTCGCACGATTTTCATTAGGTTCTCGTCGTTCTCACGCGTTGATCCTTTGCGGGTGCGAACGGGAGGAAGCCATGTCCCGGCACCCGTCCGTCGACGATCTAAAAATCGATCACTACGGACGATGAGCAACCAACCGTCCCGTCATAAGGAAGCCGCACCAATGCCGGAGCGATACTCGATACCCGATGGCGGGTGGTGCCCGAACAATCCCTCGCGTCCGCTCTTGATTTATCGGGATACGCTCGAAGGCAGCGGGGAGGAACTGGCGGAGCGATTCGAGCAAACTTTCGCCCGCAATGGCTGGCCGCCCGCGTGGCGATATACGATCTACGACTATCCGCACTTTCATAGCACGACGCATGAGGTGATCGGGGTTTTTCGCGGCGAGGCCGATGTGCGCTTCGGTGATGAAAAGGGATTTACCGCGCGGATTTCCGCGGGCGATCTCGTTGTCATCCCGGCCGGCGTATCACACCAGCGGCTTTGGCAGACGGATGATTTTCAGGGCGTCGGTGCTTATCCGAAAGGTTGCGACGTTGACGAGATCCGCAAGGAGTCGAACCCTTCCTCCGCGGCGGTCACCGATCGCATTCGAACGCTCGGGATTCCTCCCGATCCCCTGCAGGGCGGAGAGGGCGCATTGGGAGCGGCGTGGAAGCAAAGCGGGACGACCTGATCAAAACGCCGGGCCTGGCCGCCCGCGCCAAGACTTGCGCCTGGCATGGGAATCCATCCGATTGAGGAGGCTTAAACGATAACTTCGCTGCATGAAGGCCGTAAAGCAGAAGGCCCCATCCGTTCCCCCCGAACGCAGGGCCGACAAGGAAAAGATCGAGAAACTCAAGCGTCGGCTCGACGAGTGGCGTTTGGAGCAGGAACGCCGCATGAAGTTCAGGCGCTATCCGTATCAGCGGGTGATCGAGCAGCCACGCCGGAGCACCGGTAAAGGAAAGCCGGGGGGAGATTGCGCCAGATCACCGGCGACGCCTCCACCGTCGGGAACCGCCGTTCCAGCAGATGGCGAAAATTCCGCCCCCGCGCCGTAACGTGGAGGCCGGCACATGCAATCGTGGTAAACACGCCTCCGGGAACGAGCAGATCGGCCACGGACGAGAGAATGTCCCGCTGCATCGCCTCGGAAAAATTCGTCCACGGCAGAGCCGAAATCACGGTGTCCGCGGCGGGGAAGTCGTGAGCGGCGGCGAGTTCTCCGAGCTGGCTCACGCATCCGCAGGCGACGCGCAGGCCTGGAAAACGCTCGCGCAGCAGTGACGTGTATTCCGGGCTTCTCTCGACGGCCAGGACCCGCGCCTGCGCCGGCTTGACGGAAAGAATCCAACGGGTAATCGCCCCCGCTCCCGCTCCGAGTTCGATGATGTCGGAGGAACGGGCGACGTCGGCGGCCTGGACCAGGGCTTCGGCAAGGCGGTGCGAAGTCTGGGCGATCGCTCCGATGGCGCGAGGGTGCCGAAGCACCTCGCGAAGAAAGCCATAGGATTCCTTGAGGGAAATCGCTATCGGGCGGCCGGCGGATCCTTCCCGGAGCCGCGGGCGGGGCCGGGAGGGGAGCAAAAATGGGGCCTCGATGCTAAACCGGTTCATTTGCCCTCGATTTCGAAAGGTGGGAAGGCCCCGGTGGAAACGGACTTTTTGACATGAAGTTTCTTCGGCGGACGCCCCGTCGGGAGATGTCAGGATTGCCCCCGCCGGTCCTGTCGGAGGAGCCCCGAAGGCCGCCATCCTGCAGCGAGGTCATGGCTCCTCTTCAGGCGAGATCGACGATAGCTCGGAGGAGGCCGGAACGGGATGAACCGCTTCCGTGACGCCGTCGCCGTCGTGGACAATGACGGTTGCCACGCCTTCCTCCTTCGCGATTTCGCAGGCTGCCGTGACGGCCTCTTCCTTGCTGCCTTCGTGGGCGAGCGGAGTTCCGCTCTGGGTTTCGATTTCCCAATCCGCGCCGAGGGGAATGACATGAATTTTATCGTCTGGATCGCTCATAACGAAATTTCGCGCGCGGCCTCCAAGGCAGACGGGTTTTCTTTCGTCCCGGGCCGGGCGGTCCTCATTCCTCTCCGCCGCGAGCGATGCAGGATTTTCTAAAAAATCGTCGCTCTTGAGCGCGAGGTTCAACGTGCGGCGACAGTTCGATCACGCTTCAACAAGGAGTTAAAAAAGAGAGGCGGGAGCCGGAATCGAACCGGCGGATGGAGCTTTTGCAGAGCTCTGCCTTACCACTTGGCTACCCCGCCATTCCTCTTGTCCATCGCCGGGACCGGCAACGGAGCGGTTACCAATACACGACGATCGGCGGAGCGACAATAGTTGTTTCCTCTCCGGTGAGGATCGTGCCTTCGGATTGGTCGAGCGATTCGACGATGCCTTCCTTGAAGTGAATCGTGAGCTGGCCGATGGGCTTTTTGATGTAGGTGGTCACCACGGAATAGACGCCCCCGGGGCCGGCCACGGTCGTGTTCTGCGGGATGGTGATGTATTTCACGTAGTCCCAGGTTTCCTCGGGCGTCTGGTCCTTGCTCGCGTGGGAGGCCTTCTTTTGCGGCTTGCCGATGCTGAGCGTGACTTCGTCGGGCGTCATGCCCATGGCGACCTGGTTTTTGGCGATGAGGGCGGCGACGGTGACGCGGCGCTCCTCGCTTTTTTTGAGGGCGGAGAGGGTCTCCGGAGCGAGAGGCTGAAGGTATTTTGGTTCGATCCATCCGAGCACCTGGCCCTGCTGGGCGTTGGCGCGCACGCGGTAGGCGTGGTCGGCGATGGCCTGGACTTCGACGAGTTGGGGGAAGCGCAGGGTGCCGACGTAGCGGGTGCCGCCGATGTCGAAATACGCCGGCGCGGGCTGGAGCAGTTTCAGCTTCATCGGCTTCGTATCGAAGTCGGAGAGGTAGATGGCGCCGGGCTCGCGGACAATGGGCTCGGCGTGCAGGCCGCCGGCGAGGGCGACCGCGAAAAGCGCCAGCCAGGGCGAGTGGCGGGCGGGGGAAATTTTCATGGCGGCAATCTATGCGCGGGAGGGATACAATTCCAGCCATCCCGATTATGAGCCACGACATCCAGGATTTCGTCACCCGCGGCGCGCAGAAGATTACGCCCGTGGACATCGCGCAACTCGAGCAGCAGCTTCCGCTGGTTGTCGCCAAAATCATCGAGGCCGAGCCGGCGCGGCAGCCGCATTTGCGCGCGCAAGCGGAGTTCCTCGTGCGCTACGTGGAGGATTGCCTGGAGAGCCAGTTTGCGCCGGAGGATCTGGCGGCGCTGGCCGAGGCGATCTTTGCGTTGATGTATCTGCACAAGGGCGCGGACATCATTCCCGACGACATTCCGGAAGTCGGCTACGAGGATGATTCGGCGGTGGTGCGCACGGTGCTGGGGCGCCACGCGGAGGAGTTCGCGCGCTTTGCCGCGCACAGCGAGCTGACGGTGCCGTCGGCGGACTCGTAATTTTTGCGTTGGGCGCAGCGGCGGGTTGCAAATTGCGGGCAAACGTGGCGATTTGTGGACGCATGAAGTGGCTGCCTTTCCTCGTTGCGCTGCTTGCGCTCTCCGCCTGTAAGAAACCGAAGCCCGCGACCGCGCCGCCGGTGAGCGTCGCGACGCCTGCGCCGGCGGATGCGGCGAATACGGCCGGGGCCGACGTGCAGGCGCCGGCGGAGGTGAACATGGATCCGCAGGCGCTGGAGAATCAGCGCGTGAAGGGGGAGGTGCTCAAGCGCATCGATCTCATGCCGGAATTGACGCCGGAGATGAAGGACAAGCTCTACGTGCAGGTGGATCGTGCGCGGGCGATGGGCAAGGTGATCACGATCCCGTTTCCCTCCGGCCGCATGAAGCTCAATGACGCGGAGATCGCGGCCATCGGCGAGAAGCTCAAGCTCGCGCAGGTGCGTCAGCTCACGGATGATCCGTCGGTGATTTTCGTGGTACTGGGATTTGCGGACAAGAAGGGCGATCCGAAGCAGAACCAGGAAATTTCGCTCGCGCGGGCCAACAGCGTGCTCGATGCGCTGCAGCATCGTTTCAACCTGCTGAACGTGATGCACGCGGTCGGCATGGGCAGCTCGGAGATGTTCGACGCCGCGAACCTCGACAAGAATCGCGTGGTCGAGCTGTGGGCCGTGCTGCCGTGAGGAGAGTTGATGGTTGAGAGTTGATAGTTGAGAGGGAGTCCCGCTTGAACGAGGAAACTGCCATTGGCATCGAAGTCGTCGCTTTGCGGGATGGGCTGATTTTTGGCCGCTCGGCGGAGGCGGATGTCGTGCTGGCGGATGCGTCGGTTTCGCGGCGCCATCTGGCGCTGCGCGGCGGGAGCGACGGCTGGGAGGTGGAGGACCTTGGCAGCAAGAGCGGGAGCTGGCTGAACGGGCGATTGTTCCGGCGGGAGCCGCTGACCTACGGCGACGTGCTCGCGCTGGGGCCGTTTGCGTTTCGCTTCGATGGATGTGCGTTGCGACGGGCGATGGCGGGGGCTGGCGCGAGCGTGCGCGCGATTGGGCTGAGGAAAACGGCGGGAGCGACGCGGGTGCTCGACGGGATTTCGCTTGCCATCGAGCCGGGACAATTCGTCGGCGTGATCGGGCCGAGCGGGGCGGGGAAATCGACGCTGCTCGACGCGCTCTGCGCGCTGCGGCCGGCGGACGAGGGTGCGGTCTTCATCGACGGGCGCAGTCTTTATGCGGATCCGGAGCTGCTGCGCGACGAGTTCGGCTACGTGCCGCAGGACGACATCGTGCCGCAGGAGCTTTCGGTCGAGGCGGCGCTGGGCTACAGCGCGCGGCTGCGGCTGCCGAAGGGAACGCCGCTGGCGGAGCGGCGGCGGCTGGTGGCGCGCACGCTCGCGGCGCTGGGGCTGGCGGATCGGGCCGGGACGCAGGTTGGCCGGCTTTCCGGCGGGCAACGGAAACGCGTGAGCGTGGCGGCGGAGTTGCTGAGCCGGCCACGGTTGCTGTTTCTCGACGAACCGACATCGGGGCTGGATCCGCGGGCGGAGTTTGCGCTGATGGAAGTGCTGCGGCGGCTGGCGGCGAATGGCTGCACGGTCGTCTGCACGACGCACGTGATGGAGAACGCCTACCTGATGGATCGGCTGGCGATCCTGAGCGCGGGGCGGCTGATTTTTTTTGGCGAGCCGGAGGTGGCGCGGACGCATTTTGGCGTCGAGCGGCTGACTCAGATTTACGAGCAGTTGGATGGCGGAGAGGCGGCGCAGGAATGGACGCCGCCGGCGGTGGAGCGGCCGGAAGCGCGTCCGGCGGAGGCGCGGGAGCCGTCGCACCGGCCGGCGGCGTTGCCGATCCTGCTGCGGCGGGAGTGGGCGACGCTGGTGGCGGATTGGAAGAATCTCGCGCTGGCGCTCGGCCAGCCGGTGTTGATCGGCGCGCTGGTGACGTGGGTGAGCGGCGACGCGGCGCTGATTTTGTTTTTCGCCTACATCGCGACGTTGTGGTTCGGCTGCGGAAACGCGGCGCAGGAGATCGTGAAGGAACTGCCGATGTTTCGGCGGGAGCGTTTGATCGGGCTGGGAAGGAATGCGTATCTGCTGGCGAAGACGCTTTCGCTGGCGAGGCTGACAGTCGCGCAAAGCCTGCTCACCTATGGTGTGATGCAGCTCGGCGCGTGGCTGGCGAGCGGGCATGGGATTGGCGGAGCGGTGGGCTGGCAGATGGCGGGATTGATTGCGACGAGCTTTGCGGCGGTGGGGATCGGGCTGGCGATTTCGGCGCTGGCGCGGTCGGTGCTGCAGGCGGTGATGCTGGTGCCGCTGGTGCTGATCCCGCAGATTTTGTTCTCGGGGTTTACGCCGCCGGCGGGGGAGCTGACGGCGGGACCGTATGCGGTGTCGCGCGTGATGCCGAGCGCGGCCGTGCAAAGTGTGATGGACGTGAGTCTGCTGTGGGGGCGGCAGGTCTCGGGCTACACGCGGGTGGATTTCCCGTCGGCTTTCTCGAATCTCAACCGCGGGCATGCGCTGCGGAATGGGCAGGTCTTTATGAACGCCGGGCCGGCGTGGGTGGGGCTGGGGACGCTGGTGGCCTGGGTGCTGACGACCTACGGGATCGCGTGGGGCGCGCTGCGGCGACGGGAACGGGGGTAGGGCGTAAGCGACGGACGGCTCGGCGAGGCGTCCGATTTTTCTGATTGGGTGGGGGCTGCCGCCTGGCTACCGGAGGCCGTAGAGGCGGATTTGGTCGCGCTTGCCTTTGAGCTCGTGAGTGCCGAGGTCGAGGTAGGTGTCGGCGGGCTCGGCGAGTTGGACGAGGAAGTCGTCGGAGAGAACGAGACGCTGGCCGAGGGGCTTCATGACGCTCTCGATGCGAAAGGCGGTGTTCACGGCGTCGCCGATGATGGTGGCGTCGCGCTGGGCGACGAGGCCGATGTTGCCGCAGGTGACGTTGCCGTGGTGGAGGGCGACGGCGATGCGGAAGGGGGGGGCACCGTCGAGGGGCCAGCGCATGGCCTCGGCGAGGGTGAGGAGTTTGCGACCGACGCCGAGGGCGGAGTGGGCTTCCTTGCGAGCGGAGTCGAGCGGACTCCAGTAGGCGAGGATGGCGTCGCCGATGAATTTGTCGATGGTGCCGCCGCTTTGCTGGACGAGGTTACCGGCGGTGCGGAACCATTCGCCGAGGGTGCGGGCGAGGATTTCCTCGGGGAGCTGCTCGCTCATGGTGGAGAAGCCGCGGATGTCGCAGACCATGATGGCGACTTCGGCGGCTTCCTCGATGCCGGTATCGGTGCCGGCGAGGGTGAGGTCGTAGCCGCTGTCGACGGCGGCGTCCTCGATCTGCTCGAAATGGAGTTCGTTGGTGGTGATGCGGATGATGGAGCCGTGGCGCAGCGTGAGGGGAGTGATGACGCGGCGGCCATCGACGAAGGTGCCGTTGCGGCTGCCGAGATCCATGATCTGGTATTCGTAGGCGTTGTGGCAGCGGATGATGGCGTGCTGGCGCGAGACGTGGGGGCTGAAGTGCAGGGAGACGGTATTGTCCTTGCTGCGGCCGATGGTGGCGGTGTTGGCGATTTCGATCTCGAACGGTTCCCCGGTGGGAGGATGGACTTTCAACTTCGCGCGCATGAACGGGCATTCTTAACACGAAGGCCGGCCGGAGACAGGCGGAAAAAGCGGGAGAGGGTTCCGTCTTGCCGAGATTCCGCGGGCGCGGCTAGTTTGCGCGCATGATTCGCTCGCTCGTGCTCGCGGTTGCGTTGGTTTGCTCGTCTTCGTTTCTTCGCGCGCAGGATGCCGCGCCGACGCCGGAGGAGAAGCCGCCGGTGGTGCAGGCCACCGCGCCGGACGCGGTGAAGGCACTGGCGGGGAAGAAGGCGACGGTGGAGGGTAAGATCACGCGCATCGGGGCGACGGAGTCGGGCGGGATCACGTTCATCAACTTCGGTGGCGGGCCGAATGCGTTCGTCGCAGTTGTCTTCAAGTCGAACTACGCGGCGTTTCCCGACGGCTTCGACAAATACAAAGGGCAGACGGTGCGGGTGACGGGGCCGGTCGCGATCTACAAGGAGACGACGCCGCAGATCGTCGTGAAGGCGCCGGAGCAGATCGAGATCGTGCCGGCGGCCGAGGCCTCGCCGACGCCTACCAATTAGGGACGGTTATGCGATGCGGCGGCTGGGCACGCGTTTTGGAAGAAGCTGAGGGCGTGCCGCGTAGGAGGGCTGGCTGAGGCTCGGTTTTACGGCTGGGGTCGGGACGCGAGCAGGCGCTCGGCGTATTTCGCGAGCAGGTCGAACTCGAGGTTCACGCGGTCGCCGATGCGGAGGTCGCCGAGGTTCGTCTCCGCGCGGGTGTGCGGAATGATCCAGACGGTGAAGTGGTCCGCCGCGAGCGTGGCGACCGTGAGCGATACGCCATTGATGGCGATGGAGCCCTTTGGCACGACGTAACGCGCAAAGGCGGCCGGCAGGTCGAAGGTGAGGCCGAGATCGGGACCGGCCGCGCTCACGTCGAGCACGCTGGCGGTGCCGTCGATGTGGCCCTGGACGAAGTGGCCGCCGAGGCGGGCATTTGCGGCGAGGGCGCGCTCGAGATTCACGCGGGAGCCAGGGCACAGGTCGCCGAGATTCGTGACGCGGAGGGTTTCCGCGAGGAGGTCGAAGCGGAGGGCTTCCGGCGCGATCTCCGCGACGGTGAGGCAGCAGCCATTTACGGCGATGCTCTCGCCGAGAATGGCCGCACCGGCGAGAGCGGGCGTTTCGACGAAGAGCTGGCGCCCCTCGGGTGTGGCGGAAAATTCGCGAACGGTGGCGGTGGTTTCGACGAGGCCGGTGAACATGGGAAGCTAGAAGATCGCCCAGCGCGAGAAGAAGAGCAGCGAAATGAATGCGAAGATGGGCAGGAGGATTGGCGTCGCGAAAAGGAAGAGGTAGGCGAAGAAGCCGGGGCTGCGGACGCCGAGCTGCTGCGAAATGCTTTTCACCATGAGGTTCGGGCCATTGCCGATGTAGGTGAGCGCGCCGAAGAAGACTGCGCCGAGCGAGATGGCGACGAGGAGATGGTTGTTGCTCGCGATGAACTGCAGGACATGGGCGGGCGAGTCCATGCTGAGGCCCTCCGCGCCCATCGCGGCGGCGAGGAAGGTCAGATACGTCGGGGCATTGTCGAGGAATCCGGAGAGCAGGCCGGTGAACCAGTAGAACTGCACGGGCTCGGTGAGGCCGAGGCTCTTCGAGTGGAGCTGGAGGTAGTCGAGCGCGGGCACCATCGTGGCGAAGATGCCGACGAAGAGCCAGCCGACCTCCTTGATCGGCGCGAAGCTGAAATGGTTCGACTCATGCACGGCGCGCTTGGTCGTGAAGTAGGACGCCACCGCGGCCGCGATCATGAGCAGGTCGGGAATCGGAAAGGGGAGAATCTTGTGGAGGAACACGCCGGCGAGAATGAGCGCGAGGAAGAGGATGTTGTGCAGGCCGTCGAAGCGCCATTCCTCGTGCGCGGTCTCCCGCTCGCGCACGTCCCGCGGGGCGCGGCGGAAATTGAGGATATCGAAAACGGTGAAGACGCCGATGAGGAGCGCCAGCACGATGAGCCACGCCACCCAGCAGTGCTCGATCACCCACAGAAACGGCACGCCTTTGAGGAAGCCGAGGAAGAGTGGCGGATCGCCGATCGGGGTGAGGCAGCCGCCGACATTGCTGATGATGAAAATGAAAAAGACGATGTGGAATGCCGTGACGCGGTAGCGGTTCATCCGGATCCACGGACGGATGAGGAGCATCGAGGCGCCGGTTGTGCCGATGACGTTGGCGACGAGCGCGCCGATGAAGAGAAACAGGGCGTTGATCCACGGGCGCGCCTCGCCCTTGACCGTGATGTGAATGCCGCCCGCCACGATGAACAGCGAACCGATCAACGAAATGAAGCTGAAGTATTCGTGCGCGACCTCGAGCATGCGGGGCGTGTTTCGCAGCGCGAAGACGTAGTAGGCGGTGGTGATGGCGCCGAGGCCGACGGCGACCCTCGGATAATTGTGCTCCCACCAGTGCAGATGAACGAAGGGCATCACCGCGATGCTGAGCAGCATGATCGCAAAGGGCAGAATCATCCACGGATTCGGGTCGGTGACGGCGACCGTCTCGGCGAGGGTGACGAACATGCGGTTTTTTAATGGACAGATTGGCCCGAGGCAACAAGCTCGTTGGCCCTCGATGCGCAAGTTACCGCCTATCTCCGGAATTCTCTTCCTGCTGCTGGGCGGCTGCGCCTCGGTGAGCGTGGATCGCGTGGAGAGAGCCGCTTCACCAGCGGTGTGGCCGGACTGCATTTACGTGCAGGAGTTTGTCGCGCCGCGCAATGTCTTTCGCGTGGATCGGCGAGGCGTGAGCCTCGAGGAGTTTCGGGCGACGATGGTGCGGCAACTTGCCGTGGCGACCGCGGCGCGGATCACGAAGCGCATCGGGCCGGCGCAGGCCATTCCGCGCACGGCGGCAGTGCCGGAAGCCCGCGCCTGGCTCGTCACAGGACGATTCGTGCGCGTGAACCAGGGCAGCCGCGCCTTGCGCACCGCGGTTGGATTCGGCCTCGGCGGCACGAAGCTCGAGACGGAGGTCTCCGTCTATGACCTCTCGACGCGCGAGCCGCGGGAAATTTTCCGCTTCGTCACGACGGGAGGCTCGAACGCCATGCCGGGCGTGGCGCCGGGCGCCGTCGTTCCCAACCTCTGGTTGCTAAGCCTCGATACGCTCGTAAAGATGGGACCGGGACTGAGCGTGGATATGATTAGGACTTCCCGTGAGATCGTCGCTGTGCTTTCTGAATGCATGGCGCAGGAGGGATTTTTGCCTCCAAAGAAGATTTATCGCGCCAAAAAACTTGGGAAATGGCCATGAGCAACCTTCCGATTCCCTCCGCGCTCGAACATCTCACCGCCCTGGATGTGCTGATCGTCGAGGACGATCCCGTCACCCGCGCGCTGCTCGACCGCATCGTGCGCAAGCGTGGTCATCTCACGGTGCCGTGTGAGAGCGCCGAGGTGGCCCTTGCGCGGCTGATGGAGCGCTTCTATCCGATCATCCTGCTCGACGTGCAGCTTCCGGGTATGAGCGGGCTGGAGCTCTGCCGTCACCTGCGCGGGCAGCCCGACGGCGACCAATATTACATCCTCGTCGGCACCGGCAACGACAAGCCGGAGGACCTGCGCGACATCCTCGACGCCGGTGCGAGCGATTACGTGGCGAAGCCGTATCACCCGGATTTTCTCAACGTGCGCCTCACCGTCGCCGAGAAGCAGGTGAAGGAAATCGCCGCCCGCAAACGCCTCGAGCGCGAGCTGAAATTCCTCGCGACGCGCGACCCGCTCACCAAGTTGTTGAACCGCAGCCAGCTCGAGCCCGCGTTGTTCGCGGCGATCCAGGCGACGCATGACGGCCGCCACGCTGCCGTGCTCTACCTTGACCTCGATAATTTCAAGGTCGTGAACGACACCCTCGGCCATGACGCCGGCGACCGACTGCTGCTGACCTTGACGGGGCTCATCAAGACGACCACGCGCCCGCAGGACGAGGTCGTGCGTTTCGGCGGCGACGAGTTTGTCATCATTCTCACCGATGCAAGCGTCGACCAGGCAATGGGCGTGGCCGGCCGGTTGCGCGAGAAACTCGACGAGTATCGCTTTCTCGATTCCGGCATGAGTTTCCGCGTGGGCGCGTCCATCGGCGTCGCGCCGGTGAATCCGTTGCTGACGCCGGCGGAGATCCTCGTGGCGGCGGATTCCGCCTGCTACGCGGCAAAGGCGCACGGTCGCAACCGCGTCGAGCTTCACAGCGAAAGCGACAGCGCGATCGCGAAGCTCATCGCGGATACGGATTGGGCCACGCGCATTGGCGAGGCGATGCGGGACGGCAGTCTCGAGCTCTGGTTCCAGCCCGTGGTTTCCAGCCGCGACGGCAAACTGCTTTATCAGGAGGCGTTGCTGCGCTACATCGCGCCCGGCCAGACGATCATCATCAGCCCCGGCGCATTTTTGAGCTCCGCGCATCGCTCGGGCCAGGGCGCGAAGCTCGACCGCTTCGTGATCGACGCGGCGTTCAAGATTCTGACCGAATATCCCGATCTCGTGCTGGGCGTGAATTTGTCCGCGCCGTCGTTCAACGATCACGATCTCATCAATCACGTGCAGGCCGCGCTCTCAACGCACCCCATCGATCCTGCGCGGCTGCTCTTCGAGATCACCGAGACGGAGATCATGTCGAATCTCGACAAGGCCCGCGAGGTGCTCGGCGAGATGGAGCGGATGGGCTTGAAGACGGCGCTCGACGACTTCGGCGCCGGCTTTTCCTCGCTCGCCTACTTGAAAAATCTGCCGGTCGATCACCTCAAGATCGACTGCACGTTCATTCGCGATCTGCCGAAGAATCATTTCAACCAGGCCATCCTTCGCGCGATTCGTGAAGTCGCCCGCATTCGCGACATCAAGACCGTCGCCGAGTGCATCGAGACGCGGGAGCAATACGACCTGCTGGGCGAGTTGGGCATCGATTACGCGCAGGGCTTTTTCATCGGGCGCCCGCGCTCGCGGCCCTACACGCAGGACGAACTGCGCCTCAAGGAGTAGCCGCGCCGCGGCATCTTTTCACTTGCCCGTGCGGGCGGATTCGGCGAGTTTCGCCGTCCGACCTCGGGGGCATAGCTCAGTTGGTAGAGCGCGTCGTTCGCAATGACGAGGTCAGGGGTTCGATCCCCCTTGCCTCCATTTTTTCGCCACTTTCTTGGCGGCGGTTCAATACAGGAACGTAT
>Ga0207649_10000665_pt1 | contig 22955 bp, 19 predicted proteins | sample KBSC43metaG_FD_184317 | JGI IMG/M metagenome (GOLD analysis project Ga0207649, IMG submission 184317) | Corn rhizosphere microbial communities from Kellogg Biological Station, Michigan, USA - KBS C4-3 metaG (SPAdes) (version 2) | ecosystem: Host-associated > Plants > Roots > Rhizosphere > Soil ... | reverse complement strand
GCCCGGCGAAAGAGCCCTCGGCCGCGACCTGGCTGTTGGAGCTGGTGACCAACGCCTGGATGTTGGAATTGCCGGTGCCGGGGATCTTGCCCGCCGCCTTGCCCTCGGCGATCACCGCCTTGGTTTCGTCGGGCAAGCCGACGTCCATCACCTTTTGCGCATATTCCTCGTAATAATTCTGATCGGCGAGCGCCTTGGTCTGCCGCATCAGCCGGAAGATGTCGATCATCTGCCTCTTGTCGAGCTTGGCGACCGGATTCTGGGTCAGCGCATAATAGCCGAGCGCATCGCGCCAGGTCTTCGACGTCGGATAGGCGACGAGCCAGCGCTTTAGCCAGATGATGGTCTGCGGCTTGAGGCCCGCGGCGGCCGATTGCGCGATGCCGTATTTATAGATGTCCTCCGACTGCTTGCCGGACGCGACCACCTTTTCGAGGTCGGCCATGCCGCCGGCGGCATCGCCGGCCTGGACCTTGGACTTGGCGAGATAGAGCGGCAGGTTCGCTTCGGTCGAACCATGCTGCTGCGCCTGCTGGAACAGGCGAGTCGCGCGCGCCCAGTCCTTGGCGTCATAGGCGATCGTCGCGCGGCTATATTCGAACTTGGGCAGCATGTCCGCCGGCGTCTTGGGATTGACGATCAGCGCGTCGAGCGGGGCGATCATCGGCGCCGGGTCGAACGCGCCGTTGGTGCCGGCCGAGGAATCGGCGATCTTCTGCGACACCAAAGCGTAGCGCAGGAAGGTCGAGATATATTTGTCGTCGTCGGTCTTGGCGGCGGCCTCGGCTTCGCCAACCGCCGCCTCGGCGGTCGCCATATCCTTGGCGAGCAGCGCGGTCTTCGCCTTGTTCGCGGCGACAGCCACGGCCTGGGTATATTGCGGGCCGGCCGCTGCCTCTTCCTTCTTCTTGGCAAAAGCGGGCGGGGCAAAAGCCAGCCCGGTCGCGCCGGCGACCATCGCCGCGGCGAAGGCGGCCGTCGAAATGCTCTTCATCAATCTCTCCTCTGGGCGGGGGCGGGGGGAACCCTTCCCCACCGCTCTAATCAGCGGGCGCCGGGGGTTCAAGGCGCGTAGCGGCGCAAATCGCCGAAACCGGCTGAATGCGGATTGAATGGAGAATTGCACCCGCGCCACCACTCGGGCAGGGGTTGGCAGCGGATGGCACCCTGGCGCACCGATTTACGCCCTCTCGCGCGCCAAATTGCACCCCCTCGCGCGCCAAATTGCGCCCTCACGCGCGTACGCGCGCGCGTGACATCGGTTGCATGACCGGCTAGGGTCGTCATCGAACAGCAACATCACCTGAAAGACCCCAGAACTTGACCGACGAGACCGTCCTCGCCGACCCCTCGGACATTACCCCCATCTCCATCGTCGATGAGATGAAGTCGTCCTATCTCGACTATGCGATGAGCGTGATCGTGTCGCGCGCACTACCCGATGTGCGCGACGGGCTGAAACCGGTGCACCGCCGGATCCTGTTCTCCGCCCAGGAAAGCGGATTCTTCTACAACCGGCCATACCGTAAATCGGCGCGCATCGTCGGCGACGTGATCGGTAAATATCACCCGCACGGCGACAGCTCGATTTACGAGGCACTGGCGCGCATGACCCAGGATTGGGCGATGCGGCTGCCGCTGATCGACGGCCAGGGCAATTTCGGATCGATGGATCCCGATCCCGCCGCCGCGATGCGCTATACCGAAGCGCGCCTGGCCAAGTCGGCGAGCTTCCTGATGGAAGATCTCGACAAGGATACGGTCGACTTCGTTCCGAATTACGACGGTTCGGAAAGCGAACCCTCAGTCCTGCCGGCGCGCTTCCCCAACCTGCTGGTCAATGGCGCCGGCGGCATCGCGGTCGGCATGGCGACCAACATCCCGCCGCACAATCTGGGCGAAGTGATCGACGCGTGCTTTGCCTATATGGACAATGGCGCGATCACGACCGAAGAGTTGATGGAATATGTGCCGGGCCCGGATTTCCCGACCGGCGCGATCATCCTGGGGCGTTCGGGCGCGCGGTCGGCCTATGAGACCGGTCGCGGCTCGATCATCCTGCGCTCACGCCACGAGATCGAAGAGGGCCGCAACGATCGCCGCTCGATCGTCCTCACCGAAATCCCCTATCAGCAGGGCAAGAACGCGCTCGTCGAAAAGATCGCCGAGGCCGCCAAGGACAAAAGGATCGAAGGCGTCAGCGACATTCGCGACGAATCGAACCGCGAAGGCGTGCGGATCGTCATCGACCTGAAGCGCGACGCGACTACCGAAGTCGTGCTCAACCAATTGTGGCGCCACACGCCGGCGCAGGGCTCGTTCCCGGCCAACATGCTGGCAATCCGCGGCGGCCGTCCCGATCTGCTCAACCTGCGCGACTTCATCCAGGCGTTCATCCAGTTCCGCGAACAGGTCATCACGCGGCGCGCCAAGTTCGAACTCGCCAAGGCGCGCGACCGCGCGCATCTGTTGCTCGGCCTGGTGATCGCGGTCACCAATCTCGACGAAGTCGTGCGCATCATCCGCGGGTCGTCGAGCCCGGCCGCGGCGCGCCACGCGCTGTTGATGCGCGACTGGCCGATCGCCGAAATCGCCGGCTATATCCGGCTGGTCGAGGCGACCGATGTCGAAGTCACCGGCGACAGCTATCGCCTGTCGGACCTTCAGGTTCGCGCGATCCTCGATCTGCGCCTCCATCGCCTGACCGCGCTCGGCCGTGACGAGATCGGCGACGAGCTCAAGGAATTGGCGGCGTCGATCGCCGAATTGCTCGAAATCCTGGCCAATCGCGCGCGCCTCTATGAAGTGATGCGCGAGGAGCTGGCAGCGGTGCGCGCCGAGTTCGCCACGCCGCGCCGTACCGAGATCGCCGGTGCCGCCGACGGTATCGAGGACGAGGATCTGATCGAGCGCGAGGACATGGTCGTGACCGTGACCATGCAGGGCTATATCAAGCGCACGAGCCTGGACACGTTCCGCTCTCAGGCGCGCGGCGGCAAGGGCCGCGCCGGCATGGCGACCAAGGACGAGGACGTCGTCACCGAATTGTTCGTCACCTCGACGCACACGCCGGTGCTGTTCTTCTCGACGCTTGGCCGCGTCTATCGGATGAAGGTGTGGCGCTTGCCCGAGGGCGGCGCGAATACGCGCGGCCGGCCGATGATCAACCTGCTGCCGCTGGCCGAGGGCGAGACGATCTCGACCGTGCTGCCGCTGCCCGAGGACGAGAATGAGTGGGGCAAGCTCCACGTCATGTTCGCCACCGCCAAGGGGTCGGCACGCCGCAACTCGATGGACGCGTTCACCAACGTGCCGTCGAACGGCAAGATCGCGATGAAGTTCGAAGGCGAGGATGAGGACGACCGACTGATCGGCGTCGCCTTGCTCGACGAGAGCGACGATGTGCTGCTGGCGACGCGCCAGGGCAAGGCGATCCGCTTCGCCGGCGACGAGGTGCGCGAGTTCCAGAGCCGCAATTCGACCGGGGTGCGCGGCATGCGCCTGGCCGAGGGCGACGAAGTCATTTCGCTGTCGATCCTGCACAGGGTCGGCGTGAAGGATCAGGAAGAGCGCGAGGATTATCTCCGCCATGCACCCTGGAAGGGCGAGGATGTCGACGGCACCCGCAAGCCGCGCGAGATGGACGACGACCGCTTCGCTTATCTGAGCGACAGCGAGCAGTTCATCCTGACGGTCTGCGCCAACGGCTACGGCAAGCTGTCCTCGGCGTATGAATATCGCCGCACCGGGCGTGGCGGCCAGGGCATCACCAATATCGACAATATCGCGCGCAACGGTCTCGTCGTGGCGAGCTTCCCGGCGACCAAGGCCGATCAGCTGATGCTGGTCACCGACCAGGCCAAGCTGATCCGCATGGGGCTCGACAGCCTGCGCGTGATCGGCCGCGGCTCGGCCGGCGTGCGCCTGTTCAACGTTGCCGATAACGAGCATGTCGTCTCGGCCGCAAAGATCGGCGAAAGCGACGAGGAAGAGGACGGCGCCGAGACGCCAGTCGACGACGGGGAAGCGGCAACCGGCGAGAGCGGCGTCACCGAGACCGGAACTGGTGAAGCAGAGGGTGGCGAGGCCGAGGCGTGACCGCGCGGCCGGACACCGCCTATAAAGTGCTGACCGCCGATCAGATGCGCGCGCTGGAAGCCGATGCTTTCGAGGGCGCGCCGATCGACCTCGCCGATGGCTATATCCACCTCTCGACCCGCGATCAGCTGACCGAGACGGTGGACCGGCATTTCGCCGGCCTATCCGATCTATGGGTCGCGGCGATCGACCTCGCGGCGCTTGGCGACAGCGTCCGGTGGGAAGAATCGCGCGGCGGCGCGCTGTTCCCGCATATCTATGGCGCCATGCCGCTCAAGGTCGTGATCGCCTATGGCGAACTCGAGCGGGACGATGATGGGACGGTGAAGCTGCCCGTCGCGGGCTGACATTATGTAATTCTCCTTCTCCCACAAGGGGAGAGGGAGTCTGAACTCAAGGCAGCAGGTCAACGACCTCGAACCCCTCGCCTTCTTCGCGCAGCAGCATCGTGCGGTGGCAATGTTTGGGGTCGCGCTCGAAGCACAATAATGCCGAGGTTTTTTCGGCGGCAAGGTCACGCAGTTGCGCCGCCTGGGCCTGCGCTTCGGGCAGATGGAGCTGCCCTTCATAGACGCGCTCCATCGTCAGCCAGTCGCCTTTCTTCGCCGCGTCTCGCCCCGGCTTGGGCGTGCCGAGCGCCTTGAGGTGGACATAGCCGATGCCGCTGTCCTTCAGCGTCGCCGCCAGAATGTTCTTCGAAAAGCCCGGGCGGCGCGACAGCGGCAAGGCACGGACGTCGATCACTTGCTCGACGCCCGCCTCGCGCAAAGTGGCGAGGAAAGCGTCCATCGTCGTGCCTTCATAACCGATGGTGAAGATCTTCATCGTCTTTCCAACGCAGCAAGGTGGTGACCGCTCCCCAGGCGATCAGCGCCTGACCGGCGAAATAGAGTGGCCAGATCAGGAGCACGGGGATCAGCGAACCGGCCAGCGGTCCCATCTTGGCAAAGATCAGCAGGTCCGAGGCAACGAACAGGACCGCGCCGAGCCCGACGCGATAGCGCGGGAAGCGGCTGATCCACGCGCTCGCCGCCATTGCGCCGAGACCGGTGGCATAGAGCGCGATGCCGGGCGCCGCAGTGCGATCCGCGGGCAGCAGGAATGCGATCGCCGGCACGCTTAGCAGGAGCAGCACGGACAGGATCATCTGGCTCGGCGATGGTTTGCTGCGGCGGTGGAGGAGGTAAAGGACCGTTGCGATGAGATGCCCCGCGAGGAACGCCAGCGCGCCAGACGTCTGGCTGCGCTCGAGCAACACGTCGCCCAGCGCGCCCAACGCCAACACGCCGGCGATCAGCCAGCCATCCCGCCCGCGCGCATTGACCGCCGCCCAGATCGTCAGCAGGCCGACCCCTGCCCCCTTCCACGCGATCCAGGGCAGCCTCGGGATCGTATGCTGCCCGACCAACCAGAAGCTGGCGCCGGCCAGCAATGCCAGGATCAGGAGCCATGTCGCGCGGGGTCTCGATGCGATCGCCGTCATGGCGATGTGATGGCCCCATGAGCCGATATCGGCAACATGCTTTGTCATCCGGCGCCGGCGCGGCTATCGCCCGGCGCCATGACTCATGACGTTCACATCATCGGCGGCGGCCTTGCCGGGTCCGAGGCGGCGTGGCAGCTGGCCGAAGCGGGCGTGCGCGTAAAACTCTCCGAAATGCGCGGCAGCGGCGACATGACCCCGGCACATCATACCGACGGTCTGGCCGAGCTCGTGTGCTCGAACAGCTTTCGCTCGGACGATGCCGAGAACAATGCGGTCGGCCTGCTCCATGCCGAAATGCGCGCCTTGGGCTCGATCATCATGAGCGAAGGGGATCGTCACAAGGTGCCGGCAGGGTCGGCGCTGGCGGTCGATCGCGACGGCTTCTCGGCCGGCGTCACCGCACGGCTGGCGACACATCCCAACATCACGATCGTCCGCGAGCGCGTCGACGCGCTGCCCGACGATGGCCTCGCGATCGTCGCGACGGGCCCCCTCACCGCTCCCGGACTCGCGGCCAGTATCGGCGCGGCGACCGGCAGCGACGCGCTCGCGTTCTTCGACGCGATCGCGCCGATCGTGCATCGCGACAGTATCGACATGGAAACGGCCTGGTTCCAGTCGCGCTGGAACAAGGGTGACGGGAAAGATTACATCAACTGCCCGCTCGACAAGGATCAATATCACGCCTTCGTCCAGGCGCTGGTCGATGGCGAAAAGACCGAATTCCGCGAGTGGGAAAAGGACACACCCTATTTCGAGGGCTGCATGCCGATCGAGGTGATGGCGGAGCGCGGGCCGGAGACGCTGCGCTTCGGCCCGATGAAAGGCGTCGGGCTCGACGATCCGCGTACCGGCCGCTGGCCTTATGCCGTGGTCCAGCTGCGCCAGGACAATGCCATCGGCACCTTGTGGAACATCGTCGGGTTCCAGACCAAGCTGAAACACGCCGAGCAAGTGCGACTGTTCCGAACCATCCCCGGCCTCGAGAATGCCGAGTTCGCGCGGCTGGGCGGATTGCATCGCAATACGTTCATTCGCTCGCCCGAATTGCTCGACCCGACGCTCCGGCTGAAAGCACGGCCCAATATCCGCTTTGCCGGCCAGATCACGGGATGCGAGGGCTATGTCGAGAGCGCCGCGATCGGGCTGCTCGCGGGTCGTTTCGCGGCGGCCGAACTAAGCGGCGTTGCCATCGCGCCGCCGCCGATCGAAACCGCACTGGGTGCGCTGCTCAACCACATCACCGGCGCGGCCGAGGCCGAGACCTATCAGCCGATGAACGTCAATTTCGGCCTGTTCCCGCCAATCACCGGCCGCACGAAAAAGGCGGATCGCAAGAAAATGTACACCGAACGTGCCCGCACCGCACTTGCCGGCTGGCTGGCCGCTTAGATTGGGGACCCATATTCCTGGCGTCATCCCCGCGCACCCTCCCGTCACCCCGATACACTCCCGTCACCCCAGCGAAAGACCATCGGGTGAGCTGCCCCGCATGCTCGAGGATCGTCCGGGGAACGATCCGACCCGATGTTGATCCCTGGCGGTGACGCGATGCCGCTCGAGATCCCAGCTTTCGCTGGGATGACGAATCTAGGAAATGGATCGCTTTAAGAACAACGGCTTATTTTGGTTCTCACCCTAGGAATCATCCTCGCGGTTGTCATCGACCGGAGTCGGCGCCGCGGCGGATGAGGTCGGGCGGCAATTGGGCCGCGGCTTGGACTTGCGCTTGACCGCCGTCGTGGCGAACTCGGTCGCGTTCATCGCGCCGGACTTGTCCTTGTCGGCCAGCGCGAACTTCGTTTCCGCCTTCACTGCCCATTCGTCGAACGACAAGGTGCCGTTATTGTCGACGTCGAGCTTGGCGAAGGCCTTGTGCCGCGCCATCAGATATTCGTCGCGCGTGATCGATCCATTGCGATCCTTGTCGTAGCGATCGAACCGCTTTTGCTCGCGCGTGGCGGGCAAGGCCTCGGGCACGGCGGGGCTGGTTGCCTGCCCGTCCGGCGTCGCGGTTTCGGCCGCGGCCACCGGCATGGCGGCAAGCGTCGTCGCGGGCGGCGATCGCATCGCCTGCAGGGTCATCCCCGCCACCACCAACAAAATTCCGGCCGCCGCCCCCGCAAGATATCGCCACATCGCCCGTTCCTCCTTTGACCTCACGCTAGCGCGGGCGAAAGATGGAGAAAACCGAATCCCTCCATCTTGGTGCTATCTGCCGGTCAGGCGGAACCGCGCGAGCCGAAGGACGAAACTTGGCGGGACCGGTCCGCTCAGCTGTCGATCCGCGATCAGCGCCAGCGCACCCAGCGCCCGCCCATTCCTGCTCCAACGCGATCGGCGGGCGTGTGCCAGCATGGCCGCGGCACGTTCGCGTGCCTGGCTCGCCAATGCCGGATCGCTGAGATTGGCCGCGAGGTCGGCCAGTGCCCACCCCTCGCCCGCCTCTCCAACGGGGTCACCCTCAGCCGCGTCGAGCGCGACGCCGGCCATGGCGAACAGCGCGCGGCCGCGCAGCCGCGCATGATCCTCGATCGACCCGAGGCCGCTATCGCCGAGCAACGGCTCCCATCCGTCCACCATCGCGCTGAGCGCGGCCCCCGTGATTCCCAGCGACAAGACCAGAGCAGTCAGGGACTGCAGCACCGGTTCGGCCGGCGCGCCGGACGTATCGAGACCCTGCAGCGCCTCGCGCCACCAGGCGAGCCGCATTTGTCCGACCAGCGGCTCGCTGGTCGTGCGCAATATATTGCCCAGCGCAGTGTCGAGCGCGAACAGCGCCTCCAGCGCGGCGCGCGACCTGTCGGGGGCGTAGCTGAAGGCGAGATGAAGCCAGGGATCGGTAAGCATTGGAAAGTGGCCGCGAGAACGTTGTCCTCGTCCCAGCGGCCATCCAGTCGATATTGTCAAATCCGCGTCTTACTGAACCAATCGAGCGGTTTGGAGGGCAGTGGAAAAGAGCTGCTGGAGAGCGGTGGTAATGTTATCGTTGGCGGTCACGGTCTGAACCAGCGGCGAACCGTTGATGCCCAGTGACGCGCAGCTCTGCAGCGCCGTTAGGACCTGATCCGAGTTTCCGGCATTGCCGCCCGGATAAGGCGAAGGAGGGGCCGGCAGGAATGGAGCTACGTTCGTCTGCGACCAGGGGTCGCTGGCGATCGATTCCGGGAGATATTGGGTATATAGGATGGCGATCTTGATCCCTTTGGCCTTGATGGCGGTACATTGCGCCAGATCGGTGCTCTGCATCGGTCCGAAATAGCGTCCGGTGCCGCTCGGTTGGTCCAGCATGCCGTCTGAAATGATGAACAATATCTTTTGTGGCGTCGCTCCAGGCGCGCCGGTTCCTGCGGTCGGAATGGTATTCTTCATCGCGGTGAGCATGTTGGTAAATTCAGTCGCCTTGTCGTCGATGTTCGTGACATTGGTGGGCTGGGAATTCGTCCACCAGTAATCGTCGGCCGGGAAAACTGAAGCAGCCGACCAACCGCTGCCATAGGATGCGACATTGGTGAGAGTGTTGAGCGTTTTGACGGGCGAGGAGTTGCCAGATCGCGTCCAGTCGAAGGAGAACATTTGTGCCTGGTAGGTCACATGATATTGGCTAGCCTGGTCCGCAGCGAACGGGATCAGCTGCGATGCCGCTGAAACGACATCATCCTTGCGCAAGGTGATGCTCGACGGACTACCGTATAACACGCCGTAATTGTGGGTGAGCCAATAGCCGTCCGCCCAGTATCCGTAATCGTAAACACTGCTAGTTGACGTAGGGGTTCCGGTGGTTGTCGTAGTAGTCTGACTACCACCGCCCGCGGGAGTAAATACCTTTTTCGTAGTGGAGGTAGAAGTAACGTTTTTGTTTACGGCAGCAGGTCCTGCGTCGTTTAGGGTAACCGTATAAGTGGTGACTGACACTGTAGTAACTGTTGTATCGGTGGTCCCGGTCCAGGATGTCGTCCTCGTTGGCCCTGACACAGACGTGGAAGTCGATGTCATGAGATTTCCTGAACTGTCGTAGACCAGGTTCGCAGATGAATCCCAGCGGTAGAATACGTTGTTCTTCGACGATCCCGCAGTATAATAACCGGTCGAGAGAAGGATATGCCGCTGCAGCGTGTCCCTGATGTAGATGCCGTCTTGCTTTGGAAGCTGCGCGTGACATGCAAATGCGCAGCCTTCGGCTTTCCACGGCGATTTCGTAGCCGCAATGATTTTGCTGACTCCGTCAGAAGTCGCAGGCAAAAGCATCGAGGGCGAATTGTCCATCGCCAGATAAAAATCGACGTTAGGCGGCTGTGCAGCGCTTGCCGCGGATGTCCCCTTGATCGTCAGAGTTGGCGCGCCGAGGATTCCGCCGAAGATGTTTATCGACTGCGCGGTATAGGTGACGGTCGCTTTGCGAAGATAGCCAAGAGCGCCGCCACTCCCGGACGTACCGTCCAGAATCGTCGCAGTCACCTGCAGATCCTGATAGCCGTTCAGCAGGCTTGCCTGCGCCTTGAACATCGCGTTCGCAGCAGAGGTCGACGCAGTGTTGGACTGAAGAATCATAGAGGGCGCGACGGCCGCCAGAGCGGCAGCGTCGGCAGCGGCGTCCAACTGCGTCTGGAGGCTCATGGCGCGAGCATAATCGATACCGAAACCGACCGCGAAGGTCAGCGGAATGAGTGCGAATCCCGTGATCATCAGAACTCCCCCCCTCTTGTCGGCTTTCAGCCGAAGAAGGAGCCTGACCCAAGCGGCCGCAGCCGTTGCCGATAGGAGTTTCCGCATCATATGTGCACCTAGTAAAGGCGAGGAACCATGTAGATGGTTTTCGTCAGCGCAGTTGTTTGGATAGGGATGAAGCTGATCACCGGAGTGAAGTTGTAGGTGACCTTGCCCCTGTACAGCCAGCCGCCGGCCGTGCCGACCTGGGTCTTGTTGCTGATACCGGGGGCAAGATTTCCACACACATTCGAGCCGTCTGGGGAGGTCGGTATCATCGTCGAAGTGATCATGTCGGTCGGAATCGAAACGACCGTGTTGGCCGACTGGGCCACGTTCGTCGGCAACGTGCCTTCGACCTGGTCAGGGGTCGCATTAGCAACGACGCTGCCGTCGGCATTTTGCGTCTGGGCCTGGGCCCAGACCACATAGGCATGTGAAGCATCGCAGACTCTGAGAAGCGAAATCTGCTCGGTCGCGGCGTTTAGTTTGTAGGGCGACAGCACGACCGCACTAGCGCTGAGATAGGACTTGGCATTTGCGCCGTTCGGGTCGTTGTAGAGGACCGTGGGAGACATTGATCGGCTGACGAGATCGACCAGGGAGCGGGTCGCGATCGTCACTTTGCGGTTGCACGCGATCATATCCGACAGGCAGCATCCGCCCATGTACAGGAGCAGAAGCACGGGCAAGACGAACGCGAATTCGACTATCGCCACCCCGCTGGCATCCTGTGCGAGGCGCTTCAGCATGAGGACTGCGACGTGTTGCAGGTATAGTTCTCGGTCGTGAACACCGAGGTCGCCACGAGTTGGCGGTTGCTATTCGGCTGATTCGTCAGATCGAGGCCGAGCGGCCCCTTTCCTGTTGGCCACAGATAAACGAGTTGAAGGACGACAATTCGGTTCTGCCCGGCGCCGCTCGACTGATAATTGTAGCCCGTGCCCGTAGAAATAAGGACACCATTGCTATCGTAGGTGAAGGTCGGCGCAGAGGCGTTGGACACGTTGTAGGCGCTTGCGGTAGCAACATTGACCGTGAGCCGCGAACAAGAGAGCATCGACGGCAACATGGGGCGCACGGTGATCGCCTCGCCATTCGCTCCCGTGCCGGAAAAACCGTTGCAGATGGCGTTCTTGAAGTCGCTCGCCGTCATGCCGACGTGGCCGTTGGCAAGTTGCGTCGTTTGAACCGCACCGGTCAGCATCAGGCGCCCCGCGCTTTGGGCTGCCGTCTCGAGCATCTGCTGCGCCAGATAAATCATCATCGTGTACAAAATCGCGAGCAGTAGTGCCAGAAAGACAGGCCCCACTATTGCGAACTCCAGGGCGGACACGCCTTTACGGTCACGCGACAGGTTCGCGCTGAACCGGCAGACCCCCTTCAGCGCACCATTGATCCCGCCCAACATCGCCACGCATGCTCCCTCGCGGTCATTCTCCATCGCGAAGGTTGAAAATCTGTGAAAAGCGAGGACGGCTAGCGAAGGGGGGCGCCATCACTTTCGTCGTGCCGCAAACCCCTATGGAGATGCTTCAAGCACAGAACGACAGCAGCCGTGTCTATATCGGAGCGGACGAGATGGGTGGAACAGGGATCGGAGACCCAGATCCGGACGTCGCCGCGGTCTCGGCCGCGGCCACCGGCATGGCGGCAAGCGTCGTCGCGGGCGGCGATCGCATCGCCTGCAAGGTCATCCCCGCCACCACCAACAAAATTCCGGCCGCCGCCCCCGCAAGATGTCGCCACATCGCCCGTTCCCCCTTTGACCTCACGCGAGCGCGGGCGAAAGGCGGAAGCGCGAGCCGAAGGACGAAACTTGGCGGGACCGGTCCGCTCAGCCGCCGATCCGCGATCAGCGCCAGCGCACCCAGCGCCGCGCGCGACCTGTCGGGGGCGTAGCTGAACGCGAGATCAAGCCAGGGATTGGTAAGCATTGTGACCGTAACATTAACCATGCTGATTGAGGGCCGGTTATCCCTTCCAGGTGCATGTGGCGTAATCGTAGGACCATATCGGACAGATCGGGGCAGATGTTCGGACCATTCGGCGCAAAGCGGGGGGACGCGCGCACCTTCCTGGGACGATTGCGCCGCGATGTGCGCGGCAACACGCTTGCCATGATGGCGATCGCGCTCATCCCGTTGGCGGCCCTGGCTGGATCCGGAGTGGACATGGCGCGACTGTACGTCGTCAAGGTTCGCCTGCAACAGGCTTGCGACGCAGGCGTGCTCGCGGGACGCAAGTTCATGACGACTACGTCAGGTACGACGCTCGACAGCAATGCGGCAACCCAGGCGACGACGTTCTTCAACAACAATTTCACGTCCGGATGGATGAAGACCAATACGGTGTCGTTCGTTCCCACCAAGACCAGCGACAGCCAGGTGTCCGGCACCGCGAGCGCCGTCGTGCCGATGACTGTGATGAAGATGTTCGCGGCGCCCGACACCACCGTCCAGGTCACCTGCACGGCGCGCTACGACGTGGCCGATACCGACGTGCTGTTCGTGCTCGACACGACCGGCTCGATGGCTTGTGCACCGAGCGACAGCGACAGCACCTGCAACACCTATGTCGGCTCGGCCGGCAATAGCACGTACACCCGACCGACAGATACGACCTATTCGACTGCCGGCTATTCGGGATCGACCGGCTATTCGGTGCCGGAGAAGAGCGGCTCGCGCATCGAGGCGCTGCGCCAGGCCGTGCTGAGCTTCTTCGATACCTTCGCTGCCAATGCGGATCCATCGACCCACGTCCGCTACGGCTTCGTCACCTACACCTCGGCGGTCAATGCGGGCAAAGCGGTGATGTCGCTCGACCCAGCCTATGTCCTCGGCGGCAACGGCGCGGCAACGACCTATAATTATCAGTCTCGCAAGGTGACCAACGATTATACGATCAGCACGGCGACCGCGAATAACAATATGAATCAGTCGACGTGCAATAGCCAGACGACGACCCGCACTCCGGCGACGGCGTTGACCTACAATTCGTCAGGCCAGGCTACGCAAGTCAGCTACGCCTGGAGTTCGTTCTCGGGCAAGTGCGTCGTCACCACCAAGACGATGGGCCCGCAATGGACCTATTCCCAGTATCCGTTCGATGTCAGTCAATATGTCGCGGGCAACACGATCACCGACCCTACCAAAATACCCGCGGCGACGACGAAATGGCCGGGTTGCCTCGAGGAGCGGATCGATTCGAGCAGCGCGGGTCAGACGGTATTCAATACCGCCAGCCTGCCGAAGGATATCGACCCCGACTACGTACCTAACAGCAACGCTACCCGCTGGGCTCCGCAATGGGCCGACGTGGAATATCAGCGCAACGAAGCATACAGTTACTATTACGGCTGGTATTTCACCAGCACCGCGGACTCGTCGAGTAACGGCGACGACAATACCGCAGCGCCCAATTATGGAAGCGCCGCACTAGTCAAATCGGGATATGTATCGTGCGGTAAGCCGGTGCGCCGCCTGACGACTTGGGCGCGCACCGACGTCTACAATTACCTCTACGCGACCGATTTCAAACCGATCGGCGGCACCTATCACGACACCGGCATGATCTGGGGCCTTCGGCTGATCTCGCCGACCGGCCTGTTCAAGGCGGACACCGCGCCCTGGGGAACTGGCGCGTCGCCGCCCAACCGCGTCATCGTCCTGCTGACCGACGGTTTCATGGCGCCGACCACCGACACTTACAGCATGTACGGCGTCGAATATTTCGACAAGCGCGTGACGGGCGGCGATTACAATAACATCACCAATTATCACAACGCGCGGTTCCTGGCCGCATGCTCGGCGGCAAAGGCGCGCAACATCGACGTCTGGACGGTGTCGATCCAGCCGACGGCATCGAGCCAGATGCAGAGCTGCGCCACGACGACCTCTCAGGCGCTCGCGACGACCAGCGGCACTGGTCTGTCCGCCGCGTTCGCCAACATCGCCCAGCACCTCGCCATGCTCCGGTTGACGCACTGATGCGCGCGCGGTCCATCCTGGCCCTGCGGAACGATCGACGCGGCGCCGTGCTCGTCGAATTCGCACTACTGACTCCCGTCATGCTGCTCATGCTGATGGGCTTGGGCGACATGCTCTATCAGGTCTACACCCAGTCGATCCTGAACGGCGAGTTGCAGAAGGCGGCGCGCGATTCCGGCATCGAAGGAGGCGCGGCCAGCACCTCGACGATCGACGCCAAGGTGCAGACGATGGTCATGAAGATCGCGCCCGGCGCGACGTTCACCTCGACGCGCAAGAGCTATGACAGCTTCTCCGAGGTAGCGCCCGAGCCGTTCACCGACACCAATGGCAACGGCGTCCGCGATCCAGGGGAATGCTTCACCGACGAAAACGGCAACGGAACGTGGGATCAGGATCCCGGCGCGGCCGGACAGGGCGGCGCCAGCGCGGTGACGGTTTATACCATGACCGCGACCTATCCCCGCTTGTTCCCGGTCGCGGGCTTGTTCGGCTGGCCGACTACCCAGACGGTGAGCGCGACAACCTTGCTCAAGAACCAGCCCTACGCAACCCAGACTACCACCGCCAACGTCACGGTGTGCACATGATCCTTGCCCGTCCGCGCGCCCTCGCCCATCGTCTGTATCGCCGCCTGATCCGCGACCGCAGCGGCGTCGCGATGATCGAATTCGCCATGGCGATGCCGCTGGTCCTCGGCGTCGGTTGCTATGGGCTCGAGACGGCCAATTTGGCGCTCATTAACCTGCGCATCAGCCAGATCGCGCTGGCGCTCGCGGACAATGCCTCGCGCGTCGGCACCTATAGCTCGCTTACATCGCAGCAATTGCGCGAAGTCGACGTCAACGACATTTTCGCAGCGGCGCGTTACCAAGGCAATGGTATCAATCTCACAAACAATGGCCGCATCATTCTGTCGAGCCTGGAAAACGTACAGCAGAGCTATGATACCGCCGATGTTCAGCGCATTCACTGGCAACGCTGCCTGGGCCTCAAGAGCGGGACCGGGTACGATTCGACCTATGGCACGACCACCACTGCTGCGGGCACCACGGCGACCCAGACCAATGCTGGCACCACCGCGACGAGCGGCATGGGCGACAGTGGCGCGCAAGTGAATGCACCAGGCGGATCGGGCGTGATGTTCGTCGAGATCAATTATCTGACCAAGCCCCTGTTCGGCACTTGGCTGACCAGCCCGGCGCGCATCCACTATGTCGCAACATTCATCGTCCGCGACCGGCGGGACTTCAGTCAGATCTACAACCCTTCGCCAACAGCGACGCGAATGACCTGCGACAAATATACAACCTGAAAAAAGGGCCGGCGATCGCTCGCCGGCCCTGAACAAGGTCGATTGCCTGCAGGCTTAGAAATGCACTGCCGCTCCGACGCGCATATAGGTCCCCAAGATACCTTGAAAATAGGTCGTCGTGCCGCCCGATGCAGGATACGGATAGGGCGGCTTCACATCGAACACGTTGTCGACGTCGGCATTGATCGAGAAATGCTTCCCGACATCGTACCGCAGCGATAGGTTGACATAGGTAAACGCCTTGACCTCCGGCACGGAATAGAAATTGAATGCCGTGTCCGGGTCGATCCGCGCTTTGCCGATATAATTTACCTGCACCTGCCCGAAGAAACCGCCGTTGTCATAACGGACCGTGGCGACACCCTTGTGCCGTGAATAACCAACGGAGTTACTAGTGTGCACCGGAGCCGACCCAGCCGTCACGATTGTCGATAGCGTGTCCAGATACTGGTAGTTGATGTCAAAGCCGAGGTGGCTACCTTTGCCAAGGAAATCGGTTGCGCTTCTATAAGAAATTTCCGCCAAGATACCCTTATATCGCAACTGCGCCGAGTTGAAGTATGTCGTACCCACGTTGCTGAGCTGTGCATAATCATTGTTTGATGCTGGAGTTCCCGAAAAATCCCGCGTGACCAAGTCACAGAAGGTATTGTTTGGATAATTCTTTGCATCATAACATGCAGCCACGACTTGAGAATTCGAAAACTGGCTGATCGCATTTTTTAGCTTAATATCTACATAGTCGATCGTCGCGCTGAAGCCCGGAAGAAAGCGTGGCGTAATAACGGCGCCCGCCGTGATGTTGTCCGACTTTTCGTTCTTCAGATCCGGGTTGCCAAAGGTGAAGGTCTGAAATGACCGATCATTCGAGAGAGAGGTAAAGTTCGCCGGTACTCCGGCGGCGGCGCAGTTCGCTGCACGCGTCGCGGGATCAGGACCAGAATTGCGCAGCGTCTGGTCGCACACATCGGTCGCAAATCCAAAGGCGCTCGAGGTCGGGTTGAACGCCTCCGTTATCGAAGGAGCGCGAACCGCACGCGTATAGGCTGCGCGGAAGGTAATATCCCTGATTGGCGCATAGCGGGCCTGGAACGTGTAGGTCGGATCGCCTCCCGCCTGCGAGTTCCAGATATAACGGCCTGCCGTCTGAATCGACAGTTCGTGAATGAACGGAATGTTATTGGACGCCGAAATCAGATCGGCATTCAGTTCACCAAATATCTCGTTGGTATGGTACTTCCCGAATACCGGGTCGATCGGCACGGAGCGGCCGTAACTGCCTCGCTGCGAAGAGTCCCCAGTACCGCTTCCATAATAGAAGGCGCCCGGATCGAAGTTGGAATCTTCGGCGCGATGCTCGTAGCCTAATGCGAACGCCAAATCCCCTCCGGGAAGTTTGAACAGCGGGCCGGATATCGATACGACCCCATCATATTGATTGTTGGTATTCTCCGGCGTCGCGATTGTCGTGACATAATCCTTTGCCGCTTGGGAAATCTGCCCGCCAAAGGGATTGATCGGTGCGCATGTCGAACTCAGCGTCGCGATCGGTGAGTTGGTATAGCCCGGGGCGCAGACGATCTGCCCGCCAGACGACACCGCATTCATCGCGTTGAGAAAATTCTGTTCATTGAGCTCGGGATTGCGGCTGGTGACGCGCGACCTCCCATAGTTGAAATAGGCTTCGAACCGCCAATCACCGGCCGACAGCACGTGAAGCTTGCCGTCCAATCCCCCAACAAAACGCATGATCTCCGACTTGCCCGTCGAGACGCCTGACGACAGGTCGACGTTCGCCCGGCCGAGGTAGAAATAGTCCTGCGTAATTCCTGCGAGCGCGGGATCCCCAAACGGGTTGTTTTGATCGCTCAGAGGGTTGTTCTGTATCTGCTCGAGGATCGTGGCGCGGGCCTGCGGACTGAGAAATGGGTTGTTGATCGAAACGATCAGGTTACCATCGCGGCTTCCCGCGGCACCGAAAAGGCCGGAATTGTAGACTGGCTGGTTGGCCAGGTTACGACCTTCGCTGACGCTGTACCAAGCTTCGCCGAACAAATGTACGTCACTGGTCAGATCGTATGAGAGTTCTGCATTCGCGCTGTAACGTTTGACGTCGGTCAGCAGGTTCTCGACGTCACGCAGAGTGAAGCCGTTACCACCGCTGGTGAATACGCTGAACCCAGTGTCGGGACCAATTGTGCTGCCGTACAGGATCGGCGTCAGGTTGCCATACTGATCAAACTTCAGCTGTGTGCCGGCGGCGTTGTTGACGCCGAAGTTCAGCGACGGGTCCCCGAAAAACAGGTTCGACTGCTGCGGCGTGAGGGTCAGGTCGAGACCAACGTTAGCGCCCCCGACTAGGGGAATGCCATAAGGAGAAATCGAGGGAATTCTGTTGTCGGGGTAAATCGGCTGTGGGCCGGTGCCCGTGCGCGACGCCGCAAAACGATCGTCGCTCGCCGTCGAGGCTCGATCGTTGAAGAACAGCCCCTTGGATTGGTTATATTCGCCGGAAATTGTAATGTTACCGCGTCCGCCCGCGAAATTTTGCCCCGCCAGGAAACGGATTCGGTAGTCCGACGCGTCACCCCGCGAGGAGATTCCCGACTGGCCGTCAATATCGATGCCCTGATAGTCCTTTTTGAGGATTATGTTGATGGTACCGGCAATCGCATCCGACCCATAAATGGGAGCGCCGATTGCGGCGACGGTCTCAACGCGGTCGATCAACTTGGTCGGGATGACGTTCAGGTCGACCTGATTGCCGCCCGACCCGGTAGGCCCGAAGATCGATGACGTATTACCACCAATGAAACGCCGCCCGTTGACCAGCGTCAAGGTGCGCTGCGAGCCGAGGCCTAGAAAATCGACGAAGCTCTGGCCGGCGCCGAAGCCAGACTGGTTGAAACCTACCGGCGAGGCGCCAGGCACACCGAACGACGGGAGTTCATTGAGGGCTTGCGCGACCGTCTGATACCCACGCGCATCGAGGTCTTGTGAGGAGATCGTCTGCAACGGTGACGACGTGTCGGTTCCGCGACGCTGCGCGATGCGCGACCCGGTGATGACGATTTCATCGTCACTGTTGCCGTTGTCGGCCTGCGGAGCGGTTGGCGCTATCGATGCCGGTGAGGTCGAAGCATCTGGCGTCGTCTGCGCGTTTGCGCCGGTAGCGGCTAGCGCCGCACCAATTGCCGAAGTGGAGAGTACCAGGCGCATTAATGCGCGTGTTCGCGACAGGTTCATCTAGGGCCCCTTTACTTGTCTTGCGAGCCGTCCCCACGGCTCGGTGGTTTTGTTCGTCCCTCCCGGTATTGGGTCAATAAAGTCACCACAATGGTTCAATGGCAATAGTCGCTCCACGGCTTTCCCGATCCGTGTTGCTTTCTTGCAACGCAGCAGAATCGACATAAAAAAAGGTCGCTCCGATCGGCTCGGAGCGACCTTTTTTGTCGATCGATCGCGATCAATACCGATAATGATCCGGCTTGAACGGCCCCTCGACCGGCACGCCGATATAGTCGGCCTGCTTCTGGCTGAGCTTCGTCAGCTTCACGCCCAGCTTTTCGAGGTGGAGTTCGGCGACCTTCTCGTCGAGATGCTTCGGCAGGACGTAGACGTCGTTCTTATACTCGTCCGCCTTGGTGTAGAGCTCGATCTGCGCCAGCGTCTGGTTAGTGAAGCTCGACGACATCACGAACGACGGGTGGCCGGTCGCGTTGCCCAAATTCACCAGACGGCCCTTGGACAGGATGATGATCTGCTTGCCGTCGGGGAATTCGACCAGGTCGACCTGCGGCTTCACTTCGGTCCACTTGTAGTTGGACAGTGCCGAAATCTGGATCTCGCTGTCGAAATGGCCGATGTTGCAGACGATCGCCATGTTCTTCATGCCCTTCATGTGATCGGCGGTGATCACATCGGCATTGCCGGTCGCGGTGCAGAAGATGTCGGCGCGGGTCACCGCTTCCTCCATCGTCACGACCTCATAGCCTTCCATCGCCGCCTGCAGCGCGCAGATCGGATCGATCTCGGTCACCAGCACGCGGGCGCCGCCGTTGCGTAGCGATGCAGCCGAGCCCTTGCCAACGTCACCGAAGCCGGCAACGCAGGCGACCTTGCCGGCGAGCATCACGTCGGTGCCGCGACGGATCGCGTCGACCAAAGATTCCTTACAGCCATAGAGGTTGTCGAACTTCGACTTGGTCACGCTGTCGTTGACGTTGATCGCCGGGAACGGCAGCTCGCCCTTCTTGGCGATGGCATAGAGGCGATGGACGCCGGTGGTGGTCTCTTCCGACACGCCCTTGATGTTCTTGACCGTCTCGGTGAGGTAGCCGGGCTTGCGCTTGATGAACTCCTTCACCGCACGCTGCATCTCGATCTCTTCCTCATTCTCGGGCTCTGCAAATGTCTCGCCGGCCTCAAGCTTGGCGCCCCAGAGTGCGAACATCGTCGCGTCGCCGCCATCGTCGAGGATCATGTTGCAGGTCTCGTCGCCCCAATCGAAGATCGAGCCGACATAGTCCCAATATTCGGCCAGGGTCTCGCCCTTGATCGCGAACACCGGCACGCCCGACGCGGCGATCGCGGCGGCGGCATGGTCCTGGGTCGAATAGATGTTGCAGGTTGCCCAGCGTACCTTGGCGCCGAGCGCGGTCAGCGTCTCGATCAGCACCGCGGTCTGGATCGTCATGTGCAGCGAGCCGGTGATGCGCGCGCCCTTCAACGGCTGCGACGCGCCGAATTCCTCGCGCAGCGCCATCAGGCCCGGCATCTCGGTCTCGGCGATGTTGATCTCCGCACGGCCGAAATCGGCGAGGGAAAGGTCCTTGACGACATAATCGGTCGTACGGTCGAGCACGGTGGCCACGTCAAAAATCTCCGGAAAAGTCGATTGATGCGGCTCCCCTACCCAAAGGGCGGCGCGATTGCAATCTCGATATAAAGATTTCTTTATATGATATGCCGAGCGGTTTTTTTCTCGCGCCATGTCACATCGCGCCGCGCTGTCTCGTCAGGTCCACGTAACCCAAACGAAAGGACCGAACATGACCCCCCGCCTCAACCCCTACACCGCCGCGCCCGACATGGTTCAGGCGTTCCTCGCGCTCTCGAACGCCGTCGCCGAAAGCGGGCTGGAAAAGCCGCTGCTCGAACTGGTCAAGATCCGCTCGTCGCAGATCAACGGCTGTGCCAATTGCATCAACATGCACACGTTCGAGGCGCGCCAGGCCGGCGAGACCGAGCAGCGCATCTATCTGACCTCGGCATGGCGCGAGGCACCGTGCTATACCGACCGCGAGCGCGCGGCGCTGGGCTGGACCGAGGCGCTGACGCTAATCGCGGACAAGGGCGCGCCGGACGATGTCTATGCCGCGCTCGACGCGCAGTTCAGCAAGGAGGAGCAGATCAAGCTCACCATGATGATCAACGTGATCAATGGCTGGAACCGCCTCGCGGTCGCCTTCCACCTGTTCGAGCCGAGCCTCGGATGGAAGGCGTGAGCGACGCCGCCGCCCAGTTCGACGCGCTTCGGCCCAGGCTGATGCGCGTCGCCTACCGCATGCTCGGCTCGGTCGCCGATGCCGAGGATGTGGTGCAGGACGCCTGGCTACGCTGGGCCGACACCGATCGCGATGCGGTCCGCGTGCCCGAGGCATTCCTGCGCCGCGTGGTCACCCGCCTGTGCCTCGACCAGCTCAAGTCGGCGCGCGTGCGGCGCGAGGAATATATCGGCCCCTGGCTGCCCGAGCCGGTGGTCGAGGCCGAGGAAGTGGAGGACGTCACTCTCCCCCTGATGCTCGCGCTCGAGCGGCTGTCACCGCTCGAACGCGCGGCGTTCCTGCTCCACGACGTGTTCGGCGAAAGCTTCGACGACGTTGCCGAAAGCCTGGGCCGCGACGCGGCGGCGTGCCGCCAGCTCGCCAGCCGAGCACGCGAACACGTGCGCGCGGAAAAGCCCCGCTTCCCGGTCGAGCGCGAGCACGGCCTGGAAATCGCCCAGGCCTTCTTCGCGGCGACGCGCGGCGAGGTCGGTCGATTAGGCGCGATGCTGGCGGACGATGTGAGCCTCTATTCGGATGGCGGCGGCAAGCGGCCGGCGGCAGCCCGCGTCATGCTCGGCTGGAACGAAGTCACGCGGACTTTTGCCGCGATCGGACGACTGCAGCGCGGCAATTACGGCGAACTGATCCGCTTCGCCTGGGTCAATGGCCTGCCCGGCTTCGTTACGCGAGAAGCCGATGGCGTGCTGCAGACCACGGCGCTGCTGATCGAGCATGATCGGATCAAGGCGATCTACGTCATGCGGAACCCGGATAAGCTGCGGCATCTCGAGGGCGCGCTGCATTAGGGTGAATGTCCCCCCTCCCGCTTGCGGGAGGGGTCGGGGGAGGGCTTGTTGAAGGGCCCTCCTCATAGTGACACGCCCTCCCCTTAGCCCCGCACCGGGTGAACGATGCCCCGCATCGTTCAGGCCATGCCGGGGGGGCATGGCCGACCCTGTGCGCGCAGGTGGGAGGGGAACAGGGTGGCTCGACCTAGATGCGAACCAGGATGCTCGCAGTGACCGTGCCATGGAGGCGGAATCCCAAACTCTCATAAAGCGCGATCGCGCCCGCGTTGCTGGCATAAGCGTGCAGCCACGGCGTCTCGCCGCGCGCGATCATGCGCTCGGCCACGATACGCATCAGCGCGCCCGCATATCCCTTGCCGCGATGGTCGGGATGCGTGCACACGCCGCTGACCTCGCTGAGGCCGGGCATCTTCATCCGCTCGCCGGCCATCGCGACCAGCGCGCCGTCTTGCTTCACGCCGATGAAATCGCCGAGCCGGTTGGTATGAGCGGCATAGGGACCCGGCTGGGTCAGCATCGCGAGATCGTACATGGCGGGCGCGTCGTCCTCATCGAGTTCGACGATCTCGAACGCCGGCGGCTTGCCTGAGACCAGTTTCCCGCAAACCATCTGCACGCATTCGGCTTGCCGCACGAAGCGCGTCCCGGGCGGCGCCGGCCAGTGGTCGCGCTCGACCATCCACAATTCGCCTTGCTCGGGCACCAGGGCAGCTAGCGCGGCAAGGCTTTCCGGCGAGCAATCGGCAGCCGCGCCGAACACGCCATAATCGCGATCGATCCGCCGGGCGCGCGCATCGCCTTCCGCGATCGCTGACCAGCGCGTCGTTAGCGCGTTCCAAACCGGTCGGTCGAGTTGCTCATACCCCATAGGATCGGCGCTAAACATTGTCCCGGCGCTCGCCAAGAGCGAGCGTCAGGCCGTGCCCGTCTGGCTCGCGAGCAGGCGCGGATCGATCCCGGCGCGCTCGAACCCCGCGGTCCAGCGGTCGTCCGCTTCGGTGT
>Ga0207649_10000660_pt1 | contig 22994 bp, 16 predicted proteins | sample KBSC43metaG_FD_184317 | JGI IMG/M metagenome (GOLD analysis project Ga0207649, IMG submission 184317) | Corn rhizosphere microbial communities from Kellogg Biological Station, Michigan, USA - KBS C4-3 metaG (SPAdes) (version 2) | ecosystem: Host-associated > Plants > Roots > Rhizosphere > Soil ... | reverse complement strand
GAAACTCGGCGTCGATGTCTGCCTTGGCGCGCCGGTGACGCAGATCGAGCGGGGCGCCATCACGTTCGGCGATCGGCGGGTCGAGGCGCGGACGATCGTCTGGGCCGCGGGCGTGCGCGCCTCGCCCGCCGCGGACTGGCTGCAGGCGGCGGCCGACCGCAACGGCCGGATCATCGTCGAGCCCGACCTCAGCGTGCCCGGCCATCCGGAGATTTTCGCGATCGGCGATACCGTCTCGGTCAAGGCACCCGACGGCTCGCCGGTGCCGGGGATCGCGCCGGCCGCCAAGCAGGAAGGCGCTTTCGTCGGCGAGACGATCCGGCGGCGGCTCACCGGCAAGGCCGAAACCGGGCCGTTTCGCTACCATCACCAGGGCAGTTTGGCGCAGATCGGCAAGCGCAAGGCCGTGATCGATTTCGGCCGGATCAGGCTGCGCGGCGCGATCGCCTGGTGGCTGTGGGGAATCGCCCACATCTACTTTCTGGTCGGGGTGCGCGCGCGGCTCAGCGTGGCGCTCAACTGGCTATGGATTTACGCACGGAATCAGCGTGCTGCCCGGCTCATCACTCGGCCGAACGGCGAAGCCGCGATCGATTGATGCCGCTTTCTTACTAGGCTTCCCCCTACCTAAGTTCCCTCCGCCGGAAATTGGGGATTTATGCACGTGGCGCCGTAATCTATTGCCCCGACCGTAAAGTCATGCACCATGGGGTTGCAGAAAGTCCTCTCGCCGGTGGTCCGCCGTCTGGTACGTACCAACTGACACGGATCTCGAGGTTGGATGGCAAGTGCGTGACGTTCGCAATCAATTTTTCATTTGCGAGAAGCGTTCATGATTGAGGCACGGTTTCTTGCCGACCAAATCAGTGAGGAAGTCGGCTTTCGCTCTTTTGGTATCCAGGCATCCACTGAAGCCGAAATAGGCTCGCATCTCTTGTCTTTGGCAAGGAGACTGGGAAGACCGCTCTCGGGCAGGGGCGGAAAGCTGGTGGAGCCGATTGTGCCCCGCGATAAGAAGCACGCGGAGCCGAGTTCGTTAAGTGCCGTTCATGGTCTTGGTGAACTGCCGATGCACATCGACACCGGACATTACTTACAACCGGCCCGCTTTCTTCTGCTCGGATGTGTCCGCCCCGGCACATCGGGTACGAAGACTCGTCTCATCGACACTCGCAAACTTGAATTTTACCCAGATCAGCTAGCGCTATTGCACTCGGCGCCATTCCTGGTCCGGTCGGGACGGCGTTCCTTCTACTCGACAATTCTCGATAGGGCTCGCCCATATTTCCGCTACGATCCCGGTTGCATGGAGCCGGTCGAGCGACTCGGCGAGAAAGCGATGGCGACAATGCGCGGGGCAATTGCAAGGTCCCCCGTCGAATTTCACCAGTGGCGCGTCGGAGAAATCTTAATGATCGACAATTGGCGCATGCTCCATGGGCGAACGCCTTCGGCCGAGGACGGACGGCTTCTGCTTAGGGTAAGCGTCCAATGAGCGAGGCGGCGATCGCCATTTCCGAAGAGGCGCTACTGGGCAAGTCACGCGCCTATGTCGCGAAGGCTCTCAGGCGCAAGGGTGAAGAGGACCTCGAAGAGTATCAACTCTGGGCTTCGCTGGCGCTAGAACTGCTCGGAAAGGCAGCGCTTGCGCATCATCATCCTTGTCTGGTCGTGGATCCGACACACTCCCCATCGCTATTCGTGGCGGCTGGGGTGTCCGCCACGACGGACGTGAAGACGATCACCGCAAAAACACTGTTCGAACGGCTACGCCAGATTGTACCGGCCTTCGACGAGGACGTGCGGCAATATTGCCAAGCGATCTCGGAGAGGCGCAACGCCGAGCTCCATTCTGGTGACGTGCCATTCAAGACTATGAAGGTTGAGGCGTGGGAAGCGCGCTACTGGTATGCCTGCAACATAATTCTTGCTTCTATGGGTCGAGAACTTGACGAGTGGATCGGTGAAGGCGAAGCAAAAGAAAAGCAACAGTTGCTAGCGATCGCGGCCGAGCGCTTGAAGGCGAACGTCATGGTCAAGATCGAGGCGGCTAGAATACGCTTCCTTGCGATCCCTCAGAAGACCCGTGAGCAACTGATCAACGAGGCGGAAGTCCGTAGCGCGATCCATTATACCGACCTATTCAAATGGTCGAACGATCAGGATTGGGACGCGAGGTGTGTTGTCTGTGCCGCAAAGGGCTTTCTCGCCGGCGACAGCGTCAACGAGGAGGTGGTCGACGAAACATACGATGACGGCCCCTGGGAAACAGTTGAAATCACCTACGCCGCCGACGAGTTCAGCTGCCCGGTCTGTGCCTTACATCTGGTCGGCCAAGCGGAAGTGCTGGCCGCCGGCTATGAACTTGAACACGTCGAGACGGACGAGAGGCAAATCGAGTACGAGCCTGAATACGGCAACTGCTAACGACCGGCGGGGGAGGCATAAGGCAGCTTGAGGGATCGGTTATTTCGCCGCTGGACGGCGAAAATGGGTCCGCGAACCCACCCCCCACCCCCAATGCCGCTTTCATACTAGACTTCCCCCTAACCTTCGATACCCTCCGCCCGCTCACATGAAGCCACGACAGAAGGGGGATGTATGAAGCTCGCGGCCCGTCTCGCGGTCCTTGCGCTGGCGCTTTCACCGGCGCTCGCCTTCGGCGACAATTCCCCGCACATCACCGTCGCCACCCCCGGCGTCGGTAACGGCTCGATCGAGCGCTTCACCGCGCGGTTCAGTCAGCCGATGGTGGCGTTGGGCGATCCGCGCGCGCCGTCCCCGTTCGACGTCACCTGCACGGTCAATGGCCAGGGGCGCTGGGCCGACCAGCAGACGTTCGTGTGGGAATTCGCCAATCCGCTGCCGGGCGGGACCAAATGCGAGTTCAAGGTCAAGGCCGGGACCAAGAGCGTGTCGGGCTATGCGCTCAACGACAGCAATACCTATACGGTCGATGCCGGCGGGCCGATGGCCAAGGCGATCCTGCCGGGCGAGAATAGCGACGAGATCGAAGAGGGCCAGGTGTTCCTGGTCGCCGCCAACCTGCCGGCGACGCCGCAATCGGTCGGCGCCAATGCCTATTGCTCGGTCGCCGGGCTGGGCGAGAAGATCCCGGTCGACGTGCTGCCGCCCGACACCGCGGGTAAGCTGATCGCCGAGATGGGCACCGACGGCAATTACGCCGTGCAGAGTTTCCTGGAGAGCGGCGGCCTGCCCGCGACAGTCCCGGCGAGCGAGGCCGATCGCGCCAAGACCTATGAGGGCGTGACCGCATTGCGCTGCCGCCGGCCATTGCCGCCGGGGCACGACATGTCCTTGGTCTGGTCGGGCAAGATCGCCAGCGCCAGCGGCAAGCCCGCGGGCACCGACCAAAGGTTCGACTTCACCGTGCGCAAGCCGTTCGCGGCGCGGTTCGAATGCAGCCGGACCAATGCCCAGGCCGGGTGCAACCCGGTCGAGAAAGCCTATCTGCGCTTCACCGCGCCGATCCCGATGTCGCTCGCGCGCGAGATGAAGATCACCACTGCCGACGGTACGGTGATCGCGCCGCTGTTCGATAAGGATCAGCAGAAATCGGCGACGATCAGCGATATCACTTTCCCGGCGCCGATGCCCTATGCGACCACCGCCAAGGTCTCGATTCCCGCTGGGGTGAAGGACGAAAGCGGGCGGGTGCTGACCAATGCCGAACGCTTCCCGCTCGATATCCGCATCGACCAGGCGCCGCCCTTGGTGAAGTTCGCCGCGGGCTTCGGCATCCTCGAGGCCAAGGAAGGCGGCGTGCTGCCGGTCACGGTGCGCAACGTCGAGCCGGCGCTGCAAGGCCAGAACCTCAATATCGGCGGACAGACGCTGCGGGTCGAAGGCTCCGACGGCAAGATCGCCGAATGGCTGCGCACGGTCAATTCGGCCGACGACACCAATATCGAGGATATCAAGAAGGGCGACGAGGTCGTCGGCCATATCCAGAATACCGGCGCGACCCCGATCCTGACCGGCGCCGATGCCGGCGCGTCGATGAAGATCGGCCTGCCCGGCAAGGGCAAGGATTTCGAAGTGGTCGGCATTCCGCTGACCAAGCCCGGATTCTATGTCGTCGAGCTGGCCAGCCCGGTGCTGGGGCAGGCTTTGCTCGGCCGCAGATCGCCGCGCTATGTCGCGACCGCCGCGCTCGTCACCAACATGGCGGTCCATTTCAAATGGGGGCGCGAGAAGAGCCTGGCCTGGGTGACCAATCTCGACACCGGTCTGCCCGTCGGCAATGCCGCGGTCGCGGTGACCGATAGCTGTACCGGGCAATTGCTCGCCAACGGCACGACCGACAAATCGGGTGCGGTGTTCATCCCGGCGGGCCTGCCGCAGCCGGAGACTTATGGCGGCTGCGACAGCGATTATCAGAACCATCCGCTGATGGTGTCGGCGCGCGCCGTCGACGATTTCAGCTTCACGCTGACCGATTGGGGCGAGGGCATCCGCCCGTACGATTTCGACCTGCCGTACGGCTATTCGGCGTCGGGCGACGTGTTCCACACCGTGTTCGATCGCGCGCTGGTCCGCCAGGGCGAGACGATCCACATGAAGCATATCCTGCGCCAGCCCAACGGCGCCGGATTCGCGCTGGCGCCGGGCTTTACCGGCACGTTGCGGCTGTCGCATCGCGGGTCGGATACCAATTTCGACCTGCCGCTGACGATCGACGCCAATGGTATCGGCGAGACCGAATGGACTGCGCCCGCCGGCGCGCCGATGGGCGATTACGACATCTCGGTGATCGACGGCGACAAGACGATTTCGACCCAACAATCGTTCAAGGTCGACGAATACAAGCTGCCGACGATGCGCGCGACGGTGACCGGGCCAAAGGACGCCGCGATCCGGCCCAAGTCGCTGCCGCTCGATCTGTTCGTTGGCTATCTCGCCGGCGGCGGCGCGTCGAACCTGCCGGTCGAAATGCGGGTCGGCTATTTCGGCCGTTCGGCGACGCCCGATGGCTATGACAGCTATACGTTCGGCGGGACCGACGTGCAGGAAGGGACCAAGCCGCTCAACGGCGATGGCGAGGAGGAAAGCGCGCCGCTGCCGCCGACCCAGACCCTGCCCGCGACCCTGGGCAGCGACGGCACGACGCGGACCTCGGTCGACGTGCCGGCGATCGACTCCGCGACCGACATGCTGGTCGAGATGGATTATCAGGACGCGAATGGCGAAGTGCTGACCGCGTCGAAGCGTATCCCGATCTTCCCCTCGGCGGTGCAATTGGGCGCCAAGACCGACGGTTGGCTGATGAAGCAGGACGATCTGCGCCTGAGCTTCGTCGCGCTCGACACCGACAACAAGCCCAAGAAGGGCCAGGCGATCAGCGTCGCGCTGTACAGCCGCCAGGTGCTGACCGCGCGGCGACGGCTGATCGGCGGCTTCTACGCCTATGACAACCAGATGAAGACAACCAAGCTCGCCGGGTCGTGCAGCACGACCACCGACGAGCTCGGCCTAGCCAAATGCACGATCGATCCGGGCGTGTCGGGCGAAGTCTATATCGTCGCGACGACGCGCGACGCCGACGGCAACGTCTCGCGCGCGGTGCGCTCGGTATGGCTGGCGGGCGATGATGATTGGTGGTTCGGCGGCGACAATGGCGACCGCATGGACGTCGTTCCCGAGCAACAGACCTACAAGGCCGGAGAGACCGCACGCTTCCAGGTGCGCATGCCGTTCCGCGAGGCGGAGGCGCTGGTCACGGTCGAGCGCGAAGGAGTGTTGTCGAGCTTCGTGACCAAGCTTTCGGGCGCCAATCCGGTGGTCGAGGTCAAGATGCCGGGCAGCTATGCCCCTGACGTGTTCGTCTCGGTGATGGCGGTGCGCGGGCGCGCGCAGCCCGGCGTGTTGAGCTGGTTCCAGGGGATCGGCAAGGCGCTGGGCTTCACCAGCGCGCCGACCGAAGCGCAGGAGCCGACCGCGTTGGTCGATCTCGCCAAACCGAGTTATCGCCTCGGCATCGCCAAGGTGAAGGTCGGCTGGGAAGCGCATCAATTGGGCGTGACGGTCAAGGCTAACAAGGAACGTTATGCCGCGCGCGACACCGCGACGGTCGACGTCTCGGTCAAGGATCCCGACGGCAAGCCGGCCAAGACCGCCGAAGTGGCGTTCGCCGCGGTCGATCAGGCGCTGTTGCAGCTTGCGCCCAATGACAGCTGGAACGTGCTCGACGCGATGATGGGCGACCGGCCTTTGTCGGTGCTCACCGCGACCGCGCAGACCCAGGTGGTCGGCAAGCGCCATTACGGCAAGAAAGCGGTCGAGGCCGGCGGTGGCGGTGGTGGCGATCTGTCGGGATTGAACCGCGAGAATTTCCAGCCGGTGTTGCTGTGGAAGGGGCGTGTGACGCTCGACGGCAATGGCCATGCCCAGGTACCGGTCCCGCTCAACGACGCGCTGACGAGCTTCAAGCTGGTGGCGATCGCGACCGACGGCGCGCAATTGTTCGGTACCGGTAGCGCCGATATCCGCACCGCGCAGGATTTGTCGGTCTATGCCGGCCTGCCGAGCCTGGTCCGTACCGGCGACAGTTATGCGGCGGGCTTCACGCTGAGGAATGGCTCCGACAAGCCGATGACGGTGACCGCGAATGTCGAGCTCGAGCCGCAGATCGCCAAGGGCAATCCGATCACCGTGACGATTCCGGCCGGCGGCGCCGCGCCGATCGCGTGGAACCTGACCGCGCCGGCGCAAGGCGGGCAGCTCAAATGGACGGTCAGCGCCAAATCGTCGGACGGCAAGGCGGTCGACAAGATGACCACCGTGCAGGACGTCGTCCCCGCGGTCCCGACCGAGGTGTGGGCGGCGACGCTGGCGCGGGTCGGGCCCAATACCTCGATCGCGATCACGCCGCCCAAGGGCGCGCTGCCCGGCTTCGGCGTGGTCGACATCAAGCTCGACGACAGCCTGGCCCCGCCGCTTGAAGGCGTGCGCCGCTTCATGGCGGCCTATCCCTATGATTGCTTCGAGCAGCGGCTGAGCCGGATCGTCGCGTTGGGCGATTCCGCCGGCTGGATCCAGCTGGCGGGGGAAATCCCAACCTATCAGGCGGATGACGGCCTGTTGCGGTACTGGCCGCAGGCATCGCTCAAGGGGTCCGAGGCGCTGACCTCCTATGTGCTCGAACTGACCAGCGATGCCGGGCTGCCGATCCCCGATGCCGCCAAGACCAGGATGGTCGAGGGGCTGAAGGCGGTGCTCGACGGGCGCTTGCGGCACGAGGATTATGGCGATGTCCGCCTGCAACGGCTGAACGCGTTCAACGCGCTGGCGCGGGCCGGCGCGGCGACCCCGGCGATGCTCGGCCAGATCGGCATCACGCCGCAGGAAATGCCGACCTCGATGCTGTCCGACTATATGATGGCGCTCGACAAGGTGTCGGGGCTGGCCAATGCCAATGCCTTGCGCGGGACGGCCGAAAACGTGCTGCGCACGCGCCTGGTATATGAAGGCACGCGGCTCGATCTCTCGGATCAGTCGAATGCGCCGTGGTGGCTGATGTCGTCGGGCGACGAAGGCGCGATCAAGGCCGTCATCGCGACGCTAGGCCGGCCGGGCTGGAACGACGACGCGCCCAAGATGATGGTCGGCGTATCGCTGCGCCAGCAGCGCGGGCGTTGGGACACCACCACCGCCAATGCCTGGGGCACGATCGCGGCGAAGAAGTTCGGCGGACTCTATCCGGCGAGCGCGATCACCGGGACGACCAATCTGTCGTTCGGACAGCAGTCGGTGCTGAAGTCATGGCCGCTAGCCGCCGATGCGCGCAAGGCGAGCTTCGCGCTGCCGTCGGTGCAGACGCCGCTGGTGCTGCGGCAATCGGCAGGCTCCGGACCCTGGGCGACGGTCCAGGTCTCGGCCGCGGTGCCGCTGACCCAGCCTTTATTCGCGGGCTATCGCGTCTCGAAGAAGGTCGAGCCGGTCAGCCAGCGCGTGAAGGGCCAATATAGCCGCGGCGACGTGCTCAAGGTGACCGTGCTGGTCGAGGCGACCGCCGAGCGCAATTGGGTCGTGGTCAACGACCCGATCCCGGCGGGCGCGACCCTGGTCAGCGATCTCGGCGGCCAGTCGCAGATGCTGGCCGGGCAGGAGCAGGCGGGCGGCGGCTCGCGGTTCAGCGTGACCGACAAGGACGGCAAGGTGTGGGATGTCCAGGCCGGGGTCTCGCCGGCTTATGTCGAGCGGCGGCGCGATTCGTGGCGCGGCTATTTCGACTGGGTCCCGCGCGGCAATTTCGCCATCGTCTATCTGATGCGGCTCAACGGCGCGGGCACGTTCAGCATGCCCTCCACGCGGGTCGAGGCGATGTACTCGCCCTCGATCAATGCCCAGCTGCCCAATGCGTCGATGACCATCGCGCAGAAGTGATGGGGTTAAGGGAGGTCGACACGCAGCCCAATCCTCCCCCCGGCGGGAGAGGATTAGAACTTACCGTCATGCCGGGCTCGTCCCGGCATCCACCGGGCCGCAAGCGCGGGACAAGAAGCTCAAGGGCTAGGCTCTGTTGCGCAGTGGATGCCGGGACAAGCCCGGCATGACGAATTGGGCAGTTGAATATCGATTCGTCCTAGCCTTGGGCGGCGTTCGATGAGCGGGTGGCGCGACCGCGCGCGGTCGGTATGGGCCTGGGCCCGAACTGTCGAGGGCCGGGTCGACGACGGCATCGCCGCCGCCGGGCGTTGGCTAATCGCCCACCGCCCACGCACCCGCGCGCACTGGATCGTCGCCACCCTGGGCCTGCTCGTCGTCGCCGGCGGGGTGATCGACTATCTGACCCTCCCCCCGCCGATCCCGACCTATCGCGACGTCCGCGCTGGATGGAAATCGTCCGAGGCCTGGCTCTACGACCGGCACGGCGTGCTGATCGATTCGTCGCGAGTCGATTACGCCCGGCGCCGGCTCGCCTGGGTCACGCTCGACAAGGTCGCCTATACGACCAGGACGACCTTGGTCGCGGCGGAAGACCATCGCTTCTACGATCACGGTGGCGTCGACTGGCTGGCGAGCCTGGGGGCGCTGCGCGACCGGATCGAAGGGCGGAAATCGCGCGGCGCCTCGACGCTCAGCATGCAGCTCGCGGGGTTCCTGTCGCCCGATCTGGCGCGGCCGGGCGCGCGGTCGTGGCTCGACAAGATCCGCCAGATGCGTGCCGGCTGGGAAGTCGAGAGCGACTGGAACAAGGACGAGATCCTCGAAGCCTATCTCAACCTCGCCGGGTTCCGGGGCGAGGCGCAGGGGATCGGCGCCGCCGCGCTCGGGCTGTTCGGCAAGACGCCCGATGCGCTCAGCCCCGACGATGCGCTGATGCTCGCGGCTTTGTTGCCCGATCCCCAGGCCGGCGCGGGATCGGTGGCGCGGCGCGCCTGCCTGCTCAGTCATGAAAAGGACTGCTCACGCTTCGAGGGCGAGGCCTATTCGATGCTCGGCCCGGCGCGCAGCCTGGCGCTCGATCCCGGCCTCGCGCCACACCTCGCCAACAAATTGCTGACCAAACCGGGGCTGCGCGTCACCACCACGCTCGACGCGGATATCCAGCGGACCGCGATCGCCGCGCTCAAGCGCCAGCTCGAGGGATTGGGCGGCAGCCGCGCGCGCGACGGCGCGGTGGTGGTGCTCGACAATGCGACCGGCGACGTGCTCGCTTATGTCGGCGGGATCGGCGGCAATTCGACCGCACCCTCGGTCGATGGTGCCGGATCTTACCGACAGGCAGGATCGACCTTGAAGCCTTTCCTATATTCCGAGGCGATCGAGAAGGGCTATCTCACCCCCGCCTCGATCCTCGACGATTCGCCGGTCCAGCTCGACACCGCGTCGGGGCTCTACGTTCCGCAAAATTACGACAAGGGGTTCAAGGGGCCGGTCTCGGCGCGCTCGGCGCTGGCCGGGTCGCTCAACGTGCCCGCGGTGCGGACGTTGCTGTTGATCGGCGTCGATTCGTTCCGCGACCGGCTGTGGGACACCGGCTATCAGGGGCTGGTCGAGGATGGCGATTATTATGGCTTCTCGCTCGCTTTGGGGTCGGCCGAAGTAACCTTGCTCGAACAGGCCAATGCCTATCGCAGCCTCGCCAATGCCGGTCGCTGGGCGCCGGTGCGAATGACCGCCAAGGACCCGATCCCGGCGTCCAAGCCGATCACCACGCCGCAAGCCGCGTGGATCGTCGCCGACATGATGGCCGATCCCAATGCGCGCGCGGTCACGTTCGGGCTCGATTCGTCGTTGCGGCTACCGTTCTGGGCGGCAGTGAAGACCGGCACGTCAAAGGCGATGCGCGACAATTGGTGCGTCGGCTTTTCCGACCGCTACACCGTCGCGGTGTGGGTTGGGAACATGGAAGGCGATCCGATGCGCGCGGTGTCGGGGACCAGCGGCGCGGCGCCGGTGTGGCGCGACGTAATGCTGGCACTCCACGCCGACCGCGCGAGCAAGGCGCCGCCGATGCCGAGCGGGGTGGAAGCGCGCGCGATCCGCTTCGCCGATAATATCGAACAGCCGCGCCGCGAATATTTCCTCGCCGGCACCGGCATGAACGTGGTCACGGCGGCGCCCGACACCTCACGCCGCCCGCGCATCACCAACCCGGTCTCCGGCAGCGTCTATGCGATCGACCCCGACATCCCGATCGACCGCCAGCGCCTCGCGGTCGCTGTGTCGGGCGACGCGGTCACGCATCGGCTGGTGCTCGACAAGCAGGATTTGGGCGACGCCAGCACCGCGCCGCTGATCCTGCCGGGACCGGGGCGGCACCGGCTGGCGCTGCTCGATTTGTCGGGCAAGGTGGTCGATCAGGTGATGTTCACGATGCGGTGATAATTCCCTCTCCCCTTGGGAGAGGGAGGGAGCCGCCCTTAGGCGGCGGAAGGGTGAGGATGGCGCCCCACCCTCACCTTCCCACTCGGCTGCGCCGAGCGGGCCCGTTCCTCTCCCAAGGGGAGATGAAGCGCGGAGATTCGCCTCGATTTGTGAGGTCGATAAAACCTGATCTCCCGCCTTGCGGCAATTACCGCTATGTCATGAGAAGACGAGGAGGCGTTTGCATGGAAGTTCGCTGGACAATGCTACCGCCGGCTCTGGCCGGGATTCTCGTAATCGGGGGTATCATTCGAAGGCACTTTGCCCGTCAGCCCCCCGCAATATCGCGGGAGTTCCATCGGCCGTATTGGGAATGGCAAAGAACCAACCCGATCGGTCGTCTGTCGCTCGCTGCGACAACCTGTATAGCTATCTTTGTTGTCGCGTCCTTTACTCTTGTGTTCGTTTTGGGGTTTTTCGGAATATCCGCGCCCTGGTTCTGACGTCGAATTTGGGCGCTGGAGCGTCCTACGACGAAACTGCCGCTCGGTTCACTGTCCGACAGCGCCAAACTGCCGATCCGTCATCTACTGCACCCAAAAAACGGGGCGTCCGGGCGGGCATTGAAATCGCCCGGACGCCCCGCCTTCCACTGGGAGCTTACCAGTAGAAGTTGTGGATCACGCGCAGCACGATTCCGCGGCGCGTGTCGATCAAGAGGACGTCGTCATAATGGCGCACCCAGCGCTGGCCCCAGCCGGCGGGCGGCAGGCGATAGCGCCAGGGATCGTTGATCCAATAAGCCGAGCCCCAATAGGTCGGCGCGATGCGCACGCCGGGGCGGAAAGCGTAATAACGGAACGGCGCGCGCCAGGTGCCGCGCGAATAGATGCCGCGATTCTGGTTGCGCCAGCCGCGCCAGTCATTGTCGCCCCAGCGGCGGTCACGGTCCTCGCGCCAGTCGCGGCGGTCCTCGCGCAGGTCGCGGCGGTCGCGTTGCAGATCGCGGCGGTCCTCGCGAATGTCGCGCTGGTCGTGACGGACGTCACGCCAGGATTGCGCCTGCGCGGCAACCGGCATCACGGTCGCCGCGATCAGCGCGGTGAGGATCAATTTACGCATGATCGTCTCCTTCTTTTCCGGACGACGCGTCTCGAGCGCCGCCATATCGGAAGAATTAGGACGGAGAGACTGAACGCGTCGCGAACGCGTCGGTCAGGTTACAGCAAGGGTTTGGGTGAGGTGCGAGCCGACCACCGTGCCACAACCTTACCGGGCGTCGCGCCTGCCGCACGGTGGATGCCGGGACGAGCCCGGCATGACGACGAATTAGAGTGTAGCCCGAGTTCTTACGGCTGGCTGTCGTCGCCGCCGCCGGTGCCGGCACCGGCCGCGCCGACCGAGCCGATATTGCCGAACAATTCCTCGAAGAAGCTGCGCTTGCGGCCCAGCGTCGGCGTGGTCTTGCCATAGGGCCGGATCGACGCGACCTGATCGAGGCCCGTGCGCGTGATGTTCGACACCACGCCCTGTTGGTCGAACGCGATCTTCAGCGTGACCTGGCTCTTGGCCTTGGGATTCAGATAGGCGAGGTTGCGGCTGTCGCGCGCGACATAATACCATTCGCCGTTGTTGAACTGGCTGGCGAAGCTCGGCTTGCCCAGCGTCTGGATCACCGAGGTGCGGTTGTCGACACCCGGCTGGACCGAATTCACCAGGTCGGCATCGATGATATAGCCCTGGTGCGAGCGCAGCGAGGTGCAGCCGCCGGCGAGCGCCACAACCGCGATTGCCGCGGTCAGGCCGCCAAACCGACCAACCATCCGGACTGCCTTCACCATTCGATACTCTCCGTGCGCCGACGCCAATCACCCGGCGCATTTGCATCGCGCGCCGTTCGCCTCAATATGCGGGGCGGGCGGACGGCACAAGGCCGGTGCCGCAAAGCCCCTGTATGGGGACCCTAAAGGCGAGAATGATGGGTTTTTTCGACAGGTTCAGGGCGAAACGAGACGAAACCGCGGCGCTGTACGCGGCTTTGGTCGCGCGCGCGCGCCAGCCGCATTGGTATCTGGACGGCGCGGTCGCCGATACGGTCGATGGCCGGTTCGACATGATCGCGGCGGTGCTGGCGATGGTCATGCTGCGGCTGGAGGCCGATCCCGCCGGAGTCGCGGCGGCGGCGCATCTGTCCGAAGCGTTCGTCGACGATATGGACCCGCAATTGCGCGAGATCGGGATCGGCGACCTGCTGGTCGGCAAGCATGTCGGGCGGATGATGGGGATGCTCGGCGGGCGATTGGGCGCCTATCGCGACGGGCTGGCGGCGGGCGACCTCAAGCCGGCTTTGGTCCGCAACCTCTATCGCGGCGAGGCGCCCGATGCGGCCGCGCTGGCGCATGTCGAGCGCGAATTGCTGGCGTTGCGCCAGGGCCTGGATGGCGTTGCGCTCGATGCGCTGGTGGCGGGCCAGCTGCCGTGAGCGTCGAATTCGCGCGACCGCAGCGCGTCGATACGATCGGCGACGATGCGCGCACGATCGAGGTCGACGCCGATGCGCAGGAACGCGCCGCGCTGGCCAAAAGGTTCGACCTGATCGGCATCGAGAAGCTGACCGGCAAGTTCACGATTCGCCGTGACGCCGCCGGGATCGTGGCCGAGGGACGCGTCGCGGCGGCAGTGACCCAAACGTGCAGCATCACCGGCGACCCGCTGCCCGCGACGATCGACGAGCCGGTCGCCCTGCGATTCGTCGCCGAAGAGGATTCCGGCCAGGACGAAGTCGAGCTGGGCGACAGCGATATCGACGTGATTCCCTATGACGGCGGGACGATCGATTTGGGCGAAGTCGCCGCCGAGACGATGGCGCTGGCGCTCGACCCCTTTCCACGCGGGCCGAATGCGGAAGTCGTGCTCAAGGAAGCGGGCGTGTTGAGCGAGGAGCAGGCCGGCCCGTTTGGCGTGCTCGCGGGGTTGAAGGACAGGTTGGGAAAAAAGTAGAGCGCCCAGCACTCGTACCGGCCGAATTAAAGCACCTCCCCGGCGAAGGCCGGGGCCCAGTCGCCATGCATTCTCGACGGCGATGCACCGTCTCGACCTTATCGAAGCTGGGCCCCGGCCTTCGCCGGGGAGGCGTATACGGGTTGATTGGACAGGCCTAGTCGGCATCCGGCCCTAGCCCCGGGTCGAGGTCGCGCGGGCGGATGAAGGTCGTGAGCGTGCAGCCGCCCGCCGCGACGTCGGCCCAGCTGTCGGCTTCGCACGTCATCACCGCCAAGCTGGCGGTCGGGAATTTGATCTCGACCTGGTCGCGCCGCGCGTCGCCATCGGGAACCAGCAGCAGGATCAGATCCTCGAGCCCGGGATTGTGGCCGGAGAGGAGCAGGCTGTCCGCGATCACCGGCGCGTCATGGACCAGTTCGAGCAAGGTCGCGGCGGAAGCGAGATAGGCGCGGCGGTCCCAATCGGGGTCGATGCGGCGGCCATAGCCTTGCGATGCCTGTTCGAGCGTCTCGATCACGCGCGTGGCGGGGGAAGCGATGGCATAATCCCAGCTCAGGCCGATCGCGCGCATATGGCTGCCGACCGTGCGCGCGGCGCGCTCGCCCTTGGGATTGAGGCCGCGATCGAAATCGCGGACGCCGTGATCGTCCCAACTCGATTTGGCGTGCCGGAGCAGGATGAGCGTCTTCATGGCGCCTTCTGGTTCAACGAACAGTTTCGTTCCCTTGCCCGACCTGTGCGACAGAAGAAAGACGCGATCTCACGCGCGCAACCGCCTCATCGAGCGGCACGCGCGCGATCGGCACCCCGGCGGGGAACGCCGAGAGCAATCGGCTGGGCATCGCCGCCGACAGCAGAATGAACGCGCCGCGATCGTCGGCGCGGCGGATCAAGCGCCCGAATGCCTGGGCGAGCTTGGCGCGGACAATGCGGTCGTCATAGGCCGATCCGCCACCCGCCAGCCGCCGCGCGGCGTGGAGCACCGTCGGCTTGGCCCAGGGCACGCCCTCCAAAATCACCTGGCGCAAAGATTCACCGGGCACGTCGACCCCGTCGCGCAAGGCATCGGTGCCGATCAGCGAGGCGCGGCGATCGTCGCGGAACATGTCGACCAGGGTGCCGGGATCGATCGGATCGACATGCTGGGCGTAGAGCGGCAGGCCGTCGCGGGCGAGGCGGTCGGCGATGCGGGCATGGACGCCGCGCAGCCGGCGGATCGCGGTGAACAGGCCGAGCGTGCCGCCGCCCGCCGCCTCGATCAGCCGGGCATAGGCATTGGCCAGCGCCGCGAGGTCGCCGCGCTTGACGTCGGTGACGATCAGCACTTCGGCCTGGCTGGCATAATCGAACGGGCTGTGCGCTTCGAACAGGCCGGCGCCACGATCGAGATGCGGGACGCCGGCGCGCGCCTCGGCGGTCACCCAGTCGGGATCGCCCGCCTTGAGCGTCGCCGAGGTCACCAGCACGCCATGCGCAGGCTTGAGGACGGTCTGGGCGAGCGGACGCGTCGGGTCGAGCCAGCGGCGGTGCAGCCCGATATCGATCTCGCGCCCCTCGATCCGTTCGACCGCCAGCCAGTCGACGAAGTCGGGATCGGCCGGCCCGCCGATCCGCGCGAGCAACCCGATCCAGGCGCCGACCGTATCGGTGCGCCAGCCGAGCGAGGCGATCGCGCCCTCGACCCGCGCGCGTGCCTGACCGTCCATCCAGTCGGGCGCTTCCGCCAGCACGGCTTCGAGCCGCTGGCCCAGAGTCATGAGTGGGCGGAGCAATGCCTCCAGGCCCTGCGCGGCCTCGGCGGCGGCTTCGATCAGCGCACCATCGGGTTCGGCGAGTTCGGTTTCCAGGCCATAGCCGGCATCGCCATCCCGGGTCGCCCGCGCATAGGTCAACCCGCGCACCGCGGCGAGCAGGCGTTCGACCACGCCGAACGGCTCGCCTTCCGCCACGCGCTGCAGCCACCCGTCGCTGGCCAATGCGCGCGCGGCCTCGACCGCGTCATGGATCGCGCGGCCGCCCGCCTCGTCATAACTGGCGACATCGCTCAGCCGCGCGGCAAGCCCACGGCGGCGGCCGCGCGAGGTCGATTCGGGGCCGACGATCCAGCGCCTGAGTTCGATCGATTCCTGGCCCGAGAGGGCGACCCCGAACATCGAATCGGCGGCGTCGAACAGATGATGGCCTTCGTCGAACACATAGCGGGTCGGGCGGCTGTTCGCTTCGCGTCCGCGCGCGGCATTGACCATCACCAGCGCATGATTGGCGATGACGATATCGGCCTCGGCGCTGGCGCGCGCGGCCCGCTCGATGAAGCATTTGCGGTAATGCGGGCAGCCGGCATAAACGCACTCGCCGCGCCGGTCGGTCAGCGCGGTCGAGCCGTTGCGGCGAAACAGGGTCGGCAACCAGCCGGGCAAATCCCCGCCGATCATGTCGCCATCGGCGGTATAGGCCGCCCAGCGCGCGACAAGATGGGCGAGGACCGATGCGCGGCCGGCGAATCCGCCTTGCAGCGCATCCTCCAGGTTGAGCAGGCAGAGGTAGTTCTCGCGACCCTTGCGCGTCACCACGCGGCGGCGGCGCTCGACCGGGTCGGGGATCAGCCGCGACGTCTCGTGGTTGAGCTGGCGTTGCAGCGCCTTGGTGAAGGTCGAGATCCAGACCGGCCCGCCCGCCGCTTCGGACCAGAGCGAGGCGGGGGCGAGATAGCCCAATGTCTTGCCGATCCCCGTGCCCGCCTCGGCCAGCACCATGTTGGGATTGTCGCGCAAGATGCGCGGCGCGAAGGCGGCGGCGCAGGCCTCGGCGAAAGCGCGCTGGCCGGGGCGCTGCTCGGCGCCGGCGCCGGTCAGATAATCGAGCCGCGCGGCGATATCGGCGTCGTGCAACGTCACCGGACGCGGCGCCGGGCGCGGCGCGGTCTCGTCCCATTCGGGCAATTTGGTGAACAGCCAGCGCTCGTGCTCGCGTGGTTTGGCGATGCGTTCGGCGACGAGCGGCGACCATGGCCAGCGCAGCCGCGCGAGACTCTGCGCGGCGGTCCAGGCGCCCTCGCGCTCGAGCCAATCGCCCTCGGCGAGCGCCAGCAATGCCGCGGCGGCGTCGCGCAGGAATGGCCCGATGCGGTCCTCGCTCTCGGGCTCGGTCAGGCCGAGCGCGCGCGCGAAACCGCGCGGCGTTGGAGCGAGGAAGGTGGCAGGTTTGAGGAAGGCGTAGAGTTCGAGCAGATCGAGCCCCGACAGATCGGCATAGCCCAGCCGTTGCCCGATCAACGGCGCGTTGAGCACGATCATCGGCGTATCCGCCGCCAACCGGATCGCCTCGCCGCGCCCCACCGCGCGGCAACCCTCGGCATCGGCGATCCAGACGCCGGCATGGCTGGCATGGAGCGCGGGATAGGGAAGTTCGGGAGGCACGCCGGCGTTGTGGCGGCCCCCGAACAAAATGGCAACGCCGTGACTTAGAGTCGTTTGCAGCTTCGCTGAATCGGTGCCGCCCTCCGCAGTCATTCCAACGACGCTTTGCATCGCCGGAACCTTGGCCTGCTGCGCCCGCTCCCCCACCCGGCCTCCCAATCAGGATATGCTATGGGAGGCCGGGTTGGGGGGAGCGGGCCGGTGCCGCAACCGTTTCAGCTTTGCTGAAACCGAGTCTAGTCGGACTGCGCCAGATAGGCGTCGAGCTGATCGAACGAGCCGGTCCAGCCGCCGGTCATCGAGTCCATCATGCCCAGGAAGAACGCCTCTTCTTCAGACGACGCGTCGATCGGTACCCATTCGACCGTGATGCGGGTGCCGCCATCGACCTCGGCGAACGTCACCGTCGTCCGCAGTTCGAGCGGGAACAAGGGAGCGAAGGGCGCGCGGATGCGGGCACCATGTTCGTCGGCGAAACCATGGATCCATGTGAGCCTCGACGGCGGCTCGACCTGTTCGAACACGAACTTGCTGAACATCGCCGATCCGTCCGGGGCGTCCATGCGTCCGCGCCAGACGCCGCCGGGCCGGAGATCGTGTTCGAGGACGGTTCCCTTGGTCTCTTTCGGGCCGAACCAGGCCGCCAGCCGCTCGGGATCGGTCCAGGCCGCCCAAACGCGCGCGCGCGATGCATCGAACACGCGCGTGATGGTGAAGCTGGGTGTGGTCATTCGGCTTTTCCTTCCGTTGCTTTGAGAAAGGCGTCGAGTTGGTCGAAACTGTCGCTCCACAAGGAGCGCAGGCCGTCGATCCAGCCGCGCGCATCGTCGAGGGCATCCGCCCTGAGGCGCCGCGGCCGCGCCTGCGCCGCCTTGCCGCCTTCGATCAGCCCGGCCGATTCGAGCACCTTCAGGTGACGGGAGATTGCCGGCTGGCTGATCCCGAACGGGCGTTGCAGCTCGCCCACCGTCGCCTCGCCCCGCGCCAGCCGCGCGAGGATCGCGCGGCGGGTGGGGTCGGCAAGAGCCGCGAACTGACGATCGAGCAATGATTCCATAGCGTATATGTTATATAACTATTATGTTATATGCAAGCCCGATCGATCGGACGTCCAAGGGGCGTCCCAGGGAAATGGTGAGCGGCGGCGAGCGGATTCCCGCAGATGGCGCGGTTCAGCCGCGCATCCGCCAGTCGACGCAAGGTTGCAAAAAGCCGACGCATCGCGCACTCGGCTCTCCATCATGGTAGTCGAAATCGAACAGACGCAAGCCCTGCGCGCCGCCGCGCTCGAATCGAAGGCCTGGCCGTATGAGGAAGCGCGCAAATTGCTCAAGCGCTACCCGGATGGTGCGCCGGGCAAGGGATATGTTCTGTTCGAGACCGGTTACGGTCCCTCGGGCCTGCCGCATATCGGCACGTTCAACGAAGTGCTGCGCACGACGATGGTGCGCCATGCCTTCGAGACATTGTCCGACATCCCGACCCGGCTGATCGCTTTTTCGGACGACATGGACGGGCTGCGCAAGGTGCCCGACAATGTCCCCAACAAGGAGATGCTGGCCGAATATCTCGGCAAGCCGCTGACGAAAATCCCCGATCCGTTCGGCACGCATGACAGCTTCGCCGCGCACAACAATGCGATGCTGCGCGACTTCCTCGACCGTTATGGCTTCGAGTATGAGTTCGTGTCGTCGACGGATTATTATCTCGGCGGCAAGTTCGACGACGCGCTGCGCGGGGTGCTGCGGCATTACCAGGACATCATGGCGATCATGCTGCCGACGCTGCGCGCCGAGCGGCAGGCGACCTATTCGCCGGTGCTGCCGATCAGCCAGAAGTCGGGAATCGTCCTTCAGGTGCCGGTCGAGGTGGTCGATGCCGATGCCGGAATCGTCCGCTTCGTCGACGAGGGCGAGACGGTCGAGCAATCGATCCTGTCGGGCGGCGCCAAGCTGCAATGGAAGGTCGACTGGGCGATGCGCTGGGTCGCGCTCGGCGTCGATTACGAAATGGCGGGCAAGGACCTGATCGATTCGGTGATCCAGTCGGGCAAGATCGCGCGCGCGCTCGGCGGCCGCCCACCCGAGGGCTTCAATTACGAGATGTTCCTCGACGAAAAGGGCGAGAAGATCTCCAAGTCCAAGGGCAATGGCCTGTCGATCGACGAATGGCTGACCTATGGCCCCGACGAGAGCCTGGCCTTCTACATCTATCGCGAGCCGAAAAAGGCGAAGTCGCTCCATCTCGGGCTGATCCCGCGCGCGGTCGACGATTATTGGCAGTTTCGCGGCAATTACGCGAACCAGCCGGTGGAGCAGCGCCTGGGTAATCCGGTCCATCACATCCATAACGGTCCGCCGCCCACTGAGACCTTGCCGGTGACATTCGGGCTGCTGCTCAACCTGGTCGGGGTGATGGGCGGCGACGCGACCAAGGATCAGGTCTGGGGGTATCTCGGCAATTACGTGGCCGACGCGTCGCCCGAAAAGTATCCGGCGCTCGACCAGTTGATCGGCTATGCGCTGGCTTATGCTCGCGATTTCGTCGCGCCGACGCTCCAGCGCCGCGCGCCCGAGGGCGTCGAGGTCGAGGCGTTGAAGCGGCTCGACGCCGACCTTGCCGCGTTGCCGGCCGGGGCGAGCGCGGAGGACATCCAGAACATCGTCTATGAGATCGGCAAGAGTGGCGGCTTTGCCGAGCTGCGCGATTGGTTCAAGGCGCTGTACGAGACCTTGCTTGGATCGAGCCAGGGGCCGCGCATGGGCAGCTTCATCGCGTTGTACGGCGTGGAGAATACCAGGAAGCTGATCGCCGAGGCGTTGGCGCGGTAGGGGATTGGTTCTCGCCGAGCCTTGCAACCGTCGTCACCCTGGGCTTGTCCCGGGGTCCACCGTGCCGCAAACCAACCGAGCGCGGCGCTTGCTGCACGGTGGATGCCGGCACGAGGCCGGCATGACGGAGTAAGGCGATGGTGGCGAAACGCGGGTCCATCCTGCGGGATTTCCTCAAGGACGAAGCGGCCGGCGGCATCGTGCTGATCGTCGCGGCCTTGCTCGCGATGATCGCCGCCAACTCGCCGCTCGCCGCCGATTATTTCCACCTGCTCCATATCGAAACCGGCCCCGTCCTCGCGCCAAAGCTGGGGGCGATGACGGTGCATCTGTGGGTCAACGACGCGCTGATGGCGGGGTTCTTCTTCCTCGTCGGGCTCGAGATCAAGCGCGAGCTGGTCGATGGCGAATTATCGCGTCCCGCCGATCGCACCTTGCCGGTGATCGCGGCAGCGGCCGGGATGATCGCCCCGGCGATCGTCTATCTCGCGGTCGTCGCGGGCGATCCTGCCCTGGCGCGCGGCTGGGCGATTCCGGCGGCGACCGATATCGCCTTCGCGGTCGGGGTGATGGCGTTGCTCGGATCGCGCGTGCCCGCCCCGCTCAAGCTGTTTCTGACCACCGTCGCGATCGTCGACGATATGGGCGCGGTGGCGATCATCGCGGTTGCCTATAGTCATGGGCTCGACCTCGTCTCGCTGGGCGGCGCGGCGGTCGCGCTGGGCATCATGATCGCGATGAACCGCGGCGGCGTGGTGCGCCTGCTGCCCTATCTCCTCCTGTCCGGCCTGCTGTGGTGGCTGGTGCTGCGATCGGGCGTGCACGCGACGATCGCCGGCGTGCTGGCGGCGATGACGATCCCGATCCGGACCTCGCCGGGCGCGCCCGACGACGCCGAATCGCCACTGCACCGGCTCGAACACGCGCTCAGCCCGTGGATCGCGTTCATGGTGGTGCCGCTGTTCGGGTTCGCCAATGCCGGCGTATCGCTCGGCGGCCAGGGGTTGCATGTCCTCGCCGAGCCGCTGGTCATCGCCGTCGCCGCCGGGCTGTTCGTCGGCAAGCAGGCCGGCATGCTCGGCGCCGTCGCGCTTGCGGTAAAACTGGGCTGGGCGGAGCGGCCGGGCCGGGCGTCATGGACGCAAATCTATGGCGTGCTGTTGCTCGCCGGGATCGGCTTCACGATGAGCCTGTTCATCGGCGGCCTCGCCTTTGTCGATCCGGCGTTGATCGACCGGGTCAAGGTGGGCGTGCTGATCGGATCGATCCTTTCCGGCCTGGCGGGCTTCGTGGTGCTGCGGTGGGTGGCGCGGCCGGCGCGGGCGTGATGCGTAGATTCTTCGATCCCCGACAGTTGCTCCATGCGCCGGCGCGCGAGCTGCACAATGGCGGCTTCACCGATTATGCCGAGACGCCGGCACGCGCCGAGGCGATCCTGGCCGCGATCGGCGGGGCGGAAGCGCCCGAGGATCGCGGCGAAGAGCCGATCCTGGCGATCCACGATGGTGCGTATATCGCCTTTTTGAAGACCGCCGCGGCGCGCTGGGCGGAGGCGGGTCGGCCTGGGGACGCGACCGGCTATGTCTGGCCGGTGGTGGGCCGGCGGCCGCTGCGACTCGACCGCATCGACGCGCTGCTCGGGCAATATAGTTTCGACGCCTCGACCCCGATCACGCCGCACACCTGGGACAGCGCCTATTGGAGCGCGCAATCGGCACTCGCCGCGACCCGGGCAGTGCTTGATGGCGAGCGCGCCGCTTTCGCGCTGTGCCGGCCGCCCGGTCACCATGCCGGAGCGGATTATTATGGCGGCTATTGTCACCTCAACGCGGCGGCGATCGCCGCACAGGCCGCGCGCGACGCTGGCAGGCATCGCGTCGCGGTGCTCGATATCGACTATCACCATGGCAACGGCACGCAGGATATCTTCTGGACGCGCGGCGACGTCTTCTACGCCTCGCTTCACGCCGATCCGGCGACCGATTATCCCTTCTACTGGGGTCATGAGGACGAGGTCGGCGAAGGCGAAGGACGAGGCGCGACGCTCAACCTGCCCTTGCCGCAGGGGACGACGCTCGAAGCCTTTCGCCGCACGCAGGCCCGCGCCTTGCAGGCGATCGCCGATTTCGGCGCCGAACTGCTGGTGGTGAGCTTCGGCGCCGACACCTATATCGGCGACCCCATCTCCGCGTTCAGGTTGGAGACGCCCGATTATGCCCTGCTCGCCCAGGATATCGCCGCTGTCGGCCTGCCCACGGTCATCGTGATGGAAGGCGGCTATGCGGTCGACGCGCTCGGCGAGAATGTCGCGAGCCTGTTGAGCGGTTTCTGACATGGCGCTGGCCAAGGGTAGCGCCGATTATCGCCGTTTGACGCTGGCGATGCTGTTCGCCGGATTTTCGACCTTTTCGCTACTCTATTCGGCGCAGCCGTTACTGCCGCTGTTCGCCCACGATTTCCACCTGAGCGCGGAAAGCGCGAGCCTGGCGATCGGGCTCGCCACCGGGCCGCTGGCGGTCGGCATCCTGGTCGCGGGTGCGCTGTCCGATCGCTGGGGGCGGCGGCCGATGATGGTCACGGCGATGTTCCTCGCGGGCGGGTTCAGCCTGGTGACCGCGGCGGCGCCGGGCTGGCCGGCATTGCTCGTCCTGCGTTTCCTGACCGGCGTCGCGCTCGCCGGGGTGCCGGCGGTGGCGATGGCCTATGTCAGCGAAGAGGTCGACCATGATTCGGTCGGCTCGGCGATGGGGCTTTACATCGGCGGCAGCGCGATCGGCGGGATGGCGGGGCGGCTCGGGATAAGCCTGTTGACCGATGTCGTGGGCTGGCGCGGCGCGGTGGCGCTGGTCGGCCTGGCGGGTATCGCGATGGCCGAGGCATTCCGCCGGCTCGCGCCCGAATCGCGGCATTT
>Ga0207649_10000656_pt1 | contig 23051 bp, 24 predicted proteins | sample KBSC43metaG_FD_184317 | JGI IMG/M metagenome (GOLD analysis project Ga0207649, IMG submission 184317) | Corn rhizosphere microbial communities from Kellogg Biological Station, Michigan, USA - KBS C4-3 metaG (SPAdes) (version 2) | ecosystem: Host-associated > Plants > Roots > Rhizosphere > Soil ... | reverse complement strand
GAATGCTGCTCAGGCACGACGCGGGGGCGTAGCTCAGTTGGTTAGAGTGTCGGCCTGTCACGCCGAAGGTCGCGGGTTCGAGCCCCGTCGCTCCCGCCATTTCGCCGCAAAGCGGCGAAATGGCATTCCGGAAGGCCCAGGGGGAAGAGCCGTCCAGGCTCCCGCCCCGCATCATTCCACCACCAACATCGTGTCCGGCATCCTCTTGGCATAACTATCGAATTTCGGCCCGAAATTCCCTTGGAAACACACCGAATCTTCCTGTAAACCCGCTTCCGCGCGCGGACCGCCAGCCTGCACTGCACCTGCGAAATCTCCCGCCAGCCACGTCGCGCGCGCCCGGCGGAGAACAGGACTTTCGATGAACGACCTGCTTCTCGAATATCTGCCGATCTTGATCTTCATCGGTCTCGCGCTGGTGATTGGCATTGCGCTTCTGATCGCGCCGCTGATCCTCGCACCGAAGGATCCGAACCCAGAGAAACTTTCCGCCTATGAGTGCGGCTTCAACGCCTTCAGCGACGCGCGCATGAAGTTCGATGTGCGGTTTTATCTTGTGGCCATCCTATTCATCATCTTCGATCTCGAAGTCGCGTTCCTGTTCCCGTGGGCGATCACGCTCAAGGAAACCGGCGTCTTCGCATTCTGGTCGATGGTGACGTTCCTTGGCGTTCTGACAATCGGCTTCATTTACGAGGGGAAGAAGGGAGCGCTCGAATGGGAGTGATCCCGGCGGGGCAAGCGGGCAGGGCTGGCGTCGAGGGTGCTGCCCCGATCACCGACAACGATCCTTATTTCAAGGCGATGAACCTTGAGCTGCAGGACAAGGGATTCCTGCTGGCCAGCGCCGACTCGGTCATCAACTGGGCGCGTACGGGTTCGCTGCACTGGATGACCTTCGGCCTGGCGTGCTGTGCCGTCGAGATGATGCAGACCTCGATGCCGCGTTACGACATCGAACGCTTCGGTGCCGCCCCGCGTGCCAGCCCGCGTCAGAGCGATCTGATGATCGTCGCCGGCACGCTCACCAACAAGATGGCGCCCGCACTCCGCAAGGTCTACGACCAGATGCCGGAGCCGCGTTACGTCATCTCGATGGGAAGCTGCGCCAATGGCGGCGGCTACTATCACTATTCCTACGCCGTGGTGCGTGGTTGCGACCGCATCGTGCCGGTCGACATCTACGTTCCGGGCTGCCCTCCGACCGCCGAAGCGCTTCTCTACGGCATCATGCTGCTGCAGCGGAAAATCCGCCGCACCGGCACCATTTATCGCTGAGGCCGCCCGCGTGACGCTCGAAGACCTCGGCCAGCATATTTCCCGCGCGCTTCCCGTGACGCCCGATGTCACGCGGGGCGAACTCACCATCACCTGCGAGCCCGATCAGATTCTGCCGTTGCTGCATTTCCTGCGCGACGACGCGGAATGCGCCTTCAGCATTTTGATCGATATTTGCGGCGTAGACTGGCCGCAGCGCGCCAAGCGTTTCGATGTCGTCTATCACCTGCTGTCGATCACTAGGAACCAGCGCGTCCGCATCAAGACGCAGCTCGACGAAAACCAACCCATCGCATCCGCTGTCGGCGCCTATCCCGCTGCCAACTGGTTCGAGCGCGAAACTTTCGACATGTATGGCATCCAGTTCGTCGATCATCCCGATCTGCGCCGCTTGCTTACGGATTATGGGTTCTCCGGTTATCCGCTACGCAAGGATTTCCCGCTCACCGGCTATACCGAGGTGCGTTACGACGAAGAATTGAAGCGCGTCGTTTATCAGCCCGTGCAGCTCGTCCAGGAATTCCGTGATTTCGATTTCATGTCGCCCTGGGAGGGCGCGCCCTACATCATTCCCGGCGACGAGAAGGCAACCAAATGAATTCGGCCGCGGAAAATTTCGACGATCGCAAGATCACGATGAACTTCGGGCCCCAGCACCCGGCCGCACACGGTGTGTTGCGTCTGGTGATGGATCTCGACGGCGAAATCGTCGAGCGCATCGACGCCCATATCGGCCTGCTTCACCGCGGCACCGAGAAGCTGATCGAACACAAGACATATTTGCAGGCCATCGGTTATTTCGACCGCCTGGATTACGTCGCCCCGATGAACCAGGAACATGCGTTCTGCATGGCGATAGAAAAGCTGCTCGGCCTCGAAGTGCCCAAGCGCGGTCAGTATATCCGCGTGCTCTACAATGAAATCGGGCGACTCCTGAACCATCTGTTGCAGGTGACGACGCAGGCGATGGACGTCGGCGCGCTCACCCCGCCGTTATGGGGTTTCGAGGAACGCGAAAAGCTCATGGTGTTCTACGAGCGCGCGTCCGGCAGCCGCATGCATGCCAAATATTTCCGTCCCGGCGGCGTGCATCAGGATTTGCCGCCGGCGCTGCTCGAAGATATCTATGACTTCTGCAAACACTTTCCTACGGTGCTGGACGATCTCGAAACGCTTCTCACCGAAAACCGCATATTCAAGCAGCGCAACGTCGACATCGGTGTCATCAGCCGGGCTGACGCCGAAGCACTCGGCTTCTCGGGCGTCATGCTGCGTTCGACGGGCGTGGCGTGGGACTTGCGCCGTGCGCAACCTTACGAGTGCTACAACGATCTCGAATTCCAGGTTCCCGTCGGCAAGAACGGCGACAACTACGATCGCTATCTGATGCGCATCGAGGAAATGCGCCAGTCGACCAAGATCATGAAACAGTGCATCGAAAAGATGCCTGCCGGTCCCGTGGTCGTGGAGAACAACAAGATCGTCCCGCCCAAGCGCGCCGAAATGAAGAAATCGATGGAAGCCCTCATCCATCACTTCAAGCTCTATACCGAAGGCTTCCACGTTCCGGCGGGCGAAACCTATGCCGCCGTCGAAGCGCCGAAAGGCGAGTTCGGCGTCTATCTCGTTGCCGACGGTACGAACAAACCCTATCGCTGCAAGATCCGCGCGCCCTCCTACCCGCATCTCGCAGCGCTCGAATATATGTGCAAAGGCCATCTGCTTGCCGACGTACCCGCCGTGATCGGCTCGCTCGATATCGTTTTCGGGGAGATTGATCGTTGAGCGTCCGCCGTCTCGCAGAACATCAGCCCGCGAGTTTCGCGTTCACGCCCGAGAACAAGGCGTGGGCCGAAAAGGAAATGACGAAATATCCCGCTGGCCGTCAGGCGAGTGCGGTGATTTCGCTTCTGTGGCGCGGACAGGAACAGGATGGCTGGGTCACCAAGCCGATGATCGAATCCGTCGCTGCGCTGCTTTCGATGCCCTACATCCGTGTACTGGAAGTGGCGACCTTCTACACGATGTTCAATCTCGAACCGGTGGGCGACCATCTGGTTCAGGTCTGCACCACGACGCCGTGTTGGCTGCGCGGTTCGGACGACGTCGTTGCCGCTTGCAAGAAACACATCGCGCCCACGCAACACACCGTCTCGAAGGACGGCAAGTTCTCGTGGATGGAAGTCGAATGCCTCGGCGCCTGTGTAAATGCGCCGATGCTGCAGATCGGCAAGGATTTCTACGAAGACCTCGACGGCCCCAAGACCGAAAAGATTCTCGAAGCCTTCCGTCGCGGCGAAACGCCAAAGCCCGGCCCGCAGAACGGCCGCCGTTCTTCGGAACCCGAAGGCGGCCCCACGACGTTGAAAGAGATCGCCTGATGCTCGCCGATAAAGACCGCATCTTCACGAACCTCTATGGCTTCGGCGATCCCGGCCTCAAAGGCGCGATGGCGCGTGGCGCATGGGACGGTACGAAAGCAATCATTGAGCGCGGCCCCGAAGCCATCGTCGATGAAATGAAGAAGTCGGGCTTGCGCGGCCGTGGTGGCGCAGGCTTTCCCACCGGCATGAAATGGTCATTCATGCCGAAGGAAGTGAAGGAACGTCCGCACTATCTCGTCGTCAACGCCGACGAATCCGAACCCGGCACCTGCAAGGACCGGGACATCATGCGCCACGATCCGCACACGCTGGTCGAGGGTTGCCTGATCGCCAGCTTCGCGATGCGCGCACATGCCTGTTACATCTATGTGCGCGGCGAATTCATCCGCGAACGCGAGGCGCTGCAACGCGCGGTTGATGAAGCCTACGAAGCCAAGCTGATCGGCAAGAACAACATCCACGGCTGGGATTTCGACCTCTACGTTCATCATGGCGCGGGTGCCTACATCTGCGGCGAAGAAACCGCATTGCTCGAAAGCCTCGAAGGCAAAAAGGGCCAGCCACGCCTCAAGCCGCCGTTCCCGGCCAATGTCGGCCTCTATGGCTGCCCGACGACGGTGAACAATGTCGAATCCATCGCCGTTGCGCCCACCATCCTGCGCCGCGGAGCGGAATGGTTTGCGGGTATCGGCCGCCCCAACAATTCGGGCACCAAGGTCTTCTGCATCTCCGGCCATGTGAACAAGCCCTGCAACGTCGAAGAAGCCATGGGTATCTCCATGCGCGAACTGATCGACAAACATGCGGGCGGTGTGCGCGGCGGCTGGGACAATCTTTTGGCCGTCATTCCCGGCGGCGCATCGGTTCCGCTGATTCCGAAATCCATCTGCGACGACGTACTGATGGATTTCGATTCACTGAAAGCCGTGCAATCCGGGCTCGGCACCGCCGCCGTCATCGTGATGGACAAGTCGACAGATGTGGTGAAAGCGATCTCGCGGCTGTCTTATTTCTACAAGCACGAAAGCTGCGGCCAGTGCACGCCCTGCCGCGAAGGTACGGGCTGGATGTGGCGCGTGATGAAGCGCCTCGAGGTCGGCAACGCACAAGTTCCCGAAATCGACCTGCTGCAGGAAGTGACCAAGGAAATCGAAGGCCACACGATCTGCGCACTCGGCGATGCCGCCGCCTGGCCGATCCAGGGCCTGATCCGCCATTTCCGCCCCGAACTCGAACGGCGTATCGCCGAACGCAAGGGCGCAACACAGATGGCGGCGGAGTAACCCATGGCCCGCAAACTCGTCATCGACGGCAAGGAAATCGAAGCGGACGACAATCTCACGCTGTTGCAGGCGTGCGAACAGGCGGGCGCCGAAATTCCGCGCTTCTGCTATCACGAACGCCTGTCGGTGGCGGGCAACTGCCGCATGTGCCTTGTCGAGTGGGTCGGCGCGCCGAAGCCGCAGGCCTCCTGCGCGCTCCAGGTAAAAGACATCTTCCCGAACAAGGACGGCACGCCCGCGAAGATCAACACGAACTCCGCCTACGTGAAGAAGGCGCGCGAAGGCGTGATGGAGTTCCTGCTCATCAACCATCCGCTCGATTGCCCGATCTGCGATCAGGGCGGCGAATGCGATCTGCAGGATCAGGCGATGGGCTATGGCCGCGCCGCGTTCCACCGCTTCAATGAGAACAAGCGCGCCGTCGAAGACAAATATATGGGCCCGCTGATCAAGACGATCATGACCCGCTGCATCCAGTGCACGCGCTGCGTGCGCTTCGCCACCGAAGTGGCTGGCGTGCCCGATCTGGGCGCGACAGGCCGCGGCGAGGACATGGAGATCACGACCTATCTCGAAAAGGCGTTCTCCAGCGAACTCTCCGGCAACGTGGTCGATCTATGCCCGGTCGGCGCGCTGACCTCGAAGCCCTATGCGTTCAATGCCCGTCCGTGGGAATTGCGCAAGACGGAATCCATCGACGTAATGGATGCCCAAGGCTGCAACATCCGCGTCGACACGCGCGGGCCGGAAGTACTCCGCGTGCTCCCGCGCGTGAACGACGCCGTGAACGAAGAATGGATTTCGGACAAGACACGCCACGCCTGCGATGGCCTGCGCCGCCAACGTCTCGATCAGCCTTTCATCCGCAAGAACGGCAAGCTGCAGCCCGCAACCTGGGGCGAAGCGTTCGCGGCAATCGCCGCGCACGTGGCGGCAACGAGGCCGCAAGCCATGGCCGCCATTGTCGGCGATCTGGCGGCAGCCGAAGAAATCAAGGCGCTGAAGGATCTGATGACGTCGCTCGGCGTCGCCAATCTGGAATGCCGACAGGACGGCGCGAAAGTAGGTGGCGCACGTCCGACCTATCTCTTCAATTCCACTATCGCCGGTGTCGATGCCGCCGACGCATTATTGCTGGTCGGCGCGAACCCGCGTTGGGAAGCTCCCGTCCTCAACGCCCGCATTCGCAAGGCTTGGCTGCACGGCCTGAAGATCGCCAATATCGGCGAAGCCGTCGATCTCACCTATCCGGTGACGCAACTCGGCGACGGCGTTTCGGCCCTGCAAGATCTCGCGAACGGCAAAGGCGACTTCGCCGGCGTGCTGAAAAATGCTCAGCGCCCGATGATCATCGTCGGTCCCGGCGCGTTCGCGCGTGCGGACGGTGCCGCGATCCTCAATCTCGCCGCCAAACTCGCGGGCGACATCGGCGCCATCGGCCCGGCGGGCACCGCGGCCGAAGGCGGCTGGAACGGCTTCAACGTGCTGCACACCGCGGCCTCGCGCGTCGCGGCCCTCGACCTCGGCTTCGCGACCGGCGACATGGGCTCTATTCTCGACGGTGCATCGAAGGGTAAAATCAATTTCGTCTATCTGCTGGGCGCCGACGAATTCGACACGTCCAAACTCGGCAACGCCTTCGTCGTCTATCAGGGCACGCACGGCGATGCGGGCGCGCATCGCGCCGATGTCATCCTGCCCGGCGCCGCCTACACCGAGAAGGAAGGGCTCTACGCGAACTTCGAGGGCAGGGTGCAGCGCGGCAAGCGCGCCGCCTTCCCGCCCGGCGAAGCGAAGGAAGATTGGACGATCCTGCGCGCACTCTCCGAAGTGCTCGGCAAGAAACTTCCCTACGACAATCTCGAAGCCCTGCGCGCGGCCATCGTCGCCGACGCGCCGCAGTTCGCTGTCGAGAAACACAACGAAGCCCCCGTGCATGAAGGCGCAAATCCCACCGTCTGGAACAATGTCGGCAAGGCGGGCGAGTTGAACGCCGCACTCCCGCTGCGTTCTCCGATCCGCGATTTCTACATGACGAACCCAATCGCGCGCGCCAGCGCCACCATGGCCGAATGCAGCCGCATCTTCGTCAAGCAAACCCAACAGATGGCGGCGGAATAGCATGGCGCTGATCCATTTTTATCAATATCTGCCTGTCTGGCTCGCTCACTTTTTTGGGTTCGAAGCCGATCCCATGGCTTACAATTGGGCGTGGTTCCTCAGCCAGGCGACGCTCATCCTGATCTTCGACGTGGTCCTGCTCGTCATGATCGCGTTCTTCCTTCTGGCCGACCGCAAGATTTTCGCCGCCGTCCAGATGCGCCGCGGTCCCAACGTGGTTGGCGCGTTCGGCCTGCTGCAGAGCTTCGCCGACCTCATCAAATTCGCGCTCAAGGAATCCATCATTCCGGCGGGCGCCAACCGCGTGATCTTCATCCTCGCGCCGCTCATCACCTCCACGCTGGCGTTGGCGAGCTATGCGGTGATCCCCCTAGACGATGGCTGGGTCATTTCCGATATCAATGTCGGCATCCTCTATCTCTTCGCCGTCTCCTCGCTTGGCGTCTACGGCATCATCATGGGCGGCTGGGCGTCGAACTCGAAATATCCGTTCCTGTCCGCGCTGCGCTCCGCGGCCCAGATGGTCTCCTACGAAGTCTCCATCGGCTTCGTGCTGATCACCGTGCTCCTGTTCGCGGGCTCGTTGAACCTGTCCGACATCGTGCGCGCCCAGGCCCATGGCTGGTATGCGTTCACGATGCTGTTCCCGATGATGATGATCTTCTTCGTCTCGGCGATCGCGGAAACCAACCGCCCCCCCTTCGATCTGGTCGAAGCGGAATCCGAACTCGTGGCGGGCTATTTCGTCGAATATTCCTCGACCCCGTTCCTGCTGTTCTTCCTGGGCGAATTCCTCAACATCGTGCTGATGAGCGCGATGCTCTCGATCCTGTTCTTCGGCGGCTGGCTGCCGATCTGGAACGTGTGGCCGCTCAACGCCATTCCGGGAATCTTCTGGCTTTTGGGCAAGATCGTCTTTTTCTTCTTCTGCTTCGCGATGGTGCGCGCGATCGTGCCGCGCTATCGCTACGACCAACTGATGCGTCTCGGCTGGAAAGTCTTCCTGCCGACCTCCCTATTGTGGGTGGTGTTGACGGCGGGCTGGGTGCTTTTCATCCAGCATAAGGTGATGTGATGGCGTTTATCGACCAGACGGCTCGTTCGATCTTCTTCTGGGAATTCGTCAAGGGCATGTGGCTCGGCTTGCGCTATTTCTTTGCGCCAAAGGCCACACTCAACTATCCGTTCGAGAAGGGCCCTCTCTCGCCGCGCTTCCGCGGCGAACACGCGCTGCGGCGCTATCCGAACGGCGAGGAACGCTGCATCGCCTGCAAACTGTGCGAGGCCATCTGTCCCGCGCTTGCCATCACCATTGAATCCGAACCGCGCGAAGACGGCAGCCGCCGCACCACGCGCTACGACATCGACATGGTGAAATGCATCTATTGCGGCTTGTGCCAGGAAGCCTGCCCGGTGGACGCCATCGTCGAAGGCCCCAATTTCGAATTCTCCACCGAGACGCGCGAAGAACTTTATTACGACAAGGCCAAGCTGCTCGCGAACGGCGACCGGTGGGAACGCGAAATCGCCCGCAACATCGAACTCGATGCGCCCTATAGATGAGCGGCTTGCCTACACATCCACGGAGGATCGGCTGATGTCGCTGGCCGACGTCGCAGCACGCGCACAGGCTCGAATGAGCTACGGCGATCCGCGCCGCAGGGCGAAGCGCTTTGCGGATAGCCAGAAGGCCCGCAAGATCGCCGATCTGAAAGCCGCCGGTTATGTGCTGCCGCTGTCGGAATGGCTCGGCCACAACAACGGCCCTGCCTGGGATGAAGAACTTCTCTTCCGTGAGTTCTGCTGGAATAAAGCCCATCGCGAAGCATGGACGCCGCCGACACAAGAAATCGGCATCCGCCGCGCGAAGAAGGCGGAAGCGCTAGGTCTGACCTATCGCGAGTATGTGCTCGAAATCATGGAACGTGGCCGCTACCTGGATGAAGAAACAGCGGCCGAACTGCGCAAGAGGCTCGGACACTGATGCTGGTCTCTCTCGCTTTCTATCTTTTCTCGATCATTCTAGTCGGCGCGGCCTTCATGGTCGTGGCGGGACGCAATCCCGTTCATTCGGTGCTTTTCCTGATCCTTGCCTTCTTCAACGCCGCAGCGCTCTTCGTGCTGCTCGGTGCGGAATTTCTCGCGATGATCCTTGCCGTCGTCTATGTCGGCGCGGTCGCAGTGCTGTTCCTGTTCGTCGTGATGATGCTCGACATCGACTTCGCCGAACTCCGCAAAGGCGCGCTGCAATATCTTCCCGTCAGCGCCTTGATCGGTATCGTGCTGGTGATCGAGCTCGTCATGGTGGCGTCGGTCTGGGTGATTTCACCGGCCGCGCCCGAAGCGAAGGCGCATCTCACGCCCGCGCACATCACCAACACAGCCGCGCTCGGCCACATCCTCTACACGGATTACGTCTTCTATTTCCAAACCGCGGGCCTGATCCTGCTGGTCGCAATGATCGGCGCCATCGTGCTGACCCTGCGCCATCGTTCGGATGTGCGCCGCCAGTCGATCCCTGCGCAGAACCGCCGCCGTCCGGCCGACGCCATCGAGATCAAGAACCCGCAACCGGGCCAGGGGGTGTGATATGGCAATCGGCTTGAACTCCTATCTCGCGGTTGCCGCCATCGTCTTCACGATTGGCGTGTTCGGCATCTTCATGAACCGCAAGAATGTGATCGTCATGCTGATGTCGATCGAGCTTCTTCTGCTCGCGGTCAACATCAATCTCGTGGCGTTCTCGACCTATCTGGGCGATCTGGTGGGGCAGGTGTTCGCGCTCTTTGTGCTCACCGTCGCCGCCGCCGAAGCGGCCATCGGTCTTGCCATACTCGTCGTCTACTTCCGCAACCGCGGCACCATCGCGGTGGAAGACATCAACCTGATGAAAGGCTGAAGCGTGTACAGCGCCATCGTCTTCCTTCCGCTTCTCGGTGCTGCCATCGCGGGCCTGTTCGGCCGCGTCCTCGGCGCGCGTCCGTCTGAACTCATCAGCACGGGCCTCCTGCTCGTTTCCGCCGCGCTATCCTGTTACGCCTTCTATGACGTCGCCCTGATGGGCCACGGCCAGGTGCTTCAGATTTTCCAATGGATTCACTCCGGCGATTTCGCCGCCGACTGGACCATCCGCGTCGACACGCTGACCGCCGTGATGCTGGTGGTGGTGACGGGCGTGTCCTCGCTCGTGCACGTCTATTCCATCGGCTACATGCATGAAGATCCGCACCGTCCGCGTTTCTTCGCCTATCTCTCGCTTTTCACCTTCGCCATGCTGATGCTGGTGACGGCCAACAATTTCCTCCAGCTTTTCTTCGGCTGGGAAGGCGTGGGCCTGGCGTCGTATCTGCTCATCGGCTTCTGGTACACGAGGCCATCCGCCAACGCCGCCGCCATTAAGGCCTTCGTCGTCAACCGCGTGGGCGATTTCGGTTTCGCGCTCGGCATCTTCGGCGTCTTCTATATCTTCGGCACGCTCGATTTCGACTCCGTGTTCGCCGCCGCTCCCGGCCAGGTCGGCCACACCTTCCTGTTCGCCGGTCATCAGGTCGATGTGATGACCACGCTCTGCCTGCTGCTGTTCGTCGGCGCGATGGGCAAGTCCGCCCAGCTCGGCCTGCACACCTGGCTGCCGGATGCGATGGAAGGCCCCACGCCGGTTTCCGCGCTGATCCATGCCGCCACCATGGTGACGGCAGGTGTCTTTCTGGTCTGCCGCTGTTCCCCGATGTTCGAGCTTGCGCCGCACGCGCTCTGGTTCGTCACCTTCATCGGCGCCACCACAGCGTTCTTCGCGGCTTCGGTCGGTCTCTTCCAGAACGACATAAAGCGCGTCATCGCGTATTCGACGTGCTCCCAGCTGGGCTACATGTTCGCCGCCGCCGGTGTTTCGGCCTATGGCGGCGCGATGTTCCATCTTTTCACGCACGCCTTCTTCAAGGCCCTGCTGTTCCTGGGTGCAGGTTCCGTCATCCACGCCATGCACCACGAACAGGACATGCGGAAGATGGGCGGCCTCGCGCGCGCCATTCCCATCACCTGGGCGATGATGCTGATCGGCAATCTCGCGCTCACCGGCGTCGGCATTCCGCTGCTCGGCATCGGCGCAGCCGGTTTCTATTCGAAGGACAGCATCATCAACGCCACCTTCGCCGCCCATACCGGCATCGGCACTTACGCGTTCATTCTCACCGTAGTCGCTGCCGGAATGACCTCCTTCTACTCTTGGCGTCAGTTCCTGATGACCTTCCACGGCCGCTTCCGGGGCGAGGACAAGATCGAAGACGAACACGATGCCAATGCGCATGACGAACCCGATGCAGGCCACGACGATCACGCGCACGGCCACGGCATCAAGCTGGCGGATGTTCACGAATCCCCTTGGGTGATGCTGGTCCCGTTGATTGTTCTCGCGGCAGGCGCTCTGTTCGCGGGTGCGATCTTCGAGCATTGGTTCATCGGAGAAAGCGCCTCCGAATTCTGGCGCGGCGCGGTCGCGGCCTTCGCGGGCCATGGCGAGCATGGCGAACTTCCGCTCTGGGTGGAATTCGCGCCGTTCGTAATGACGATCCTGGGCTTCCTGATCGCCTACTACTATTACATCTTGAACCCGGAACTGCCGCGCCAGCTCGCGGCGAAGCGGGGCATGCTGTACCTGTTCCTCTACAACAAGTGGTACTTCGACGAGTTGTACGACGCGATCTTTGTGCGGCCCGCCAAATGGCTCGGCCGCACGTTGTGGAAAGTCGGTGACGGCATGATCATCGACGGCCTTGGCCCCGATGGCATCTCCGCCCGCGTGATGGATGTCACCCGCGCCGCCGTCCGTTTGCAATCGGGTTACATCTATCGTTACGCGCTGGCGATGTTGCTCGGCGTCGTCGCCTTGGCCACATGGTTCCTCACGACGTGGGGGCCGAAATGAGCTGGCCCATTCTCTCCGTCACCACCTTCCTGCCAGTCCTCGGCATCATAGCGATCCTCGCCGCCCCGAAAGCCGCGCGCCAAATCGCGCTCGTCACTACCATCGTCGATTTCATCCTGTCGCTTGTCATCTGGGCGAATTTCGACGGCGCGTCGTCGGCCTTCCAGTTCGTCGAACAGGCGCAATGGCTGGGCGGCAACATCACCTATCACATGGGCGTCGATGGCATTTCGATGCTGTTTGTCGTGCTTACCGCAGGCCTGATGCCGTTCTGCATCCTGGCAAGCTGGGAATCCATCCAGAGTCGCGTGCCGGAATACATGATCGCGTTCCTGGCGCTCGAAGCCCTGATGATCGGCGTGTTCTGCGCGCTCGACCTCGTGCTGTTCTACGTCTTCTTCGAAGGCGGCCTGATCCCGATGTATCTCATCATCGGCGTGTGGGGCGGCAAGCGGCGCGTCTATGCGAGCTTCAAATTCTTCCTCTACACCTTGCTCGGCTCGGTGCTGATGCTGCTCGCCATCCTCTGGATGTATCTCTACGTGGGCACCACCGACATCGACGTGCTGTTGCGCACCGCCCATTTCCCGGTGGCGATGCAGGGATGGTTGTGGTTCGCGTTCTTCGCGAGCTTCGCGGTGAAGATGCCGATGTGGCCGGTCCACACCTGGCTGCCCGACGCCCACGTCGAAGCGCCCACCGCGGGCTCGGTGATCCTCGCGGGCATCCTGTTGAAGATGGGCGGTTACGGCTTCCTGCGCTTCTCGCTGCCGATGTTCGCCAGCGCCTCCGACATGTTCGCGCCCTTCATCTTCACGCTCTCCGTCGTCGCGATCATCTACACCTCGCTGGTTGCGCTCGCCCAGGAGGACATGAAGAAACTCATTGCCTATTCGTCCGTGGCCCATATGGGCTTCGTGACAATGGGTATCTTCACGCTCACCCATCAGGGCATCGAAGGCGGCATCTTCCAGATGCTCTCCCACGGTGTCGTCTCCGGCGCGCTGTTCCTCTGTGTCGGCGTCCTCTACGACCGCATGCACACCCGCGAGATCGCGGCCTATGGCGGCCTCGTGGAGCGTATGCCGTCCTATGCCGCGTGTTTCATGGTGTTCACGCTCGCTAATGTGGGCCTGCCGGGCACCAGCGGCTTTGTCGGCGAATTTCTCACCATGCTGGGTGCGTTCCAGGTCAATACCTGGGTTGCGATCTTCGCCACCACCGGCATCATCCTGTCGGCGGCCTACGCGCTTTATCTTTATCGCCGCATCATCTTCGGTGCGCTGACCAAGCCCTCGCTGAAGGCCATCCTCGATCTCAGCCCGCGCGAGATCGCCATTCTTGCACCGCTGGTCATCATCACCATTCTGATGGGTATCTATCCCAAGCCGGTCTTTGATGTGACCTCGGCATCCGTCGCCAATCTCATCCACCAGCACCAGATCGCGCTCGCCATCGATCGCGCGCCGAAGCTCGCACAGGCCGGGAGCGCACAATGACCGAGGCCGATCTGCACCTTATTCTTCCCGAGCTGATCCTGGTGGTCAGCGGCATGGCGCTTCTGATGTTCGGCGTCATCCGCGGCGACAAATCGCTGGGCATCGTGTCGGTCCTCTCGGTCATCGCGATGGCCGCCTCCGCGGGCGCGATCCTCGGACAGGGCGAGGCCACCAGCTCGGCCTTCGAACACGCCTTCGTCGCCGATGGGTTCGCGCGCTTCGCCAAGCTGCTGATCCTGCTGGGAAGTGCGGCCGCCATAGGTCTCGCGCAGGGCTATTTGCGCAACGAGAAGATCGCGAAGTTTGAATTCCCAATCCTGATCCTCTTCGCCACGACCGGCATGATGATCATGGTCTCGGCGCAGAATTTCATCGGCTTTTACATGGGCCTCGAACTGCAGAACCTCGCGCTGTATGTGCTTGCCGCTTTCAACCGGGATTCGCTGCGCTCCTCCGAATCCGGCCTCAAATATTTCGTCCTCAGCGCGCTGGCGTCCGGCCTTCTCCTCTACGGCATGTCGTTCATCTACGGCTTCACCGGCAGCACCGATTATGCGGCGGTCGCCCAGGTCATCGCCCGGTCCGGCATGAACATCGGCCTCGTTTTCGGCCTCGTCTTCTTCATCGCGGGCATCATCTTCAAGATATCCGCCGTCCCCTTCCACATGTGGACGCCCGACGTCTATGAGGGCGCGCCCACGCCCGTTACTGCCTTCCTCTCGATGTCGCCGAAGGTCGCCGCCATGTCGATCATCGTGCGCGCTCTGCTGCAGGCCTTCCCCGATGCGTTCCACGAATGGCAGCAGGTGATCGTTGTCGTCTCCGTGCTGTCGATGGCGCTCGGCGCGGTGGCTGCCATCGGCCAGCCCAACATCAAGCGAATGATGGCCTACAGTTCTATCGGCCATATGGGCTATGCGCTGGTCGGTCTTTCCGCCGGAACACCGGCAGGCGTCGAGGGCGTGCTGATCTATCTGCTGATCTACCTCGTTTCGAGCGCGGGCACCTTTGCCTGCATCCTGGCGATGCGCCGCGACGGCGAGATGGTCGAAACCATCGGCGATCTCGCTGGGCTGGCGCGCTCGCAGCCGAAACTCGCCTTCGTCTTCGCCATGCTGATGCTGAGCCTCGCGGGTATTCCGCCGCTCGCCGGTTTCTTCGGCAAGTTCTACGTCTTCATGGCCGCCATCGAAGCGCATCTCTATGTGCTGGCCGTGATCGGTGTCGTCACCAGCGTGGTGGGCGCCTACTACTATCTGCGCATCGTCAAGATCATCTATTTCGACGATCCCGCACCGGCCTTCGACCGCGTCATCGGCCCCAGTCTCGGCACGGTGCTCGCGCTGTCCGGCGTGTTCACATTGCTCTTCGTGGTCGGCGCGGCGCCTATGGTGAACGCGGCAGCGGTTGCGGCGAAGACGCTGATCCCGTGAGCGCGGCATGGCCCGAAGGCTATGCGCTGAAAGCCTTCGACGTTATCGACTCCACCAATGACGAAGCACGCCGTCTCGCGAGCGCGGGCCAACGCGAACCCGTCTGGATCACCGCCGCGCGCCAGACCACGGGCAGGGGCAGGCGAGGCCGCGCCTGGGAATCTCCCGCCGGGAATCTTGCTGCCACACTCCTCATCCGCCCTGGCAGGCCTGCATCCGAATGCGCGCAACTGTCCTTTGCCGCTGCCATCGCCGCGCATGAGGCCATCGCCAGCTTCGCCCCCGACGCCGAAATCCGCGTGAAATGGCCCAACGATGTGCTGGCGAACGGCAGAAAGATCGGGGGTATTCTCCTGGAATCCGCCAGCACGGGCACCGTGCCCGAATGGCTCGCCATCGGCATCGGCATCAATCTCGCGCACTATCCCGAAGGCACGGAGTTTCCGGCGACCGCATTGCCCGCGTTAGGCATAACCGCACCAAACCCCAGCGAGGCCCTCGCGCGCCTCGCCGCCGCCTTCGCGAAATGGTATGAAATCTGGCGCGCAAGCGGGTTTTCGCCGTTACGCGACGCATGGCTTGCCCGCGCGGCAGGCCTGGGCACGCGCATCCGCGCACGCCTCGCAGACGGAGAAATCTGGGGCATGTTCGAAGGCATCGACGAAACCGGCGCGCTCATCCTGCGCGAAACGCAAGGCAAGACCCGCGCAATCGCCGCCGGCGAAGTTTTCTTCGGGTAATAGATATGCTGCTCGCCATCGACGCCGGTAACACCAACATCGTCTTCGCCGTTTATGACGGCAAGGAAGTGCGTGCCGAATGGCGCGCCGTCACCGAAACCACGCGCACGGCCGATGAATACGCCGTCCTGCTCCAGCCGCTGATCGCGCTCTCGGGCCTCAGCTTTTCCGATATCGACGCGGCCATTATCGCCACCGTCGTTCCCGCTTCGCTGTTCGACCTGCGCATGTTCTGCCGCAAATATCTCAAAAGCGAAGCCATGGTCATCGGCGACGCCGACGTCGATCTCGGCATCAACGTCCAGGTGGATCGCCCCAATGCGGTCGGCGCCGACCGTCTGGTCAACGCTATCGCGGCGCACGAAGCCTACAAGGGCCCGCTCATCGTCGTCGATTTCGGAACCGCCACCACCTTCGACATCGTGGGCGCGAACGGCGATTACGAAGGCGGCGTCATCGCGCCGGGCGCGAACCTTTCTGCCGAAGCCCTGCATCAGGCCGCCGCCATGTTGCCGCGCGTGGCCGTCCAGCGCACGCAGAGCGTGATCGGCAAGGATACCGTGCCCGCTATGCAGTCAGGCCTTTATTGGGGCTATCTCGGCCTGATCGAAGGTCTCGTCGCCAAGATCAAGGAAGAATACGGCGCGCCGATGTCGGTGATCGGCACCGGCGGCCTCGCCAATCTGTTCTACAAGCAGACGGCTGCAATCGACCATCTCGATCCTGATCTCACCATTCGGGGCCTGATCATGATCTACAAGCGCAACGCCAAGAAAACGAGCTGATGGCGGTATCGCGCGACGACGAACTCGTCTTCCTGCCGCTTGGCGGCTCCGGCGAGATCGGAATGAACTTCAACGCCTATGGCTACGGCGCGGCCGACGACCGTTCATGGATCGTGGTCGATTGCGGCGTGATGTTCGGCCGCGAGGCGTCGACGCCCGGCATCGATCTCATCATGCCCGACATCCGTTATCTTGCCGAACAGCGCGAGAACGTGCGCGCCATCGTGCTCACCCACGCCCATGAAGATCACATCGGCGCCATCGCGCATCTTTGGCCGGCCCTGCGTTGCCCGCTCTATGCCACGCCGTTCACCGCGCATCTGATCGAAGACAAGCTGAAGGAAGCCGGTCTCGACGAAACCGTGCGCGTGAAGATCGTGCCGCTGGGCGGCCATCTTTCGCTCGGCCCCTTCGAAATCGATTTCGTCTCCATCACCCATTCGATCCCCGAACCCAACGCGCTGTCGATCAAGACCCCACTCGGAACGGTGGTCCACACCGGCGACTGGAAACTCGATCCCGATCCCCTGATCGGCGAGGTCACCGACGAAACCGCATTGAAGAAGCTGGGCGACGAGGGCGTGCTCGCGCTCGTCTGCGATTCAACGAACGCGCTTGTCCCCGGTCAAAGCGGCTCGGAAGCGAAAGTCCGCGAAAGCCTGTCCACGCTCATCGCCACCCTGAAAGGCCGCGTCGCCGTCACGGCATTCGCCTCCAACGTCGCGCGCCTGGAATCCGTGGCGAAGGCCGCGCGAGAGAACAACCGCGAACTCGTCCTCGTCGGCCGCTCGATGCACCGCATCGTCAACGCCGCGCGCGCCACCGGCTATCTCGAACATTTTCCGCGCGTATTGTCCGAAGAAGATGCCGAAGACCTCGCGCCCAATCGCGTGCTCTATCTCTGCACCGGCAGCCAGGGCGAAGTCCGCTCCGCGCTCGCGCGCATCGCGGCAGGCGAACATCGCAGCGTCAATCTCGGTCCCGGCGATGCGGTGGTTTTTTCCTCACGCATCATCCCCGGCAACGAACTCCCCATCTTCGAAATGCAGAACCAGCTTGCAGCACTTGGCGTCGAAGTGCTCACCGAACAGGATCACTTCGTCCACGTCTCCGGCCATCCGTGCCGTGAGGAACTGTCCCAGATGTATCGCTGGGTACGTCCGCAGATAGCCGTGCCCGTCCACGGCGAACGCCGCCAGCAGGAAGAACACGCCCGCCTCGCCAAATCCTTGCAGGTGCCCCAAGCCATCGTGCCGGAGAACGGTCAACTGTTCCGCCTTGCACCCGGCCGCGCGCAACTGATCGACGAAACGCCGTCGGGCCGCATGCATCTCGACGGCACCGTGCTGGTCGCGGAAGGCGAGGGCTATGCAAAAGCCCGCCGCGCCATTGGCTTCGCGGGCCTCATCGTCGTGACGTTGGTGCTCGACCAGAAAGGCCGCATCGCCACCGAACCAATGATCCTGTTCGAAGGCATTCCCGAAGCCATTCATGCTCATGCGCGCGAAGCCCTCGAAGGCGTCGTGAAACGTCACAACCCCAAACGCGACGACGAAGAAAAACTGAAGGAGACCGCGCGCCGGGCCGTCCGCCGGGCCGCGAGCGACGCGTGGGGCAAGAAGCCGGTCACCCGTGTAGAAGTCGTCTGGGTGTGAAATAATACGGCGGGCAATAAGGGGCGTCCGATGGCTGGTCTTCCGGTCCAACACGTCATTGTGGGTTTCGGCTTCGGCCTGATGGGGCTGGCCGCTTTTCTCCGCCCGCGCGTGATCGTCGCGATGGTCGGCATCGTCGGAAACACGCCCGACTCGCGTAACGAGATCCAGGCGGTCTATGGGGGCTTCGGGCTGGCCATGGCCGCCGCCCTTGCGGCACCCCTTTGGTATCCGGAGTTGAGAGCGGGCATCGCGACCGCGGTTGGGCTCGCGCTCGCGGGGATGGCGGCAGGCCGGGTTATCGCCGCCCTGCGGGAGCGGCCGGGCCGCTGGCCCATCGTCTTCTTCGTTGTGGAAGCCGTCGCCGCAGGCCTGCTTCTCAGCACGATTTGAGGTTGCCGGGCCTCATCCGCCGCCTTAAGAAACCGCCACAAGCAACGGAGCAGGAAAGATGATCGGCCGCCTCAACCACGTCGCCATTGCCACTAAGGACATCGCGGCTGCGACCGCCGTTTATCGCGACACCCTCGGCGCAAAGGTCTCCGGCCAGGTGCCTCAGCCCGACCACGGCGTGACCACGGTCTTCGTCGAACTGCCCAACACCAAGATCGAACTCCTCGAACCGCTCGGCGCCAATTCTCCCATCGCGAAGTTCCTGGAGAAGAACCCCTCCGGCGGCATCCACCATGTCTGCTACGAGGTGGATGACATCAACGCCGCCGTGAAGCAGATGAAGGAACGCGGCGCCACCATCACCGGCACGGGCGAACCTCGCATCGGCGCCCACGGCAAGCCGGTCGTCTTCCTTCACCCGAAGGATTTCAACGGCACCCTGATCGAACTCGAGCAGGCGTAAGCAGTGGTCCGCGGTGCGGCGTTCCTCGGCGCGTTCGCCATCGTCTGGTTCACAGCCTTGTTCTGCCTGCTCCCCGTCGGTATGCGCGAAGACGCAGAGCCGACGATGAAACTCACCACCAAATTCCTGCTTGCGACGGCGATTGCTGTTGTTGGTTGGGCCGTCTTCTACGGCCTGATCCGCTTCGGCGTGATCGATATGTGAGTGTCGGGCAATCCGAAAAATAGAAAAGGCCGGTCGCCCGGCCTTTCCCCAGCCCCCACGGTAACTGACAATTTCTCCCCGAACTTGGCCGCTCTGAGTCGCGCCTTTGTTCTGTAGGGAAAAGCCTTACAGAAAGTGGACCTTTCTGTCACGTCATATTTGCACGGTTAACCAAATGTCGCGGCACGATATTTTCCCGAGTGATCCGCTAGAGAATATTTTGTGTCTCGGCATGCTTGCGTCCCCGCGCCAAGGCCGGGTGGCGGCCTCGCCAAAGGGCCGATTTGCCGAAAACAGGGCGGTTCCTTAGAACCCTGACAAGTCCTACGTCCGAAGGCCGATTCTATGCGTTTGTCCCGTTATTTCCTGCCCGTTCTCCGGGAGACCCCCTCCGAGGCCCAGATCGTCTCGCACCGCCTGATGCTCCGGGCGGGCCTGATCCGGCAGGAGGCGGCGGGCATCTATGCCTGGCTGCCGCTGGGCTTCCGGGTGCTGCGCAAGATCGAGCAGATCGTCCGGGAGGAGATGGACCGGGCAGGGGCGGTGGAAATCCTGATGCCCACCCTGCAGCCCGCCGACCTCTGGCGCGAGACCGGCCGCTACGACGCCTACGGCCCCGAGATGCTGCGCATCCAGGACCGCCACGAACGCGAACTGATCTACGGTCCCACGAATGAAGACATGGTGACGGAAATCTTCCGCAGCTATGTCCGTTCGTACAAATCGCTGCCGATGAACCTCTATCACATCCAATGGAAATTCCGCGACGAGATCCGCCCGCGTTTCGGCGTGATGCGCGGCCGCGAATTCCTGATGAAGGATGCGTACTCGTTCGACCTGGACAAAGAAGGCGCGCGGCGCAGCTACAACAAGATGTACGTCGCTTACTTGCGCACCTTTGCCCGCATGGGCCTCAAGACGATCCCAATGCGCGCCGAAACCGGCCCCATCGGCGGCGATCTTTCCCACGAATTCATCGTGCTGGCCGAAACCGGCGAAAGCCAGGTCTTCTGCCACAGGGATCTGCTCGACATGCCGATCCCGGACGAGAACGTCGATTTCGATTCCGATCTCGAACCCATCGTGCAGCAGCGCACCAAACTCTACGCCGCTACCGAAGACGTGCATGACAACGCCCGCTTCGAAGCCGAAGTGCCGCCCGAAAAGCGCCTCTCCGCGCGTGGCATCGAAGTCGGCCAGATATTCTATTTCGGCAAGAAATATTCCGAGCCGATGAAGGCGGTCGTCGCAGGCCCCGACGGCAAGGAAACCGCCATCGAAGGCGGCTCCTATGGCATAGGCGTGTCGCGTCTCGTCGGCGCCATCATCGAAGCCAGCCACGACGACGCCGGCATCATCTGGCCCGCGCCCGTCGCCCCCTTCGATGTCGCCGTCATCAACCTGAAAGCGGGCGATGCGGCCACCGACGCAGCGTGCGAGGACATTTACGCAAAGCTCACCAAAGCGGGCAAAGATGTCCTCTACGACGACACGAACGAACGCCCCGGAGCCAAATTCGCCACCATTGATCTGATCGGTATCCCCTACCAGATCGTCGTCGGCCCGCGCGGTTTGGCTGCCGGCACCGTCGAAGTGAAAACGCGCGCGGGCGGGACGAAGGAAGACCTCCCGCTCGACGCCGCGATCAACAGGTTCGCGAAGCCCTGACATGGCCGCGGCGACCAAACCTTTCGCGCCGTTCGAATGGATGATCGCGCTGCGCTATCTGCGCGCGAAGCGGAAGGAAGGTTTCGTCTCGGTCATTTCCGGCATTTCGCTGGTGGGCATCGCACTCGGCGTCGCCACGCTCATCATCGTCATGGCGGTGATGAACGGTTTCCGCCACGAACTGCTTTCGCGCATCCTGGGCCTCAGCGGCCACGTCGTCGTGCAGGGTTACGGCGGCGAGTTGATGCACTTCGATGACGTCGCCGCCAAGGTGCGCGCGGTCCCCGGCGTCGTGCGCGTCTCGCCCGTGATCGACGGTCAGGTGATGGCGACGTCCAACGGCATCTCTCGCGGCGCCTTGGTGCGCGGCATCCGTCGCGACGATCTCGCCAAGCTCACCACCGTTTCCAAAACGCTCTCGCCCGGCGCGCTGTCGCGCTTTCAGGGCGGGGATAGCGTCATCATCGGCTACCGCATGGCGCAGCAACTCGGCATCGGTCCCGGCATGACGATCACCTTGATCGCGCCCAAGGGCAACGTCACGCCGTTCGGCACCACGCCGCGCGTGAAGACCTATTCGGTGGCGGGCGTCTTCAACATCGGCATGAGTGAGTACGATTCCAGTTTCGTCTTCATGCCGCTTGAGGAAGCGCAGCTCTATTTCGGCCTCGGCGACGGTGTCAGCGGCCTTGAAGCGATGGTTGCCAAACCCGATGCGGTCGCCGGCTACACGACCGCGATAGCACAGGCCGTCGGCCCCACCGCGCGCATCCTAACCTGGCAGGACGTTAATTCCAGCCTGTTCGGCGCGCTCGAAGTCGAACGCAACGTGATGTTCCTGATCCTCACGCTCATCATTCTCGTCGCCGCACTCAATATCGTCTCCGGCCTCGTCATGCTGGTGAAGGACAAGGGCGGCGACATCGCCATCCTGCGCACGATGGGCGCCACGCGCGGCGCGGTGATGCGCGTGTTCCTGATCGCGGGCGCCAGCATCGGCATCTTCGGCACGCTGCTGGGGTTCGTGGTCGGCGTGTTGTTCTGCCAGAACATCGAAGCCATCCGCCAGTTTCTCTCGTCTCTGACGGGCACGCAGCTTTTCAATCCCGAAATCTATTTCCTCAGCAAGATGCCCGCCGAGATGGATTCCAGCGAAGTGATCGCCGTCGTCGCCATGTCGCTGTCGCTGTCGCTGCTCGCCACGCTCTATCCAAGCTGGCGCGCCGCCCGCCTCGATCCGGTGGAGGCGCTGCGTTATGAGTGACGCAGCACTCCGTCTCGATCGCGTGACGCGCATGTTCAAGGAAGGCGAGGGCACGCTCGAAGTCTTCCGCGACGTGACCCTGGCTGTTCAACCGGGCGAACTCGTGGCGCTGGTCGGCCCGTCGGGTGCGGGCAAATCTTCTCTGCTCCACATCGCGGGCCTTCTTGAAGCCCCCTCGAGCGGCGATGTCCTGATCGGCAATCAATCGGCATCCGCGCTTCCGGACTCGGAGCGCACGCGCCTGCGCCGCGACACCATCGGTTTCATCTATCAGGCCCATCATCTGCTGCCGGAATTCGACGCATTGGAAAACGTGATCCTGCCCCAGCGCATCGCAGGCAAGTCGCACAAGACGGCGGAAACCGAAGCCAGGCGCCTTCTCGTCGCCTTGGGCTTGGGCGAGCGTCTTGATCATCGCCCCTCGCAGCTATCGGGCGGCGAGCAGCAGCGTGTCGCCATCGCGCGCGCGCTCGCCAATCACCCGAAAATCCTTCTCGCCGATGAACCCACCGGCAATCTCGATCCCCGCACGTCCGGCGGCGTGTTCGACGCATTGCTCGCGCTCGTGCGCAACGAAGGCGTCGCCGCGCTCGTCGCCACGCACAATTACGAACTCGCGGGCCGCATGGACCGCACGCTGGTGCTGGATCAGGGCAAACTGTCGGCCGCCTAAGCCGCTTTTTCGAACGCCGCCAACTGCGCCGCCAGCGCGCGCTGGAATGCTGGACGTGCTTCACCGCGCGCCACATAGGCCTTGATCGCCGGTTCCCTGTCGAGGAGATCGGTGGTGTGCAGCATCCTGAGCACCGTGACCATCATCAGGTCGCCGGCGGTGAACCGGCCTTCCAACCAGTCTTTCCCATCAAGCACGTCTGCCAGCTGCGCCAGCCGCTTTGTTATCCATTCGTCCAGCATCGGTTTTCGCGCTTTCGTCCATTCCTGGTCGGAGTAAGCCAG
>Ga0207649_10000653_pt1 | contig 23144 bp, 26 predicted proteins | sample KBSC43metaG_FD_184317 | JGI IMG/M metagenome (GOLD analysis project Ga0207649, IMG submission 184317) | Corn rhizosphere microbial communities from Kellogg Biological Station, Michigan, USA - KBS C4-3 metaG (SPAdes) (version 2) | ecosystem: Host-associated > Plants > Roots > Rhizosphere > Soil ... | reverse complement strand
ATCCTGATGGTCGGGCTGATCGCGTCCGCCGCGCTCGCTTGGTTCATGCTGTCGACGCCGACGCAGAAGACCCTGTTCTCGGGCCTGCCCGACACCGACAAGGCGCAGGTCATGGCCGCGCTCAAGACCGGCGGCATCACCGGTCGGATCGACGAATCGACCGACGCGCTAACCGTCAACGAGGACGATTATTCGAGGGCGCGCATGCTGCTCGCCGGCCAGGGTCTGCCCAAGGCGGCGCCGGGCGGCTATGCCATCCTCGACAATCTGCCGATGGGCGTCAGCCGCGCGGTGGAAGGCGAACGCCTGCGCCAGGCGCGCGAGACCGAGCTTGCCCGGTCGATCCAGGATATCGATGCGGTCGCCGAAGCGCGCGTCCATCTCGCGGTACCGGAAAACACCGTGTTCGTGCGTGACAATGCCGCGCCGTCGGCCAGCGTGATCGTCAAGCTCCAGGCCGGACGCGCGCTCTCCGACGCGCAGGTCTCGTCGATCGTCAACCTCGTCGCCTCGTCGGTGCCGGGGATGAAGCCCGACGACGTCACCATCGTCGACCAGATGGGGGCCTTGCTATCCAAGCCCGGCGCCGGCAGCGACAGCAATGATGCCGCGGTGCGCTATCAGCGCCAGGTCGAACAGAAATATCGCGAGCAGCTGACCCAATTGCTGACGCCGCTGGTCGGTGCGGGCAATTTCACCGCCGAAGTGACCGCCGACGTCAATCTCGACGACACCAGCTCGACGCGCGAAAGCTATGACAAGGCCGGTGCGTTGCGCGCCGAACAGGGCAATTGGACCAACAAGGACGCCCCCAGCGCGCAGGCGCCGGGTGGAATTCCGGGGGCATTGTCGAACACCCCGCCGCCGCCGACCACGGTCGCGACGCCCACGCCCACGCCGACGCCCACCCCCGGTGCGACGCCGGCGGCCGGAGCAGCGGGCACGCCTGCCGCCGCGGCGGGTGCCGCCGCCTCGCCGGTGATGCCCGACACGGCCAAGGCCAGCGACAGCTATGCCCGCGCTTACGATCTCGGCCGCGAAGTCTCGGTCACGCGCAATGCTCCGGGCGCGCTCAAGCGCCTGTCGGTGGCGGTCGTGCTGCGCGACGTCGAGGGATCGAAGCCGCGCTCGCCGGTCGAGATGCAGCAGATTACGCAATTGGTGAATTCGGCGGTCGGTGCCAACACCGCGCGCGGCGATCAGGTCACCGTGATCAGCCGCCGCTTTGCCGCCGCGCCCGATCTCGGCGGCGGTCAGCCCTGGTATGAAAGCGGCTGGCTAGCGATGATCCTGCGCAACGTCACCGCGATCGTCATCGCCTTGCTGGTGCTGATGCTCGGCGTCCGCCCACTGTCCAAGGCGCTGATGAAGAAGCGCGACGATGCCGGACGCGGTGCGATCGGCCGTGACCTCAATGCGACCTTCGGGATCGGTTCGCCGACGGCGCCCGGCACCGGCAGCGGCCCCAACGGCCAGCCGGTCAGCATCGACGCGCTCGAAAGTGCGCAGAATTTCGACGACCGGATCGGGATGGTCCGCGGCTTCACCCGCGACAACCCGACGCGCGCCGCGCTGGCGGTGCGTGACATGATCAAATCGGACGCCCGCTGATGAACGCTCCCGCCTCTTTCCGCGCCTATTCGGGCGTCGAACGCGCCGCCGTGCTGATGATGCTGGTCGGCGAGGAGGAGGCCGCGGCCATCCTCCAGAAGCTCGACCCTGAAGAGGTTCGTCAGCTCGGCAAGGCGATGTTCGCGGTCGCCGATGTCGGCGAGCCCGAAGTGCAGATGGTGCTCGACGACTTCGTCGGCAAAGCGCGCGACCGCACCGCGATCGGGTTCGACCCGAAGCCGATCATCGAGACGATGATGACGCGCGCGCTTGGGCCGGAAAAGGCCGACAGCGTGCTGGCGCGGATCACCCCGCCCGACGCGCAATGCCAGATCGACCTGCTCGATTGGATGGACGCGGCCGAGATCGCGGCGATGATCGAAAAGGAACACCCACAGATCGCCGCGGTGGTGATCGCCAATCTCGACCAGGATGTCGCCGGCCAGGTGCTCGAATTGCTGCCCGATGCGTCGCAGCCCGAAATCCTCCACCGCGTCGCGCGGCTGGGCCCGATCACGCCCGAGGCGGTCGATACGCTCCGCACGATGCTCGCCAATCGCAGCGGCGCCGGCGGTCAGTCGGCCGGGGTGATGCTCGGCGGCACCAAGGAAGCGGCCCGCATCCTGTCCGGCGCGCGCAAGACCACCGAACAGCGCGTCATGCCGAAATTGTTCAAGATCGACCGTGAAGTCGCCAAGGCGATCGAGGAAGCCTTGTTCGTGTTCGAGAATCTGCTCGACATGGACGACAAGAATCTCGGCACGCTCATCCGCAATATCGACAGCGACTTGCTCACCCGCGCGCTCAAGGGTGTGGACGAGGCGACGCGCAACCGCTTCCTCGGCTGCATGTCCTCGCGCGCCGCCGACGGCATTCGCGACGAGATGGAAGCACGCGGTCCGATGAAGCTGAGCGAAGTGCTCGACGCGCAAAAGGCGATCATCCAGCTCGCCCGCGCGCTGGCCAAGGACGGCACCATCATGATGGGCGGCGACGACGATTATGTCTGACCGCCCGCTCAACGACTTCGTCGCCGGGTTCGCGAGCCGCCACGACCAGGCAGGCGCCGCCCTGCGCCGCGCCTTTGCCGCCAAGGGGGTCGCTTTCTCGCCGCGCGACATGACTCCCGAGCCGCCGCCCCAGCCCGAGGCGCAGCCGCGCCATTTCGAGCCGGCCGACCGCGACGGCGATCCGACCCAGGGATGGGACCCGTTCGACGCGACGCAACAGCCGTCGGGATTCGTCGACCCGATCGCCACCGCCAAGGCGCTTGGCTATGAGGAAGGCGTTGCCGCCGCTATGGCCCAGGTCGCCGCCAATGCGGCGCGCGACCGCGCATTGATCGACGACCTGACCGCCGCGATCAACGACGATCGCCGCATCGATCGCGACCGGTTGGCCGGACATCTCCGACAGACCGTCACGCAATTGGTCCGCCAGATGGTCGGCGAAGCGGGCGTCGACGCAGACCTGCTCAATCGCCGCGTCGCGGTCGCCGCCGGGATGCTCGCCGACGATGCCGAATCGGCAGTGCTGCGGCTCAATCCCGAGGATATGCCGCTGGTCGACGGCCATCTGCCCGCCAACATCTTCGCCGCCGGCGATATCAAGGTCGAGCGCGGCCATTTCGTGCTCGAATCCGCCGCGACGATCGTCGAGGACGGGCCCGATCTGTGGATCGAGCAACTCGCCCAGGCAATCGACCGCGCGGCGTTGCCGGAATGATTCTTCTCACCCGTCATGCCGGACTTGTTCCGGCATCCAACCTGCGACAACGGCTTGATTCCGTTGTGGAGCCTTGGACCCCGGCGCAAGCCCGTGGCGACGATCAGTGTGGATCAACTGAATCGTGCTGAACCGCTTCGCCGAAGACTATCTCGAAAGCCTCGGCACTGCCGACTTCGTGCCGCAGCCCAAGATATCGGGCCGGCTGGCCTCGTTCGACGGACTGCTGATGGAAGCGGTCGGGTTGAATCTTCCCGTCGGTACGGTGTGCCAGGTCGGTGCCGCGGGCGGCGCCAAGGTCGAGGCCGAAGTGATCGGCTTCCGCAATGGCCGCACCTTGCTGATGAATCTCGGCGGTCCCGCCGCTTTGCTCCCGCAATCCCCGGTCCGCCCGGTCGGCGCGCCGGGCGCGGCCGAAGTCGGTGTCGCGCTGCTCGGCCGCGTGGTCGATGGCGCGGGCAAGCCGATCGATGGGCTGGGGCCAATCCGCGGCGCGCAGCATTGGCCGCTCGCCGGCAAGCTGCAGGGGCCGCTCGATCGCGGGCGCGTGCTCAAGCCGATGGACGTCGGCGTGCGCGCTATTAACGGGCTGCTGACGATCGGCCAGGGCCAGCGCGTCGGCATCATGGCCGGCTCCGGCGTCGGCAAATCGGTGCTGCTCGGCATGATGGTCCGCGCCGCGCAAGCAGACGTCGTGGTTATCGGCCTGATCGGCGAACGCAGTCGCGAGGTCGCCGACTTCCTCGAGACCAAGGTCGCCGGAGAGGCGCGCGCGCGCTCGGTCGTCGTCGCGGTGCCCGCGAACCATTCGCCGGTGCTGCGCATTCGCGGCGCATTGCGTGCCACCGCCATTGCCGAGGGCTTCCGCGCCGAGGGCAAGAAAGTCCTGCTGATCATGGATTCGCTGACCCGCGTGGCGCATGCCGGGCGCGAGATCGGCCTTGCGCTGGGCGAGCCCGCCTCGGCGCGCGGCTATCCGCCGTCGGCGATCGCGATGCTGCCCAATCTGATCGAGCGTGCCGGCACCGACGTGAACACCGGCGGATCGATCACCGCTATCTATACCGTGCTTGCCGATGGCGACGACGGTAACGATCCCGTGGTCGATTCGGCGCGGTCGATCCTCGACGGCCATATCGTGCTGAGCCGAGCGCTGGCCGAACGCGGCGTCTATCCCGCGATCGATCTCGGACCGTCTGTCAGCCGGGTGATGACCGATATCGTGCCGGCCGAGCATATTGCTGCTGCGCGGATCCTGCGTCGCCATCTCGCCACGTATGAGGAGAATCGCGACCTAGTGCTGATGGGCGCCTATCGCGGCGGCGTCGATCCCGAGATCGACGCGGCGATCGCTTATCACCCTGCGGTGATGGAATATATCCGCCAGGACGCCGACACCAAGGTCTCGTTGCCCGACGCGGTCGCCGAATTGATCGGCGTCTTCGGCCAGCCCCAGGGCTAAATCATGGCGCGCGGCAAGGGCCAGCTCGATCGCATCTTGCGGGTCCGTACCCTCCAACTGGGCATGACGCGCGCCGAGGAAGTCCGCGCCCACGCCAAGATCGCCAGCGAGGCCGATCTCGCCAAGCGCATTGCGTCGCTCGCCGACAGCGTCGCGCCCACGCCGACCGAAGCCGGTAGCGGCTTCTCGCTCGTCGCTGCGGCGCATTTCCGCTCGCGCCTCCATCAATCGGCCGAGATGGCCGAGCATCGCCTGCGCGCCGCCGAAGCCGCCGCCGAACGTGCCGCCGAGGCGACGCGCGAAGCGAAGCGCGACCAGTCGGCGGTCGAGAAATTGATGGCCCGCGCCGACCGCGAGGCAGCGCTCAAGGCGATCCGCGCGCTCGAGGCGGCACCGGCCGTCCGAAAGATTCGGCACGATCCTTGCTAAATACCCTGCGGGGGCAGTGCACGCCTCCCGCACGAGGGGTTCATGACCGGTTTGACTCTATCCGTTTCCACGACTGTGGCGCTGCCCGCAAAGGCTGCTGCGTCCTCCCTGCTCGTCCCCGGTACGGTCGCCGATGGCGCTACGGGCATGCCGAGCCTGGCCGCCTTCGTCGACCTGATGATCGGCAAGACAACCATCGCGCCCAAGGATGGACAGTCCGGCGGCGAGCGGCAGGATGATGCCACGACCGGCAATTCCTTGCCGGAAAAGGACGACGACAAGAGCGATCCCGCGCTTGCCTGGTTGCTCTCGGTAGCGCCGATCGCTCTGCCCGCCGCTCCTGCGAAACCGATTGCGACTGGCGCGGTCACTGCGCCGCTCACCCCGACCGCCGCGACCCCGCAGCCTGCTCTGCCCGCGCTGCCGCCGGTGGTCGCGAGCGACGCAGGGCAAACCAAGCCTGGCGCGGAGCCTGCATCCCCGCAGATCCTGCCCGAGCCGCAATCGCAGCCGGCGACCACGCCGATCCCGGTGGCGCTCCAATCCAATACCGCCGCGCCGATCGCGATCGACCCGGCCCTTGCCACGGCCGCCGACGCGCAGCGCGAGCCATTAGCTGCCAAACAGCAGGCCCTTGCCGCCGACCGCTCCCCTGGATCGCAGGCCGCCGCACAACCGATCCGAATCACCATGCCGCAAGCGGCGCCCGTGACCATGGCGTCGCTGGCCTCGGCCAACGCGCCGATGCCGGCATTGTTCGCGCTGGCGATGGCGCCCGAGCGCAAGCACAGCGAAGGAGAGGGGAGCCAGCCTGGCAACCTGACCGCCGCGACGCTGCTGACTCCGGCCGACGCCGCCCAGCTGGTCGCCAAGCCGGGCCAGGCCGAGCGCCAGGCGCTCGACATGGGCCGTCAGGACTGGCCGCAAAAGATGATCGACCGGATCGAGGCGCTGCGCGACGACGCCAATGCCAACGATACGTCGATTCGGCTCAAGCCCGACGCGCTGGGGCGGATCGACGTGTCGCTGCGCACGCATGCCGACGGCGCGGTCACCGTCCGCTTCGCCGCCGAGCAGCCGAGCACGCGCGCGATGCTCGCCGATGCCGCGCCGCAGCTCAATGCCGCGGCCGAGGCACGCGGCATCCGGCTGACCGGGACCAGTGTCGATCTGAGCGGCTCTGGCATGACCGGGGGCGACCGCCCGCGGCCGCAGGCCGAGGTTCGGCAGGACAGCAAGAATCGCCTCGCGACCGGGGCGGATGACGAAATTCGGGCCGTCGATGACGGCCGTGTGGCTTGATTGGGGGAATGAACGATGAGTGACGAAACCAAGGCCGACACGCCCAAGAAGAAGGGCAAAGGCAAATTGATCATCCTGATGCTCCTGGCCGTGCTCCTGGTGGGTGGCGGCACAGTCGGCGGCCTGTGGGCGGCGGGGATGCTGGGCGGCGCCAAGCCGGCCCTGCCCGAAGGCCCTAAATTGGTGCCCAAGAGCGAGCAGAAGCGCGCCAGCGGCGACGGCAAGGAAGGCGAGGGAACCGCATCAAGTGGCGCCAAGCCGCCATCGGGAAGCGGCGGCGACAAATATGCGTCCAACTATTACGCGATCGACAAGGACTTCACCTCGAACCTGCGCGATAGCCCGCATTACGTCCAGATCGGGATCGCGGTGTCGACGCCGTACGACGATTCGGTGATCGAGAATCTCAAGACCAACGAGATCGCGGTGCGCTCGGCGGTGCTGATGGCGCTCGGCGACGCGACCGAGGAAGAGGTCACGACCGGCGAGGGCAAGAAGCATCTGGCGCAGCGATTGGTTCAGGCAATCAACGCCACGCTCAAACAAAAAGAGGGATTTGGCGGGATTAGTAACGTCTACTTTACCAATTTTGTTGTTCAGTGACCGGGCATGGTTAACGGCTCGTCATCCATATCCGACACGGACCGGCGCGAACGCCCTCGCGCGGCGGCGGCACACGCCCCCGCGCTGGGCGGCGCCAATCTGAATCCGTTCGGCGATCTGCACACGCTGCAGCATCTCTCCGCCCGTCTGGCGCGGAGCCTGCGCGGCGTGTTCGAGCCGTTACTGCGCCAGGAAGTCCGCTTGTGGGCGGAGCCGCTGGTGGTGCAGCGCTTCACCGATTACCGCGCCGAACGCCCGGAAGGGCTGACTGGCTGGGTACCGCTGATAATGACGCCGGGCAACGGCCAGGCGCTGTTGGTGGTCGACGGCAAGTTCGCGCTCGAACTGCTCGATCTGTTCTTCGGCGGCACCGGCGCCGCGCCGCATGACATGCCGAGCGAATTCTCGCCGGCCGCCGAAGCGATGCTGGGACGACTGGCGTCGATCGTCGCCGAGCCGATGACGACATCGTGGGAACCGCTCGCCAAGGTGAGCTTCGCGCCCGGTCGGGTCGAAGCCAATCCGTCGATGGTCGCGGGGCTCGACGGCGACGATCCGATGGTCGTCACCCGCTTCGGCATCGGCAAGCATCACGGCAAGCCGGTCTTCATCGACATCGTCTATCCGGTACAGGCACTCAAGCCCTACACCCCGTCGCTGACCGGCAAGGTGCTCGGCGCCGCGCCCGATCCGGCGTGGCAGAACGGCCTCGCCAAGGCCGTGATGACGGTGACCTTCCCCGTCCGCTCGGTGCTGGCCGAGCCGGTGATCAGCCTCGCCAAGCTGATGGAACTCAAGGAAGGCGACGTGATCCCGATCAGCGTCGCCGCGGACGTGCCGGTAATGGTGGCCAATGGCCGCCTCGGCACCGGTACCGTCGGGACGTCCAACGGGCGTGCCGCGATCAAGCTCAATTCGCTCTCACTCAATGTCGAGGAACTCGCATGACCGATTTGTCCGGGACCTTCCCGGTCGACGCCAATATGGCGGCCAATTACCGGCTGCTGCAGGATGTCGACGTCAAGCTCACGGTGGAGATCGGCCAGACCCGGCTGACGCTCCGCGAACTGCTCGCGCTGGGCGAAAGCTCGGTGATCGAGCTCGACCGTCAGGCCAACGAGCTGCTCGACGTGTTCGTCAACGGCACGCTGATCGGCCGCGGCGAAGTCGTCACCGTCGGCGAGCGCTTCGGCGTCCGCCTGACCGAACTCGTCAGCCCAGAGAAGCGCGGCTGATGCTCTGGACCTATATCCTCAAGCTGTTCGTGCTGCTGCCGCTGGTTTGCGGCCTGATGGTCGGCTGTCTGTGGCTGTGGCGCCGCCTCGAGAGCCGGATGCCGGGCCAGCCGGCCAATCGCACGATCAAGGTTCAGGAAACGATGATGCTGTCGCCGGGCCTGCGCCTCGCGGTGATCGAGTTCGAAGGGCAGAAATTGCTCGTCTCGGTCGGCCGCGGCGGCGTCCAGTTGGTCGACAAGGCCGGGGGGCTGCCCAAGTGACGACGATCCGCCGCCTGAAGGAAGACGGCCCCGCGCTGTTCCGCGTGCCGGTCCCCGCCGCGCCGCGCCCGAAAAATGTCCAGCTGATGAAGCTGGTGCTGATCCTGCTCGCCTTCGTCGCTCTGCTGAGCCTGGCGATGCCCTCGTTTGCCCAGAGCGCGCCCGCCGCGCCGGCGACGACCACGACCACCGCCGCGCCGGCGGCCGCGGCCAAACCAGGCATCGGCGACGCGGTCGACCGCGCGCTCGGCCAGCTCGGCGGGCCTGGGGCTGCTGCCGCCACCAATGGCGCGGGCAAGGCGCCACTGTCGCTCAGCCTGCAAGTCCTCATCATCATGGGCCTGCTCACGATCCTGCCCGGGATCCTGCTGATGATGACCAGCTTCACGCGAATCATCATCGTGCTGTCGATCCTGCGCCAGGCGCTGGGATTGCAGCAGACGCCGCCCAACCAGGTGCTGATCGGCCTGTCGCTGTTCCTGTCGCTGTTCGTGATGGCACCGACGATCAACCAGATGAACACCCAGGCGATCCAGCCTTATTCCGCCGGCCAGATCGGCGGGACCGAGATGATCCAGCGCGCCGGCCAGCCGCTCCATGCCTTCATGATCAAGCAGACGCGGATGAAGGACCTGAAGATGTTCGCCGACATGGCGCATTCGGGCCCGTACAAGAGTTCGGTCGACGTGCCTTATACGGTATTGCTGCCGGCCTTCGTCACCAGCGAGCTCAAGACCGCGTTCCAGATCGGTTTCCTGATCTTCCTGCCGTTCATCGTCATCGATCTGGTGGTCGCGACCGTGCTCATGTCCTTGGGCATGATGATGATGTCGCCGACGATCATCTCGATGCCGTTCAAATTATTGCTGTTCGTGCTGGTCGATGGCTGGGCGATGATGATGGGCAGCCTTGCATCGAGTTTCGCGACATGATGCCCGCCTGTCCGCCGCCCGCGCCGAACCCGTTCCGCGCGCCGCGGCGCCCGGTCGCGCCGAGCCGCAAGCCGGCGCTCTGGCTCGCCTCTCACCGTCATGCCAGCGCAAGCTGGCATCTCGTGCAGGGAAATACCGCACAAGACCCCAGCGTTCGCTGGGGTGACGATGTTTCGAACTGGATCAACTGAACCATGGACGCCGACTATTTCATCGGAGTGGCCGATCAGACGATGTGGGTGCTGGCGCTCGCCGCCGCCCCGGTGCTGATCCCGGCTCTGCTCGCCGGCCTGATCCTGGGCATGGTCCAGGCGGCGACGTCGATCAACGAACAGACGCTGACCTTCGTCCCCAAACTGGCGGTGGTCGGCCTGTCGCTGCTGATCTTCGGCAGCCTGATCATGGGCCTGCTGACCGACTTCACGATCGACATCTTCCAGCGCATTCCGGATCTGGTGAGGTGAGGACGTTCGACATCCCCCTCCCGCTCGCGGGAGGGGTTAGGGGCGGGCATGTCGCCCATCCGCTATCCAATAACACGCCCTCCCCCGTCCCCTCCCGCACGCGGGAGGGGAGCTTTTAGATGCTCGGCCTTGGGCTGAATATCGAGGCGCAGCTCTGGGCGCTGCTCTTCGTGATGATCCGGATCGGCGCGGCGTTCGTCGCGGCGCCGGTGTTCGGCGCGGTGGCGGTGCCGTTGCCGGTACGCGTCGCGCTGTCGGGCGCGATCGGCGTGCTGGTGCTGGCCGTCCATCCGATCGTCCCGCCCGCCGATATCTTCTCCATCGCCACCATCCTGAGCGCGGTTGCCGAAGCGCTGATTGGCCTCGCGATCGGTTTCATCCTGCAGATCGCGTTCGCCGCCCCCGCCGTTGCCAGCGAAGTGATCGGCACGTCGATGGGGATCGGCTTCGCTTCTGCGATCGATCCGCAGAACGGCCGTTCGACGCCGGCGCTGGGCAATTTCCTGTCCGTGCTGATGACGCTCCTGTTCCTGTCGGTGAACGGCCATCTCGTCCTCGTCGACATGCTGGTGCGCAGCTATGCCGTGCTGCCGCCGGGCGGCGCCTGGCTGTCGCCCGATCGACTCAAGGATATCGCGTTCTTCGGCGGCTATACCTTCGCCGCCGGCTTGCTGCTCGCGCTGCCGGTCGGCTTTCTGCTGCTGTGCCTCAACATGATCGTCGGCATGGTCAGCCGCGCCGCGCCCAGCCTCAACCTGTTCGCGATCGGCCTGCCCGCCAGCCTGGCGGTCGGCGTGGTCGCGCTCGCGCTCGCGATGCCGGCCATGGGTGATTACATGCTCGTCATCGTCCAGGAAGGACTCGATGCCGCGCAAAGCCTGGTGTTCGGCTGATGGAATATGAGGGCGACAAGACAGAAGCGCCAACAGCCAAGCGCCGCAAGGACGCGATCGAGCGCGGCGACGTCCTCAAGTCACGCGAATTCGCCACCGCGTTGATCGTGCTCGCCGGCTGCGGCTGGATCGCGATGCTCGGGCCGCAAATGATCAAGGCGTGCGAAGGGCTGATGACCGCCAGCTTCCGCTTCGGTCGCGCCGATATCGAGGATTGGTCGCCGATGCGGCCGCTGATCCAGGCGGGTCTCGGTTTCGCCCCGACGGTCGGTGGGCTGTTCCTGATCGCGATGATCGCGGCGGTGCTCAGCCAGGCGGCGTTGGGGTCGTTCCGCTTCAACGGGACCCTGCTCCAACCCAAATTCTCGCGGGTCAACCCGGCGTCGGGATTGAAGCGGATCTTCGGTCCGACCGGCTGGATCGAACTCGGCAAGTCGCTGCTCAAGGTCGCCTTGCTCGGATCGATCGGCGCCTGGCTGATGTGGAAGACCGCGCAGCCGACCCTAGGCCTGTCGACCTCATCCGACGTCGCCGGAGTGGTCGGCAATCTCGGCGGGACGTTCGTGTGGATCCTGTTCACGATGGCGGGCGGACTGGTGCTGATCGCTGGCGTCGATCTGCCGATCCAGATCGTCCGGCTGCTCGGCAAGCTCAAGATGAGCAAGCAGGAAGTGCGCGACGAGAACAAGGAAACCGAGGGCTCGCCCGAGGCCAAGCAGCATCTTCGCCAGCGTCAGCGTGAGATGAGCCGGCGCTCGGTCAGGAAAGCGGTTGCCACCGCCGACGTCATCCTGACCAACCCGACCCACTTCTCGGTCGCGCTGCGCTACGACCGCGTCAACGATAATGCGCCGGTGGTGGTGGCCAAGGGTCGCGGCATCACCGCGCTGGCGATCCGCGATGTCGCCGGCGACGAGAAGATTCCGATCCTGGAATATCCGATGCTCGCGCGCGCGGTCTATTATACCAGCCGCGAAGGGCAGGAGATCCGCGACGATCTCTACCCGGCGGTCGCCACCGTTTTGGCCTTCGTCTTCGGTCTTAACCAGCAGGCCGGGAAGGTGCCGCCGGCGATCGACGTGCCGACCACCGCGCGGTTCGACGAAAACGGCGTCAAATTGTGACGAAAGTCCTAAATTTCGTCCCGGCCCGGTCGTTATATGATCTGACGCGCGCGGAGTAACGATCATGGTGACGACCAGCTCGACGACGAGCACCCCGACCCCGACACCCAGTCCGACGCCGAGTCCGTCGGCTTCGAGCGTGATGGGCTCTGCCGCCCAGGCGCTGTTCAACTCGCTGTCGACCGGATCGGGCGTCGATACCGCTTCGCTCGTCACTTCGCTCGTCCAGGCGCAATTTGCCACCAAGACCGACGCGCTGACCGCCCAGGCCGATGCGCTGACCGCGCAGATTTCGGGCGTGTCGACGCTCAAGAGCACGATCCAGCAATTCGCCACCGCGCTGAAGACGCTGACGACCAACGGCACCTTGCAGTCGCAGCCGCAAAGCTCGAACAGCAATGTGCTGACTGCGAGCGCCCAGACTGGTGCGGCGCTGAACGGCCTGACCGCGTCGATCACCGTCAGCCAGCTCGCCAGCGCGCAAGTCGCGACGACCCAGGTCGCGGTCGCCGACCGCACCGCGGTGATCGGATCGGGCCAGCTGACGCTGACCTTGGGCAGCGCGACCTATTCGGCTGACGGCAGCCAGATGACCGGCTTCACCGCCGGCGCCGGCACGCCGGTGACGATCGACCTCACCGATTCGAGCCTCGACGGCATCGCTGCCGCGATCAACGCCAAAAAGGCCGGCGTAACCGCCTCGGTCGTCACCGATGTCGACGGCAAGGCCTATCTCTCGCTCAAGGGTGCGACCGGGTCGGCGCAGGCCTTCACGCTCGCCGCGACCACCGATCCGACCGGCAACCTCGCCCAATTCAACGTCGGCGTCGGCGCGACGGGCACCAAGATGTCGTCGGTTGCCCAGAATGCGAAGCTGACCGTCGACGGCGTGTCGGTCGAGCGCGCGTCGAACACGGTTACCGACCTGATCAACGGTGTGAAGCTGCAGCTGACCGGCACCAGCCCGGTCGCGGTATCGCTGACCGCGAGTTCGCCGACCGATGGCCTCAAACAGGCGATCACCGACTTCGTCGACAGCTATAATGAGGTGCTGAACACCATCAACACCCAGATCGACCCGCAGACCGGGCCGCTCAAGAACGACACTGCGGCGCGCGCGATGCTCAATTCGCTACGGTCGCTGACGACGCGGACATTGCTCAGCGGTGCCGCGGCGGGAACGCCGACGACCCTGGGCGAGATCGGCATCAAGACCAACCGTGACGGCACCTTGTCGGTCGACGACGCGGCGGTGACCAACGCGCTCAACAATTATCCGGCCTCGGTCGAGGCGATGTTCTCCTTCTCGACCTCGAGCTCGGACGGCATCACCGCGGCGATGAACGGTATCTCGCTGACCTCGACCAGCACGCTGTACGGTCTCGGCGCCTCGCTGACGCGCTACACCCAGCAACAGTCTAACGTGTCGAAAGCGAAGGACGATCTGTCCGACCAATCGGACCAGATGAAGACCCGGCTGACTCAGCAATTCGCCAGCATGAACGCCAAGGTCGCCGCCTACAAATCGACCCAGGCGTTCCTCAAGTCGCAGATCGACGCCTGGGCGAAGGGCAGCAACTGATGGCCGGATATGCGACCGCGCTACGCGGCGATCCCGAGGCGACCTATCGTCAGATCGACCTGGTCGGCCGCACCGGCGAGGCCGACGGCCCGGCGCTGGTTCAGTTGCTCTACGAGGAACTGGTCCGCGCGCTGCGCGTCGCCGCGCATGCCACCGAGAACCAGAATTACGCGCTGAAGAGCGAGAAGGTCACGCGGGCGACGGCCATCCTGTTCGCGCTCGAAGCGGGACTGGATTTCGATAAGGGCGGCGAGGTTTCGCACACGCTCGCACGGCTCTATCGCGGTGCGCGCAATGCGATCGTCGATGCCAGCGTGGGACACGACGCGCAGCCGTTCCTCGAAGTCGCGTCCAATCTAGAGGAAATCGCCCAAGCCTGGGCCCAGGCCCGCCGAGCCTGACCCTTCCCGCTGGCAAGTTGGTTGTCGTGCCATTAACCCTTTCGTGACCTGCGCCAGCCTAGGGTCGCGATCAAAGGAAGGACCCGATGGCCGAACTTCACCGACCCGTACGCACGATCCTGGTGGTCGATGACAGCCGCACCAATCTGAACGTCATTGGCAAGCGGCTGACGCATTTCGGGTATCTGACCGCGCTTGCCGATAATGGCGAGGAAGCGCTCGACCTGATCGCCGCGCGTGGCTTCGATCTCATTCTCCTCGACCTGGTGATGCCGGGGATGAGCGGGCTACAGGTGCTGGCCGAACTGCGCTCGCGGCTCGAAACCGCCGACTTGCCGGTCATCGTCGTCACCGGACGCAGCGATCCCGAAGCTGCGGTCCAGGCGCTTGCCGCCGGCGCCGACGATCATGTCGCCAAGCCGTTCGAATTCGACGTGCTGCACGCGCGCATCGAACGCACGCTCGCCCGCGCCCGCCGCGTCAGCGACCTGAAGAGATCGAACGCCGCGCTCGACGCGCGGATCGCCGCGCGCGCGATGGAATTGGGCGAAGCCCGTGCCGAACTGGCGGACATCCGCGCCGACCGCCAACGGCTGATCGTCTCGCTCCAGGCACTGCACGACGAGGTCGAGCGGCTGCGGGCGTAACGGCGTTTCCCCTCTCCCGCTTGCGGGAGAGGGCTAAGTGCGCCTGAGCCCGACGCGCGACCGGATCAGCCGTCGCTCGCGATGGCATCGCGATAGGCGAACAGACCAGGAGTTCCGCCGGTCATCACGAACAGCACGTCGCGGTCCTGCCACGCACCTGTCCGCATGCCGTCGAGCACGCCGGCGAACGCCTTGCCGCTATAGACGGGATCGAGCAGCAAGCCTTCGCTGCGCGCCATGATCCGCAGTGCGCCGACCATTGCATCGGTTGGCAGGCCATAGGCCTCGCCGCGCTGTGATGAGTCGATGCGGATCGAATCGTCAGCCAGGCTCTGGTCCGGCGCGATCAGGCCCAGTGCCGCGGAGGCCAGGCGCCGCGTCTGATCCATGGCCTTGTCGAGTGGCGCCAGCACCGTGAACGATAGGACGCGGCGCGGGTCATCGCCCGCGGCGCGCAGCCCCGCCGCGAGGCCGGCATGGGTGCCGGAACTTCCGTTCGGAACGACAATCGCCGCGAATCGGCGGCCGGAAGCTTGCTCTTCCTCGAGGATTTCCGTCGCGCAGACCGCATAGCCCAGACATCCGAGCGGCGAGGATCCGCCGCTGCCGACGACATAGGCCTTGCCCCCCTTGCTTACGATTTCCTCGGCTCGCGCCTGCGCGGCCGCCAGCGCGTCCACCTCGCCCGGCAGCCGATGCACCGTCGCGCCGAACAGATCGTCGAGCAACAGATTGCCGTTCGTCCGATAGGCGTCGTCATGGCGCGGTACGACGTCGCTCAGCATCAGTTCGCAAGCGAGGCCGGCGCGTGCCGCCGCGGCCGCACTTTGCCGCGCGTGGTTCGATTGCAGGCCGCCAGTGGTGATGAATGTGTCGCAACCCTGGGCGATCGCCTCGCCGATCAGGAATTCCAATTTGCGGAGCTTGTTGCCGCCACCGCCGACTCCCATCACGTCGTCGCGCTTGACCCACAAATGCGCGCCGCCGCTCGCCGTGCCGAGCACTTGCTCCAGGCGAGCCAGCCGCTGGATCGGTGTCGATCCGTCGAGCAGCCGAAAACGCGGAAATTCCTCCAGCCGGCTTCTCATCTCTGCGACCATGTCCCGTCTCCGTCGCGCCTCAGCCCCGCAGCCAATGCCGCCGTACGAAATAGCTAGTGACGCTCACCGCGGTCAGCACGCAGATTCCGACGATCGCGTCGAATGCCCAAGGTCGGTCCGCCAGCCACAGGCCGCGCACGTTCATTCCATACAGTCCGGTCAGGAAGGTCAGCGGCAGGAATATCATCGCGACGATCGAGATGATCAGCGCGCGCTGGTCGATCTGTTCGGCGCGCAGATCGGTCAGCGCTTCATGCGTCAGCGCCGAGCGTTCGCGGATGCTCTCCAGTTCCTCGGCCATGCGCGCCGCGCGGTCGGCGGCGGCGGACAGATGCAGGCGGTCGTCGTCGCCCAGCCAGCCGACCTGGAGCGTGCTGAGCTTTTCGATCGCGGTGCGCTGCGGTGCAAGGAAACGGCGATAGCCGATCGATTGCACGCGGACGCGGGTGACGGTGCGGCGCAACTCGAAGATCTTCTCATTGTCGAGCGACGTCTCGCATTCGTCGAGATCGTCGCCCAATTGCGCGACATCGGGGTCGAGGTCGCTGGTGATCGCGGTGGCGAATTCGGTGATCAGGTCGCCGGGGTCGCGCACCTGGCCGGCCTCGACGCTCTGTTCGACTATCTTGATCGCGTTGAGCGTCTTGCGCGTGACCGAGATCACGCGTCCGGCGATCGCCCAGATGCGGACCGAGGCGAGCGGATCAGACGAGACCAGTTCGTCCTCCGACCGGCCGCGCAGGTTGAGCAACGCGCCTTCGCCGAACTGCTCGCAGCGCGGCCGTGTTTCGGTCGCGGTCAGCGCGTCGACCAGATAATCGTCGAGCTTGGCGACATTCGTCAGCCAGGCCTGGGCATGTTCGTTATTGGTCGTCAGATGGACCCAGACGAAGCCATGGTCGATGTCGAGCGCCTGCTTGATCTCGCAGCGTGTCGATTTGCCGCTCTCATCGACATGATAGGCAAAGCCGCTCATCGTGCCATCTCCACAAACACGGTCAGCCCTTCTGCCGGATTAACGGGCGGCGCAACCGAAACGATCCGCGGCGCGTCGGCGCGGGCGCGATCAAGGATGGCAGTCGGCACGTCGGGGGTGTGGACGACGCGATCGGCCTGGGCGAGCAAGCGCGCTTGACGCAAGGTGAGATCGTCGGGGTCGGGGGAAGAGAGGCGGATCGCCTCGATTGCGCGCTGGCGCGATGCGTCGCCGTGCCACGCATCGACGCTTGCCGCATCGGCGGCCAGCGGATCGAGCGCACCGCCTTCGCTCAGCGCCTGCGCCAAGGCGCGGCGGCGGGCGTCCATATCGGGGAGCGACGCCTTGAGCCGCGCGCGAACCGCATATAGCGCGTCGGCGAGGCCACCCAGTGTCGTCGGAAGCAGTGATTCGAGCCGCTGACGCAGCGCCGCTGCCAGCCCCGCCGAGGCACCGCCCGTGCCGATCGCGACGATCACCGGCGAGCGATCGACGATCGCGGGCAAGGTGAAGTCGCACAGATCGGGGCGATCGACCGCATTGACCAACACGCCGCGCGCCTTGAGCCGCGCGACCGTCACATCGGGGTCCTCGAGCGCGACGATTGCCAGCGCCGCGTCATATTTTTCGCCAACGATCGTCGCGCCAGCGCGCTCGAGCAGGCGGCGTTTGGCGTCCGCGTTGTCGCCCTCGCCGACCAGGATCACCGGCCGCCCCGCCAGCCGGAGGAAGACCGGCAGGCTGTGCAAGGTCACGCGGGAACCATCGCTAGCCAATCGGGAACGTGTTCCTCCGACATCACCCGATAGGCCGGAATGCGCTCGGCGACCACGGCGTAACGGTCGCCATCGACCATGACTTCGGGCACCAGCGCCCGGCTGTTATAGGTCGAGGCCATCGTCGCGCCATAGGCGCCGGCAGTGCGGAAGATGGCGAGGTCGCCTTCCTTCACCTTGTCGATGTCGCGTGCCTTGGCGAAGGTGTCGCCGCTTTCGCACACCGGACCGGCGATGTTGGCGACGAACCGCTCGCCGCTCGGCTTCACCGCGACGAAATCGTGCCAGGCATCGTACAGCGCGGGCCGCGCGAGATCGTTCATCGCGGCGTCGACGATCACCCAGGGATTGGTCGGCGAGGGCTTCACCCAGATCACCTGGGTCAGCAGCACCCCGGCATTGCCGGCAATGACCCGGCCGGGCTCGAACATCAGTTCGACATCCCAATCGCGCGTGACCCGCGCGACCATCTCGCCATAAGCGGCGGGGCTTTCGGGCTTGTCCTCGGCGCGATAGGCGACGCCCAATCCGCCACCCAGATCGACGCGGTCGATGCGATGTCCGGCGGCGCGGAGATCGGCGACGAGCTGGCCGATCCGGCGATAGGTCGCCTCCATCGGCGCGACGCTGAGCAACTGGCTGCCGATATGCGAGGCGACCCCGCGCAGATTGAGGCCGGGAAGCTTCGACAGCCGGTCATAGATGGCCGGGGCGTCGGCGATCGCGACGCCGAACTTGTTCTCCGCCTTGCCGGTCGAGATCTTGGCATGCGTTCCGGCATCGACGTCGGGATTGACCCGCAGCACGCAGGGCGCCTTGATCCCGCGCGCGGCGGCGATCTCCGACAAGGCGACCCCTTCGGCTTCGAGCTCGAGATTGAACTGGCCGATGCCGCGGTCGAGTCCCTGCGCCAGCTCGCCGCGGGTCTTGCCGACGCCCGAGAACACCACGTCCTTCGCCGGCACCCCGGCGGCGAGTGCGCGTTCGAGCTCACCCCCGGACACGACGTCCGCGCCATAACCGGCATTGGCCATTACGCGCAGCACCGCCAGATTGGGATTGGCCTTGATCGCATAAGCGAGATGAACCCGCGGCACGTTTTTCAGGCCGTCGCGAAACGCATGCGCGTGCCGCTCGAAGGTGCGGCGCGAATAGATATAGACGGGAGTCCCCACCTCGGCGGCGATGCGCGCCATGGGGACGTCTTCGGCGTAGAGCTCGCCGTTTCTCAGGTTGAAATCGTCCATGAAAACTCAGTTGGCGGGGGGGAGGTCGAATTCGTTGCCCTGGCGCTCCTGCGAACTGGTCAGCAAATCGTCGCTGCGTGCGGGGCGCGCCTGGATCGAGGCGGTGAGGAGCTGGTTCGGCGTCGGAGTGGCGGTGGCGCCATAGGGTGCGACCGGCAACGCCTTGCCCGCGACCGGTTTCAAATCGCGCGCGGCACCGCATGCCGACAGCGCGAGAACCAGGCCGAGGATGACAAACCGTTTCACGTCTTTTCTCCCGTGCGCGCCGCCTTTGCCGCCGCGCCCTCGTTTGCGCGTACCGCTTTCGCGGCCGCGATGGCCTCCCGTACCCGTATCGGCGCGGTGCCGCCAGCACTGGTGCGGCTCGCGACCGACGCATCGACGCTCAGCACATCATAGACGCGTTCGTCGATTCGCGCATCGATCGCTTTCAGCGTTTCGATCGGTAATTGATCGAGCGCGACCTGCGCCTCTTCCGCCGCCTTGACCGCGCGGCCGGTGACGTGGTGCGCCTCGCGGAACGGCAGCCCGGCTTCACGCACCAGCCAGTCGGCGAGATCGGTCGCGGTGGCGAAGCCGGCTTCGGCGAGCGCGCGCATGCGATCGGTGCGGAACGTCGCGCTCTCGACCATGCCGGTCATTGCCGCGATCGACAAAGCGAGCAGGTCGTGCGCCTCGAACACCGGCGGTTTGTCGTCCTGCATGTCCTTCGAATAAGCGAGCGGCAGGCCCTTCATCGTCACGCACAAAGCGGTCATGCACCCCATGATCCGCCCAGCATGGCCGCGCACCAGTTCGGCGGCGTCGGGATTGCGCTTTTGCGGCATGATCGAGCTGCCGGTCGACCATTGGTCGGACATGGCGACGAAGCCGAACGGCTGCGACGCCCAGATGACGAATTCCTCGGCCAGGCGGCTCAGGTGCAGCGAGCATTGCGTCGCCGCCATCAGATAATCGAGCGCGAAGTCGCGGTCGCTGACCGAATCGAGCGAATTGGTGGTCGGACCGTCGAACCCGAGCGCCTTTGCCGTGGCATCGCGGTCGAGCGGGAAACTGGTGCCGGCGAGCGCGGCGGCGCCGAGCGGAGAGCGGTTCATCCGCGCGCGATTGTCGGCGAAGCGGCTGCGGTCGCGCGCGATCATGTCGTGATAGGCCATCAGATGATGGCCCAGCGTCACTGGCTGCGCGGACTGGAGATGGGTGAAACCGGGCATTACCGCCTCGGCATTCTCCTCGGCGCGCGCGATCAGCGCGTCCTGGAGTTCGCCCAGCGCCGCCGTGACCTGATCGATCGCGTCGCGCACCCACAGGCGGAAGTCGGTCGCGACCTGGTCGTTGCGGGAGCGCGCGGTGTGCAGCCGCCCGGCGACCGGCCCGACTTTCTCGGCCAGCCGCGCCTCGGTCAGCATATGGATGTCCTCGAGCGCGAGATCGTCGGGCACCCCGTCGCGGGCATAATCCTCGGCGACCGCGTCGAGCCCGTTGGCGATCGTCGCGACATCTTCGGCTTTCAAGATGCCTTGCGCGCCCAGCATCGCGACATGCGCCTTCGACCCGGCGATGTCCTGCCGCCACAAACGCTTGTCGAACGGTATCGAGGCATTTATCTCGCGCATCACCGCCGCCGGTCCCTCAGCGAACCGACCGCCCCACATCGCGTTCGAGGTTTGCTTGCGCTCTATCGTACTTCTCCTGGCGGCCACCGCTTTGATCGGCGGCTGCGATAGGCCGTCCGCCCCCAAGGGGCAAGCGAACGAAACCGCCGCGTTGCCGACGCTCGACGAGGCGGCCAACATGGCGCCGGCGGCTTCCGCTTCTTCCGCGCCTGACACCGGGGTCGACGTGATCGGCAAGCTGGTCCGCGACCATAAGGGAGAGGCGGCGCCGACTGCCGGCTTCACCGGCCCCGACGGCAAACCGCTGACGTTGGCGAGTTTCGCCGGCAAGCCGGTTCTGCTCAATCTGTGGGCGACCTGGTGCGGGCCGTGCAAGGCCGAGATGCCGACGCTCGACAAGGTCGCGGGTGAGGGCAAGGTGCAGGTGGTGACGGTCAGCCAGGACCTGGATGGCAAGGCCGCGGTGGACTCCTATCTTGCCAAGGCAGGTCTGAAAGCGGTCAAGGCCTATACCGACAAGGATCTGCATATGTCGGCGGCGTTCGGCAATCCCAGCCTGCCGACGACGATCCTCTACGATGGCTCTGGCAAGGAAGTGTGGCGGATGATCGGCGGGATGGACTGGACCAGCCCGACCGCCCGGGGTCTGCTGGCCGAAGCGAAATAGGAGCTCCCTCTTCCACAAGGGGGGAGGGAGGCGGGTGCGCCGCTGGCGGCTTGGAATGTCGTTCTTGAGCCTGCAACTTTCTCTTCGGGTGAGCGCAGGCTATGGTGGCGCGGTGCATCGTGCTGTAGAATCAATAACCTGCCAGGAATGGTGGACGACGAGGAAGCCCAGGATCATGGGTCGCCCGTGCACTTACGGCGGAATCGATCGGCATGAGTGAGCAGGACCAGAACGATTCGGCCGGCGATTCCGGCGCGCCGGGTCGCGCTCGCGCCCCGCGCAAGAACCTGTTGCTCACCGCGACCATCCGTTCGGGAGGCGTGAGCGCGCCGGTCAGGATCCGCAATCTCTCCGAAAAGGGTGCGATGGTCGATGGCCAGGCGCTGCCCGAGCCCGGCGCGTCGCTCATCCTGCAGCGTCTCGAGGTCGAAATGCGCGGCGTCGTGGCGTGGCGAGCGGAGGGGCGCTGCGGCATCCAGTTCGAGGGCGCGGCGTCGGTCGACGAATGGGTCGCCGGCCGCCGCGCGCCGGCCGCGATCTTCGGCCAGGGGCAATCGCGGGTCGACCAGATCCAGGCAGCGATCCGCGGCGGCCGCGAAATCGTCGATGAGGAGGTGCCGGCTGTCGGTCCTGCCGAGCTCATCACCGATGTCGAGGCGCGGGTCGCCGAGGAACTCGACCATGTCCAGCAAATGCTGGATGACGTGGCCGGGGACCTGATCGGCGACATGGCGTTGCTGCAACGTCATGGCGAGGCGCTCCAGCGGTTCGACAATGCCTGCCAGATCCTGAACCAGCTCTCCGCGATTCTGAAGGCGAAGGACCGCGCCGCCGCGATCGCCGAGGTCAATCTGGAGGCATTGCGGGACAGGCTGTTAGGTAAGGCAGCCTCTTGAAAGCGGCTGCCCGTCGCCAGCGGAACACACTGCCTTCAATTTATTCATCTTCGCGGTCCGAGCCTCAATGTAACTTAGGGTCCCGGGGGGCAGCAATTTCTGGCCAAGGCGAAGTAACGGAGTAGCGGTGCCAGCTATCTTTCACCGGCACCGCCTTCCACCCCCTCAGGGCATTAGATGCCGCAGTCGATGCGACCTTGGCAGTAATGGTAATATTCCCAGTAGTCTGTGTTGAACCCGTGCGGATCGCCGGACGGATATAATTGGGGATTATCATTCACACAGTTAATATACGCGGCGTTAGCGCAAGTATAATAATCTTCTGTCCCATAATAATCTTCACATTGCGCCATGGCCTCGCCGGTACAAAAATCTGGAACGGGCGGCGGACTGGCTGAGACTGTGGGCGCAATGATAATCCCAAAACCGATTGTAAGGGCGGCCAATTTTATCTTGGTCGAAAACATATGCTTCTCCCGTTGGACCCCGCCCCTCGTTTAGTATTTTGATTGTGTGACGAGTCGTCAATGCAACCGGGCCATTTCGGACGCAAATCAGGGTAAACTTGGGAAGAATGTTATGGGACTTGGGGGGCTGCCTCTGGCGTTTAAAGATGCCGAAGAGTGGGTAGGCAGTGTCTGCTGGGCTACGCCGCGCGTGTCGCCTTCGAATATTTGTCCTCGCGCCTGAGCCCGACCATCATCCCGCGCTCGAGCCGACCGCACAGCGCGGCGTAATAATCCGACAGGAAGCCGTAATCGTCGCCATCGTCGGGCATGTCGCCCTTGCGCCGGATCGCGGCGGCGACGGTGACGATCGCATCGGTTTGGCCGCCGCGCAGCACCTCTTCGAGCGTCTGCAGCTCGTAAATGCCGTAGAGATCGAGCTGCGCGTCGCTGAACACGCGGCGCGGGCGGGTGCTTTGCGCCGCGGACGCGGCGAGGTCGTGGCCGAGCTGGGCACGCGCGCGGTGCACCACCCAGGTCCCGGCGAGCAGGTCGCCGACGCGCAGCCGGTCGCGATTGAACAAGGGAAAGAACAGGAAGATCATGCTCCAGGCGAGTGCAAGCAGCGGCAACAGTACATCGCCGCCGGTGAACATCGCGCCGAGCGAAGCGAAGAAATAGGAAAGAGGCAGGAATATCTCGATCTCGCGCATCGCGTTGCGCGCGATCACCGCGCCGCCCGTCAGC
>Ga0207649_10000651_pt1 | contig 23190 bp, 23 predicted proteins | sample KBSC43metaG_FD_184317 | JGI IMG/M metagenome (GOLD analysis project Ga0207649, IMG submission 184317) | Corn rhizosphere microbial communities from Kellogg Biological Station, Michigan, USA - KBS C4-3 metaG (SPAdes) (version 2) | ecosystem: Host-associated > Plants > Roots > Rhizosphere > Soil ... | reverse complement strand
GGACCATCACTGGCCCGTCTCGGCGGATTCGGGTACGAAGCCGTTGAGTTGATACGTGTACCGCTTTGCCCAAGGCTAGGACACGTACGCCGCGCGTCACTGCGACGCAGCCCCTTGGTACCAGTCGGCCGCGGATGCCCGAAGTGTTTCCAAACGCTACTCCGCGTCCGCCATCGCAATATAAGGAACGAGAGCTGTTGGGCTGAAAACCACCCATAGCGGCCGTTCAGGGCCGGACTTCCAAGCTGTCGTATGGCCTCACGATCTGGCGGCGCCCGCGGCTCGTCCGCAGCACGATGGATGCTGGGCCGAGCCTGGCATGAGCGCCTTGCTCAGACCTCAGCTCCGGCCAGCATCGCCTTGGCGCGGTCTTCGGATTCCCGATGCAGCGCCCAGAAATCCGGGACGCCGCGTCCTTCGAGCCGCGCTTCGAGCACCGCCAGATGCGATGCCCAGCCGCCGCCGAAATTGGCCGCCTGATCGCGGCTCTTGATGCCGCTATGGACCAGGGTCAGCAATGTCTTGCCGTCGCCGGCGTCCTTCAACTCGAAGGTGGCGATGCTATCGGCGTCACTGCCGAACGTATAAGCGAGGGCGTGCGGCGGCTCATACCGCACCACCTTCTCGCTCCAGCGGCGGCCGACATTGCCGACGAAACGCTCGGGCATCGGTACGTCGTCGTCCGACAATTGGTCGTGATCGAACACGAATTCGATCTCGCCGCCCACACGGCCGTCGATCGAGCCGGCCATGAACCAGCGCTGGCGAAGCTCGGACTCGGTCAGGTATTTCCACACCGTTTCGACCGGCGCGGGCAAGAGGCGCTCGAAGCGGAGCTCGGTTGCGGTGAGAATATCGGTCATCCTTTGTCTCCAATCGTGTCGGAAAGCGTGGCGAGGATCGTCGTCCAGCCGTGGCGCGTCTGGTCCTCGTACGCGGCCCAGGCTGGATCCATTTCGTGGGTAAGCGTCAGTCGCGCGCCGGCCGTGCTCGCCGCGATCTCGATCGTCACGCGAGTCCATTGCCCTTCCTCCGCCGGATCGGCGGCGAACAGGAAGACCAGGCGTCGCGGACGGTCGATCTCCTCGAACAGCAAGCGATGGCGCGCATCGCCGGAGGCCCGCCGCTCGACGATCAAGCCGCGTCCGCCGACCCGCGCATCGATCTCGCAGGTCAGCATCTCGCCATCGGGCGTCGCGAACAGGAAACGTCGCGCGATCGCGGGATCGAGCCAGGCATCGAACACTCGTTCAGGCGACGCCGCGATATCGCGGCTGACGGTCAGGATGACGGGATCGGTCATGGCAGATTCACTTGCCAGGAGACGCCGAACCTATCGTTCACCCAGGCGAACTTGCGGCTGAATCCGTAATTGCCCGGCGGCATCAGCACGCCGCCGCCCTCGGCCAATATAGTGGCGAGACGGTCGACCTCCTCCTCATCCTTGCAGGTCAGCATGAACGAGATTGACGGCGTGAAGGTGAAGGCGTGGTGGACGAAACTGTCGCTGGCCAGGATCGGGAGCCCGGCGACCGTCGCCCGCGCCAGCCGGACCGATCCTTCCGGGCCCGGCTCGCCGGCGCCATAGCGATCGACCTGCTCGATCCGGCTGTCCGGAATCGTTGCGGCGTAGAAGTCGAGCGCTTCCTCGGCGCGTCCCTCGAACATCAGGAAGGGCGTGGCGTCGGTCATTTCAGCTTCTCCCGATCCTCGACGATGATCGCCTCCAGCCGATCGAGCGTGGAGGTCCAGAAGCGTTCCCATTGCCGCAGCCATTGGTCGGCCTCGCGCAGCCGTTCGGCCTTCAGCCGGCAGAGCTGCTGACGCCCGGCCTTGCGGCGCTCGACCAGCCCGGCGCGTTCGAGCACGCCGACATGCTTGGCGGCGCCGGCAAAGCTCATCGCATGCGGCGCCGCGAGTTCGCCGACCGATCGCTCGCCCAGGGCCAGGCTGGCAAGCATCGCGCGACGGGTGGGATCGGCCAGCGCCGCGAAGGTGAGATCGAGTCGTTCAACCATATGGTTTTATATTATGGAGGCACGATCAAAGTCAACCGATCGGTTTAGTATTTTCCTCGCTCGATAAGCCCTCTCCCGCTTGCGGGTGTACCGGGTCGGTCATGCCCCCGGCATGACCTGAACAGCGCGGGGCGCTGTTCACCCGGTGCAGGTTGGGTGAGGGTCTTCTTTCTTCTTCCAGGCGTGTGCTGAGACAGAAGAAGAAAGAAGACCCTCACCTTCCCACCGCTTCGCGGCGGGCCCCTCCCTCTCCCGCACGCGGGAGAGGGTCTCCGCGCCCAGCCCATTAGACGTTGGCCAACCTGCCCAGTTAATAAAAAACTTGCCAAGAACGCCCCATTTGTTCGAAGCTCGTGAACCAATCTGGTTGGCTGGAGGGCGACATGATCACCGCGATCCGCGAAGTACGCCGTGCCAAGGGAATGACACTCGACGATGTCGCGCAACGCTGCGTGCCACCGACCACCGCGCAGACGATCGGTCGGCTGGAAACGGGCATGCGCACGGTGTCGGTCAAATGGCTCAATCGCATCGCGGCGGCGCTCGGCGTCGAAGCAGCGGACCTTGTGCGCTTGCCCGACCAGGCGGATTTGCCCGTCGCCGCCGTGCTGGGCGCTGAGGGTGTGTTCGCGCCCGCCCGGGAAAGCCTGATCCCGCCGCCGCGTCCCGAAGCCGGTGCGATGGCAATATCGGTCGGCGCGGGGATCGGCGACTATCGCGCGGGCGACACCATCTGGTGCGCGCGGCTGGCGCCCGAAGCGTTCGGCCGCGCGCTCAACCGCGACGTGCTGGTCCCGCGCCCTGGGGGACGGTTCCTGTTTGGCCGGCTGATCGGGCGCGAAGGCGACCGGTTGCAGCTTCTCCCGCTCGGTCCCGGCCAACGCCAGCAAGTAATCAGCGACCCTGCCTGGATCGCGGAGGTTCGGACGCTGGTTCGCGCTTTGTGAATACGAGACGCGCTAAACCAAACCCCTGCCTCTAATCCGCAGCGCGGGCGCGAAGGCGCCATCCTGCGGCGCCGGCAGCGTCAGCCGCAATGCATCGGCGTCGCGGCGAAACCGTAATTCGGGTCCGCCGATAAGGTCGACGCGCTCGATCGCCGCATCGCGAAGCGCGTTCTTGCCGAGCGAGGTGATCGCGCTTTCGCCCGTCGGCCAGTCGAGAAAGATGGCGTAGAGCGTCTCGCCCTTCTTGGTGAAGCGGATATCCTCGCCGGTGAACGGCTTCTGCTTGTCTTCGCCGAACGCCCCGGCGGGCGGCGGCTTGGTCGGCCCTTCGCCATATTTGCGCCAGGGACGCGTGGCGAAGATCGCCTCTCCATTGCGCCGCGTCCAACCGGTGAACTGGTCGACGATCGCCTCTTCCTTTTCGTCGATCGTGCCGTCGCCGCGCACCGGCACGTTGAACAGCAAGGTGCCGTTCTTCGACACGACATCGGCCAGGATCTGCACGACCTGCTTCGCGCTCTTATAGCCGTTATTCTCATAAGTGGGCCGCGAATAATGCCACGATCCGATGCACGTGCAGGTCTGCCACGGCGTTTCGAGGATATCATTGAGCACGCCGCGCTCGACATTCCAGGTGATCGCCCGCTGCGCGAACGCGTCGAGCAAACCACCAGTCATGATCACGTCGGGCGATCCGTGCCACTCGATCGCCTTGTTGTAATAATGGGCGACCGCCTCCAGACCATATTTGCCGAACGGCACGCCGGCATGGTCCATGAACATCAGGTCGGGTTTGTAATCCTCGACGATCTGCTTCTGGCGCCTCAGCCATTTTTCGACGAAGCGGATGTTGCCCGTCGGCACGCCCTCCAGCCATTGGCCGTCGCGCTTGTCATGCCATTCCGACATTTCCTTCGCGGATTGGATGCCGTCGGGCGCCACGTAATAAGGCCCGGTATAGAGCTCCTGGGGGTCGAGGCCTTCCCAATATTTGCCCGCGCCATGTTGCTTGCGGAGCCAATAGGCGTCGTAGCGCCGGCCCCGCATCGGCCCGTCCGCGTCATAGCCATAAGCCGGCTGATACCAATGCCAGGCATGGCCCGAATGGTTGGAGACCCCGAACCGCAGGCCGGCATCGCGCGCCGCCTTCTCCCAGGTCGCGACGATGTCCCTTTTTGGCCCGACGCGCACGCTGTTCCATTCCTGGTGCTTGCTCGCGAACAGGTCGAGATTGTCGTGATGGCACCCCATGCCGACGAAATACCGCGCCCCCGCGGCCGCGTATTTCCGGACGAGATAGTCCGGCTGCCAATTCTGAGCCTTCCACTGGCCGATGATGTCGATGAAGCCGGTCTGGCTCGGATGGCCGTAGCGCTGAAGATGATCTTCATAGGCTGTTTTGCCCGTTTCCCAGGGCTGACGTCCCTGCATATAGAGCAGCCGCGCATACCAGTCGCCGAACTCGGCCTGGCATTGCGGTCCCCAATGCGCCCAGATGCCAAGCTTGGCATCGCGAAACCATTCGGGGTGGCGATATCCGGCCGCAAGCGATTGCCAGTCGGCAGTAAACGGGCCCGAGGTTGCCGCGCGGGTCGCGCCGGCTCCGCCGGCCAGGGCGGCCGCCGCGCCGGTCAGCAGGGCGTCTCGTCTCGTCAGCATGACTCGATTCCAAAGGAGGCCACGTTTCTCTCCAAATTATCACATATAAAATATCATTGCATATGTGATAATGGGCGTCCAGAGCGTCGTAAAATCGGTTTTGCGGAAAACGGGATTTTTCTCCACGCGATACTTAACCGGTTTGCAGCGCGCCGCCGACCTGTAGTTCCGAAAGGCCTGGGATCGCGCCTGGCGGTGCGCGCAGTCGGATGCGCACCTTTCGCCCTGCTATTTTCTCGGTGTCCACGGAACGGGTTCGGCTATCCCCCTGCCGTTCGGCCTGCTCGGCGAGCGTTCGCCAATTGCCCTGCCGATCCTGCACTTCGGCGATGAAACCATAAGCCGCCGCCTGCGGGAACGTGAGCGTCAGCCGATGAATTTCGACAACCCGCTCGAGGTCGATGGTCAGCGCCGCAGTCGCATCGCCGGCGGCGGCGGCCCAATAGGTCGCCGGATCGCCGTCATTGGCCAGCCGCGAGCTGTGATCGGGTGCGCTCGAACTCGCACCGGTCGGGTTGTTTAGGCCGAACACGCCATCGACGGCAGCCGGCGCGGCACTGGCCGTGAAGGGAACATAGCGTTGTTCCGGGGCCAAAGGCGTTTTCCCTGGCACGAACGACGGGCCGCTCAATGTCAGGACTTCGGCCTCCGCCGCCTTCAGCCCGGGCGATGTGGCACGCAGCCGGGTGATCCCGCGCTGCCAGCTGCGCATCGCGATCGCCGCTTCGCCGTCGCGGATGACGATGTCGCTATCGGGCGCGAAGTCGATCGCGCGGCCGGTCGGCAGTTCGCCCGGACCGGCAACGATCTCGAGGCGCACCGACGGGCTGTTGCTGAGCCGTTTTCCGGCCGCGTCGACGACGCTGACCGTTACCTGTACGTCGTCGGTGCCGTCCGCCCGTGCGATGGTCGGCGAACTGGTCGTGATCCTGAGCGCGGCTGGCGTGCCCGTCTGCGGCCAGGCGGGCGGCGGCACATGCAGATAGGCGTTGCGATACCAGTAATATTGCCGCTTCGGCAGGCGGAAATAGTCGATCATGCCCATGCCGCCGAAACGCTTGCCGGCGATCGAACCGTGATCGAATGCCGCCCAGATCACCTCTCCCGAGCGCCATGGCAGGCGCCACGACCCTTCCTTTGCCGGGTCCGCGCCGGGCGTGTTGGGCAGCTCGTCCCATCCAGGCGCATAGTCGCCGGGCCGGTCCGCCATGGTCGATCCGTATTCGGCGACGAGATTCGGGATGCCCGGATTGGGAAAGAGCCTCGCGCCGTCGCCATTATAGCCGGCAACGTCCCCCAGCTTGTCGATATCGCCCCGCTGCGCGCCGTCGATCGCTGCCGGCCTCGTCGGATCGAGCCGGTGCGTGAGCGCAACCTGTTCTCGCAACAGGCGCCGCACTTCGGGCATCGTCTCCTGGGCAGAGAAGAACACCTCATTGTCCATACCCCAGGCGACAATCGAGGGATGGTTACGATTGATGCGGATCAATTCGGTCAGCTGCTGCAGGACGCTCGCGTCGAACGCGGCGCGCTGCGTCGGATCGGTCGGATAGGCGGAAGCCCCCCAGGGGTTCTTGAACCCGGCCGTTCCCCAGAAGGGAGCCTCCGGCAGGAACAACATGCCCAAGCGATCGGTCGCCTCGCCGAAATGCGGGTCGTGCGGATAATGCGATCCGCGGATGAAATCGAATCCTGCGTCCTTGATCATCCGCACGTCGCGGTCGATCGCACCGTTGGTGACCGCGTCGCCCCAGCCCGCCTGGTCCTGATGCGCGTTGGCGCCACGAAAATAATAATGTTTGCCGTTGAGAAAGAAGCCCCGGTCGGCGGTCCATGTGAACCAGCGGAACCCGAACGTGGTGTCGAACCGATCGCGCGTGCGACCGTCGACCGTGACGGTGGTGACGGCCCGGTAGAGCGTCGGCGCTTGCGGACTCCATAGGTGCGGACGGGCGATCGCGCCGGATTGCTGATTGGCGACCGCGGTGGTGGCGGGCGAGATGAGCAAGCGCGCGTCCGGCAAGATCGCGACAAGACCTCCCCGCGCATCGACTATCCTGGTGCGAACGACGGCGTTGACCGGTTCGGTCGTATCGTTGCGAACCTCGGTCTCGGCCGCGACCTTGCCACTTGCCTCGGAAAGGTCGGGCGTCGTGATCCGGGTGCCCGTCCAGGGGACGTGGACCGCGTCTGTCTCCACCAACCAGACGTCGCGATACAGCCCGCCGCTGAAGACATGCTCGCCGGCCCGGGGTGCCAGGGTGGGATCCCACTCATTGTTGACCCGCACCGCGACGATGTTCCGGCCGGGGCGAACAGCCGCCGTGATGTCGACGGGAAAGCCGGTATATCCGCCACGATGGTGCGCGACCTCGGCACCGTTCACGAATATCCGCGCGTCCTGGAACGCGCCTTCGAATTCCAGCGACAGGCGGCGATCGGACCTTAGCGCGGGCAGCGTGAACGTCTTCCGGTACCAGCCGTCGCCAGTGTAGAAATCGGGCGCGCGAAAATAGGGAATGCTGAAACTGTGCGGTAGCCCGACCCGTTGCCAGGCCGCGTCATCGTATGTCGGAGCCTCAGCGTCGACCGCCTTGCCCAGTTGGAATCGCCAATCGGCGTTGAAGTTGACACGGCTGCGCACCGATTCCGCGGCAAGCGGCGCGCGCGGGGACTGACCATATGCGGTTGGAGCGCAAGCGAGCGCCGCCATCAAACCCGCCGCGCCGACGATGCTTCTCCACAGCCGTCCCAACATCGACCACATCGCCCCGCCCAATTCGTATATGAAAGCTATTTTTATATATAACTCGGACAATTGCCAGCAGAATTGAACTGGGTGCCAGTTCGTAGGCGGCAGTCCGATTCCAGCCGGCGATCGCCGCTTCCCTGGTCACTCAAGCTGGATTCCAGCTGCGCTGAATGGGCCGCTGCGATGGATGCGCCAGGTTATCAGCGCTCATCACTGTGTGGGGAATGGTGGGCGGTGACGGTCTCGAACCGCCGACCCTCTCGGTGTAAACGAGATGCTCTACCAACTGAGCTAACCGCCCGTGCGCTTGTCCTCTGACGCGATGCGCCCGCCAGCGCAAGGGGTCAGGCGATCGTCAGACCGTTCTGCGCGAGTGTCGCGAAATAGCGGTTCATGCGGTCGAGCGCCGTTTCGCTCAGCGCCATGAAGGCGCGGCGGCGGTCGAACGGGTCGGGCTCGCGGACGAACAGGCCGTCTTCGGTCATCTTCGAAATCCAGCGCAATGCGGTGCTCGGCGGCACGGCCGAGGCGATGCACAGGCTCGACACCGAAACCTGGCCGCGTTCGAGATGCGCGGCATAAAGGTCGAGCAGCATGTCCCAGGCGGGATCCTCGAACAGCACGTCGGGGAAAGGCCGGCTGCGTAGCCGCCGCGCGCGGATCGCCTTGCGGACATCGGCCGCCGCGACCTGCACCGGCTCGGCAGGCAGACCGTACTCGCTGCGTTGATCGGCGACCGTGGCGGGGAGCGCGCGCGCCGCCGGCTCGGCCGGCGCAACCAGGGCCTGCGCGACCGCCGCCGCGAGATCGGCCGGCTCCGGATCGCACAGCAAGGTAATCCGCCGGGCAAGCAACGGCGCGGCGACCGCGTCGATCTGGCTTTCGGTCAGTGTGACGATCAGGCCGAATTCGGTTTCGGGCACATGGCCGAGCCGGTCGACCGCATCGTGCAGCGTGTCGGCCGCGAGGTCGTCGAGCGCGGCAATGACGAGCTGCGCGCCGGTCGCGCCGGGTAACGTGGCGTCCGACCAATCGGCCTCGGCGACGATTTCGCCGCCGGCCCGGACCGCCGCGGCGGCGAGGTGAACGCGCGCACCGGCCTGACCCAGCACGAGTACCCCGGGCCGCTGGATCGGCATCGCGTCCGCCATGCTCAGCCCAGCGCCTTCACGATCTCCTCGACCATCTTCTTGGCGTCGGCGAGGAGCATCATCGTATTGTCCTGGTAGAAGACGTCGTTGTCGACCCCGGCATAGCCGACGCCGCCCATCGAGCGCTTGATGAATAGCACCGTCTTGGCCTTGTTCACGTCGAACACCGGCATGCCGTAGATCGGCGAGGACTTGTCGGTCTTGGCGGCCGGGTTGACCACGTCATTGGCGCCGATGATGAACGCGACATCGGTCTGCGCGAATTCGCTATTGATGTCCTCGAGCTCGAACACCTCGTCATAGGGCACGTTGGCCTCGGCGAGCAGCACGTTCATGTGCCCGGGCATGCGCCCCGCGACCGGGTGGATCGCGTATTTGACGCGGACGCCTTCTTCCTTGAGCTTGTCGGCCATCTCGCGCAGCACGTGCTGTGCCTGCGCCACCGCCATGCCGTAGCCGGGGACAATGATCACCTGTTCGGCCTGGCTCATCAGGAAGGCCGCATCCTCGGCCGAGCCGCGCTTCCACGGACGGTCGGTCGCGGCCGCCGCCGCACCGCCACCGCTGTCGCCGCCGAAGCCGCCGGCGATCACGCTGATGAAGCTGCGGTTCATCGCGCGGCACATGATGTAGCTGAGGATCGCGCCCGACGATCCGACCAGTGCGCCGGTGATGATCATCGCGGTGTTGTGCAGGGTGAAGCCCATCGCCGCCGCGGCCCAGCCCGAATAGCTGTTGAGCATCGACACCACGACCGGCATGTCGGCGCCGCCGATCGGGATGATCAGCAGGAAGCCGATCGCGAAGCTGAGCCCCGTGATCGTCCAGAACACCCAGGGCGACTGATCCTGGGTGAAATAGGCGACTAGCCCGATTATGCCCGCGAGCACCGCCAGGTTGATGACGTGCCGCCCCGGCAACATGATCGGCTTGCCGCCCATATTGCCGTTGAGCTTGAGGAAGGCGATGACCGAGCCCGAGAAGGTGATCGCACCGATCGCGACGCCCAACCCCATTTCGATGCGGCTCTGGGTGAAGATGACTCCTGCTTCGGCGATGCCGAACGCCTCGGGGTTGAGGAACGCGGCACCGGCAACGAGCACGGCGGCGAGACCTACCAGCGAGTGGAACGCTGCGACCAACTGCGGCATCGCGGTCATCGCGATTCGCCGGGCGGTGACGATGCCAATTGCCGCGCCGATGCCGATCGCTGCGAGGATTTCGACGATTGTCAGCCAGTCGTAGCCACCAGACGTCGTGTAGCAGTCCGGCATGCCGCAGACTCTGATATGCGTCTGCGGCACATGCACGATCAACGTCGTCACCACGGCAATCGTCATGCCGATCATGCCGAAGCGATTGCCGCGCTGGCTCGAGGTCGGGCTGGACAGGCCGCGCAACGCCAGGATGAAGCATACCCCCGCGACCAGATAGGCCAGCGACGCCCAGGGATTTACCGCGATCGCTTCTTCCATTCTTTCCTACCCCGTCATGCCAGCGAAAGCTGGCATCTCCCTGTTGCTCGCACAGCCAAGCCGCACGAGACCCCAGCTATCGGGTTCCCATCAAAGTAATACTTTGATGGGGCCCTCACTGGGGTGACGATTATTTGTGACCGGCGGCCGGCCGGTCCTTCTTCTTGTACATCGCAAGCATTCGCGCCGTGACGGCAAAGCCGCCGAAGATGTTGATGCTGGCGAGCACCACCGCGAGCAGCCCGAGCCATTTCGAGGTCGCCCCGGTACCGCCGATCCCGATCGCCGCACTCGCAATGAGAGCGCCGACGATGATCACCGACGAGATCGCATTGGTCACCGCCATCAACGGCGTGTGCAGCGCCGGGGTCACCGACCAGACGACGTAATAGCCGACGAACACCGCCATCACGAAGATCGAGAGGATCGAGATAAAGTCCATTAGCGCCCCTTTTTGATCGACATCGCTACATCAGACCGTTGGATAACAGGAACGGTTGTCCTGGCACCGGTCTAGTGATCCGCAATCGAGTTACACCCTTTTCGTATCCAAGGATCGTCAACCGTGCGCCCAATACCTCGACGTCGAACGGGAACCTTCCCTTGCCACGGACCTGAGTGCCGTTGATCGTGGTCCGGTCACCGAGCATGACAGCAAACGACGCATTATCGCTGCCCCCGCCGGTGAAGACAATTCTGACAGGAGTGAACAGCGGATAGTCCGCTGCGTCGACCGGCGTGGCGGTGACCGGCGTGACCGCCTTCCGATCGTCGCGAACGATGACCGCGGACCGATACATTCCCGCACCCTGGACGATCCCGACCCGCATGGTGGAATCGAATTTGCCGTCTCCATCGGAGTCGAACAGGCAGGGAATCTTGGCAACGAAATCCTTGGGGCTGGCCGCGCGCGTCGCGCAAAAGATCTGGCCCTGGGTGATGCGAAAGAGCGCCAGAACATCGCCCTTGCGCAGGATCGTCACCTGACCTCCGGTCGTAACATCCGCATCGAGCATGACCACGCGACCGGGCAGGACGCGCGCGCTGGTGACTTCACCGTTGCGCTTCAGCGCGAATTCGGTCCCGGCATCCTTGCCCGGTTCGACCATCAGAACAGGTCGCGCAAGCACGTTGTCGATCGGTCCGGCAGCGCTCGGCGCAGCGCAAAATATGGCTAGCAGCGATGTGCCGAGAAGCCGGCCTGCTCTACTCATCCCGTCAGCCTAGCGTTCACGACCTGACCATCCTTCGTCAGCCGAACCGCGTCGCCGATCTCCTCGTCGAGCACCGGCTTGCCCGCTTCCTTGTCCCAGAAGGTTGAGAGGAAATTGTACAGATTGCGCGCGAACAGCGCCGAGCTGTCGGTGGCGAGGCGCGAGGCGACGTTCTTGTGCCCGACGATCCGCACCCCGTGCTTCTCGACCACCTCGCCGGCGACCGAGCCTTCGACATTGCCGCCGCTCTCGACCGCGAGATCGACGATCACGCTGCCCGGGCGCATCGTCGCGATCTGGGCATCGCTGATCAGCCGCGGCGCGGGGCGGCCAGGGATCAGGGCGGTGGTGATGACGATGTCCTGTTTGGCGATGTGACCGGAAACCAGTTCGGCCTGCGCCTTCTGATATTCCTCGCTCATCTCGGTGGCATAGCCGCCCGAGCCTTCGCCCTCGATCCCGACGACATTCTCGACGAAGATCGGCTTGGCGCCGAGCGACTGGATCTGTTCCTTGGTCGCCGAGCGCACGTCGGTCGCCGAGACCTGCGCGCCCAGCCGCCGTGCGGTGGCAATCGCCTGAAGCCCGGCGACGCCGACACCCATGACGAAGCATTTCGCGGCCGACACGGTGCCCGCCGCGGTCATCATCATCGGGAAAGCGCGGCCATATTCGGCCGCGGCGTCGAGCACCGCCTTGTAGCCGGCGAGGTTGGCCTGGCTCGACAAGATATCCATCGACTGCGCGCGGGTGATGCGCGGCATGAATTCCATCGCCAGCGCCTCGATGCCCGCGGCGGCATAAGCGTCGACCCGCGCTCGCTCGCCGAACGGGTTCAAGCCGGCGACCAGCCAGACGCCCTTAGCGGCGTCTTTCAGGTCGGCGGGATCCGGCCCCTGGATGCCGAGCACGATATCGGCGCCCTTGAGCGTCGCCGCCCGCGTCCCGATCGTCGCGCCCGCGCCTTCATAGCCGGCATCGTCATAGCTGGCCGCGACGCCCGCGCCGGCCTCGACCGCGACCTGGGCACCCAGCGCGACGAACTTCTTGACCGTTTCCGGAGTCGCCGCGACGCGGCGCTCGCCCGACGCGGTTTCCCGCAGGACGGCGATCTTCACCCGCGGCTTACTTGTGACCGGAGGAGATGAGCCAGATCACGATCGCCGCGATCAGGAAGCACCCCACCGCGCCGTATTTGAGCATCCCGAGCACCGAGTGATACGTCGACTCATGTGCCCTCATGTCGGTTTGGTCGGCCATGCCGCTACTCTCTCCACCCTGATTGTGAGCGCGGTCTTAGCCAGCACGGCTCCGCGCCTCAACCCTACAAACAGTTAGTTCGGTATGACGGCGGCCAAGTTGATGTTTGTCGCAGCGGCCGCGCTTAAGCTGGCCTTTACTCCCTCGCCTTATGGTTACCGTGTGAATTGGCACGATAAGAGGGCGGGATGACGCGCAACGGACAGCGCCTCCTAATGTTGATCGACGACGAGCCCGCGCAGCGCCGCCTGGTTTCGGCGATCGCCGCGCGGCGCGACTGGCGTTCGGTGTTCGCGCCCGACGGCGAGACCGCGATCGCGATGCTCGGCACCCAGGACGGGATGCAGCTCGACGCGATCCTGCTCGACAGTTTCGGCCCCGAAAGCGAGGCCGAGGACCTGATTCGCGAACTGCGCGTCCGCCGTCCGCAACTCCCCATTCTGATGCTCACCGCCAACGGCTCGGTCGCGCAGGCGGTCGCCGCGATGCGCGCGGGTGCGACCGATTATCTGGTCAAGCCGTTCGCGTCCGAGCGCTTGTTGTCGGCGCTCGAAGCCGTTGTCGCCGGCACCGACGCCGGCGAATTGCGCCCGCTGACCGAAAAGATTCCCGCCTTGCTCGGATTCGACGAGATCGTCGGCGCCTCGCCCGATTTCCGCGCCGCGCTGGCGATCGCGGCCAAGGCGGCACGCGCCCGCGTGCCGGTCCTGATCGAGGGCGAGAGCGGCGTCGGCAAGGAAGTCGTCGCCGAAGCGATCCACGCCGCAAGCCCGCGCGGCAAGAAACCGATGATCGCGATCAATTGCGGCGCGATCCCCGCCAATCTGGTCGAAAGCGAGTTGTTCGGGCACGAAAAGGGCGCCTTCACCGGCGCGTTCGAGCGCAAGATCGGCAAGTTCGCCGATGCCGATGGCGGCACCTTGTTCCTCGACGAGATCGGCGAGATGCCGCTCGACGCGCAGGTCAAATTGCTCCGCGTGCTGCAATCGGGCGAAGTCCAGCCGATCGGCGCGCGTCATGTCCGCGAAGTCGACGTCCGCGTCATCGCCGCGACCAACAAGCGCCTGATCGAAGAGGTCGAGGCGGGCCGGTTCCGCGAGGACCTCTATTACCGGCTCAACGTCGTCCAGGTGACGATCCCGCCCTTGCGCGAACGCACCGCCGACATCCCGGCGCTCGCTCGCCATCTGCTCGCGCGGATCGCCGATCAGCCCGGCCTGCGTCCGCTCGGCATCACCGACGACGCGCTGGCGCTGCTCGGCCGCTACGACTGGCCGGGCAATGTCCGCCAGCTGCAGAACGCGCTCTTCCGCGCCGCGGTCTTGTGCGAGGGCGACGCGCTGACCCGCGCCGACTTCCCGCAGATCGCCGCGCTCGGCACCGCGCGCGTGCCGACACCCGGCGGCCAGATGGCGACATCGGGCGGCGTCACGCTGTTCCGCGCCGATGGCAATATGCGTCCGCTCGAAGAGATCGAAGCCGACGTCATCCGCCTCGCCATCGGCCATTATCGCGGCCGCATGACCGAAGTCGCGCGGCGATTGGGGATCGGGCGGTCGACGCTTTATCGCAAGCTCGGCGAACTCGGCATCGACAACGCGGCGTAAGACTTGTGCCATCTCCCGCTTGCGGGAGATGGCTTGAAGTACTCCCTTCCACCATTGCCGCCCCTTCTGACTCACCTTAGTGCCACCCCTCATGCGCATCACCGATACCGACATCGCCCTCGCCATGGCCCTGGCCGACGCCGCCGGCGCGGCGATCCGCCCGCATTTCCGCGCGCCGTTCCAGGTCGAGATCAAGGACGACGCGTCCCCCGTCACGATCGCCGATCGCGCCGCGGAACAGGCGATGCGCGCGCTGCTCGCCGCCGAAGCGCCGCGCGACGGCATTTCGGGCGAGGAGTTCGGCACGACCGAAGGATCGACCGGGCGGCAATGGGTGCTCGACCCGATTGACGGGACCCGCGCCTTCATCGCCGGGCGGCCATTGTTCGGCACCTTGATCGCGCTGGTGGTCGACGGCTGGCCGGCGATCGGGATCATCGACCAGCCGATCCTGAACGAGCGCTGGGTCGGCGCGATCGGACGCCCCACCCTGTTCAACGGCAAGCCGGCCAAGACGCGCGCCTGCCGCGAGCTGAGCCAGGCGCTGCTTGCCACCACCTCACCCGCCTTGTTCGACGATTCGCAGCTCCATGCCTTCGAGCATCTCGATGGCGCTGTGCGCTCCGTCGTCCTGGGTGGCGATTGCTACAATTACGCCACCTTGGCATCGGGGTGGCTCGACCTGGTGGTCGAAGCCGGCCTCAAGCTGCACGACTTCGCCGCACTCGTCCCCGTGATCGAAGGCGCGGGCGGGCGGATGTGCGACTGGTCGGGCGACCCGCTGACCGCCGCAAGCAACGGCGAAGTGGTCGCCGCGGGCGATCCGGCGCGGGTGGAGGAAGTGCTGGAAGCGCTCGCCTGCCGGGGGCACTGATTTCTTTCGCGCAGAGGCGCAGAGAGCGCGGAGAGTAGGTACGAGCGGCACTGCCGCTCCTTCCTCACAACCCTTTTTAGCGCCTTCAGCGAGTATCCCTACAACGACCTCTGCGCCCTCTGCGCCTCTGCGCGAACCCTAGAACCGCAAGCCGCGGTTGCATTTCCCAAGACTCGCGGCTATGCGCGCCAGCTTCCCGAGCGATGCGTGGAAAGAACGGCCCGGCCATCAGGGCTGCCGCGGCTGTTCCAGTATCGCTCAAACCGAAAGGACCAAAATGCCCAAGCTCAAGACCAAGAGCGGCGTCAAGAAGCGCTTCAAGCTCACCGCCACCGGTAAGCTGAAGCACGGCGTCGCCGGCAAGCGCCACCGGCTCATCAGCCATAACGGCAAGTACATCCGCCAGAACCGCGGCACCACGGTGCTGTCGGACGCCGACACCAAGACGGTGAAGGCCTGGGCCCCGTACGGCCTGAACTGAGGAGCTAGACAGATATGGCACGCGTCAAACGTGGTGTGACCACCCGCGCCAAGCACAAGAACATTCTTGAGCAGGCCAAGGGCTATTCGGGTCGCCGCAAGAACACTATCCGCATCGCTCGTCAGGCCGTCGAAAAGGCCGGGCAATATGCGTATCGCGACCGCAAGGTCAAAAAGCGGACCTTCCGCGGTCTGTGGATCCAGCGCATCAACGCCGGCGTCCGCGCCGAGGGTCTCACCTATTCGCAATTCATGCACGGCCTGAAGCTCGCCGGCATCGATCTCGACCGGAAGGTCCTGGCCGATATCGCGATGCACGAGTCGGAAGCGTTTACCGCCATCATCGCGCAGGCGAAGGCGGCACTGCCCCAGGCCGCCTGAGCGACCTGTAGCGAGTGAAGATATGGGGCGTCGGTGGCAACACCGGCGCCCTTTTCTTTTCGGAGTCGAAGGGGCGGCACCTAGTGATGAACGCGATCAGGTTTGGCCGTCATGCCGGGCTTGTCCCGGCATCCACCGTGCAGGTTAGCGCAGAAACAAGAGCTTCTTTTCCCGGACTTGCCGCCCGGTGGACCCCGGCACAAGGCCGGGGTGACGATTCAGCTTGGTCGCAGCAACTCTAACTTCTTTGAGAGAACGACGTGGTCGAACTACGAGCAATGGAAGACAGCGATTTCGCGTGGTTGCTGGGCGAAGGTCCGGCAGCGGCGAACCCGCCGGTGATCTGCGACGGCGGCGTCGCACCGGTCGATGTGGTCGAACTGATCCGAGGCGTCGCGGCGAAGAACCGCGAGGCGCTGGGCGGCGACGTGGCCTGGCTGGTCGTCGCGAACGGCGAGGCGGTCGGCATGATCAGCTTCACCCGCCCGCATGACGGCAAGCGCCCGGAGATCGGCTATGGCATTGCCGACAGCCGCCAGGGGCGCGGCCATGCCACCGGCGCGGTCACCGCGTTGCTGCCGATCCTGCGGGCGCGTGGCTTTGACGGCTTGACCGCGGAGACCGGGGTGGGCAACCGGCCCTCGCAGATGGTGCTGGAGCGCAACGGCTTCACCCGCACCGGCGAGCGCACCGACCCCGAAGACGGCGACCTCTATCTATGGACGATCGGATTGAACGATGAGTGATCTCGACCAGCTCAAGAGCGACCTGCTCGCGGCGATCGGTACCGCCGATCTGGCTGGGCTGGAGGACATCCGCGTCTCGGCGCTCGGCAAGTCGGGCAGCGTGACCGGGTTGCTCAAGACCCTGGGCGGCATGTCGCCGGAGGAGCGCCAGACGACGGGGCCGCGCATCCATGCGCTGCGCGAGGCGGTGAGCGAGGCGCTGAGCGGGCGCAGGGCGGGGCTCGAACGCGAAGCGCTCGACGCGCGGCTGGCGGGCGAAACGCTCGATATGACCTTGCCGGTGGATGTCCCGTCGGCCGGGACGGTCCATCCGGTCAGCCAGGTGATGGACGAGTTGGCTGAGATTTTCGCCGATTTGGGCTTCGCGGTCGCGACCGGGCCCGAGATCGAGGACGACTGGCACAATTTCACCGCGCTCAACATTCCGGAGTCGCACCCGGCGCGGGCGATGCACGATACCTTCTACTTCCCCGACCAGCCGGACGGGGAGCGCAAGATGCTGCTCCGCACGCACACCAGTCCGGTGCAGATCCGCACGATGGTCAACCAGAAGCCGCCGATCCGCATCATCGCGCCGGGGCGGACCTATCGGTCGGACTCCGATGCGACGCACACGCCGATGTTCCACCAGGTCGAGGGGCTGGTGATCGACAAGGGGATCACGCTCGGCCACCTCAAATGGACGCTCGAGACCTTCCTGAAAGCCTATTTCGAGCGCGACGACATCGTGCTGCGCCTCCGCCCGAGCTATTTCCCCTTCACCGAGCCGTCGGCGGAGGTCGATGTCGGCTATACGATCCAGAACGGCAAGCGCGTGATCGGCGGATCGGACCATTGGATGGAAGTGCTGGGCAGCGGCATGGTCCATCCCAAGGTAATCGCGGCGTGCGGGCTCGACCCCGACGAATGGCAGGGTTTCGCCTTCGGCTGCGGCATCGACCGTCTGGCGATGCTGAAATACGGCATGGACGATCTCCGCGCTTTCTTCGACGGCGATATCCGCTGGCTGAAGCATTACGGCTTCGCGGCGCTGGATGTCCCGACGCTCAGCGGAGGTGTCGGGGCATGACTCGCTACCGTCATCCCAGCGAAAGCTGGGATCTCCTCGTGGAGCGTCCAGCGCTCAATCTCATCAAGACCCCAGCTTACGCTGGGGTGACGGATATTTCGGCATGAAGTTCACCCTGAACTGGCTCAAGGAGCATCTCGACACCCAGGCCTCGCTCGACGACATCGTCGAGGCGCTGACCCGCGTCGGCTTGGAGGTCGAGGGCGTCGACAATCCCGGCGAGAAATTGGCGGCGTTCAAGGTGGCGCGCGTGCTGACCGCCGAGCGTCATCCCCAGGCCGACAAATTGCAGGTGCTGACGGTTGATACCGGCGATGGCACGCCGCTCCAGGTGGTGTGCGGTGCGCCCAATGCTCGCGCGGGCTTGGTCGGCGTGCTCGGCTTGCCGGGCGCGATCGTGCCGGCCAATGGCATGGAGCTCAGGGTCTCGGCGATCCGCGGGGTCGAATCGAACGGCATGATGTGCTCGACGCGCGAGCTCGAGCTGGGCGACGATCATGACGGGATCATCGAGCTGCCGGCCGATGCACCGATCGGCACGACCTTTCCCGATTATGCCGGGCTCAACGATCCGGTGATCGACGTGTCGATCACGCCGAACCGCCAGGATTGCATGGGCGTGCGCGGCATCGCGCGCGACCTCGCGGCTGCGGGACTGGGAACGCTCAAGCCGCTCGCCCAGGTCTATCGTGTCGAGGCAATCGCGCCGGTCGCGGGCGAAGGCCCCGGCCCCGACGTGCGCACCGACGATCCCGCCGGCTGCCCGGCCTTCTATGGCCAGGAAGTGCGCGGCGTGACCAACGGCGCCGCGCCCGAATGGATGCGGCGGTTCCTGACCGCAATCGGGCAGAAGCCGATCTCGGTGCTGGTCGACATCACCAATTTCGTGTCGGTCGATCTCGGCCGGCCGTTGCACGTCTATGACAAGGCCAAGCTGAGCGGCGGGCTGGTCGCGCGGCGCGCCAAGGCGGGCGAGCAGGTGCTGGCGCTCAACGGCAAGACCTACACGCTCGACGAGACGATGACGGTGATCGCCGACGCCATCGCGGTGCACGATATCGGCGGCATCATGGGCGGCGAGCATTCGGGCGTGTCGGACGCGACCACCGACGTGGTGATCGAATGCGCCTATTTCGATCCCGACCATATCGCGCGGACCGGGCAGAAGCTCGGGCTGACCAGCGATGCGCGCCAGCGGTTCGAGCGCGGGGTCGACCCGTCCTTCCTCGACGATGGCCTGGCGATCGCGACCAAGCTCGTGCTCGACCATTGCGGTGGGACGGCGAGCGGGATCACCCGTTCAGGCGAGCCGCCGGTGGCGCCGCGCGCGATCGGCTACGATCCCAAGCAGGCAGAAACGCTCGGCGGCCTCACTGTCGCCCCCGAGCGGCAGCGGGATATCCTCGAACGTCTCGGCTTCGTCGTCGACGGCGACTGGCAGGTCACCGTGCCGACCTGGCGCCGCGACGTGGACGGCGCCGCCGACCTGGTCGAGGAAGTCATCCGCATCGAAGGGATCGACAAGGTCCAGCCGGTGCCGCTCGATCGCGCGCCCGGCGTGGCGCGTCCGACCGCGACGCCCGAGCAGAAGCTCGAACGCAAGCTGCGGCGCGCTGCGGCGGCGCGTGGGCTGGACGAGGCGGTGACCTGGAGCTTCCTGAGCCAGGCCGAAGCCGATGCGTTCGGCGGCGGGGCGTGGAGCCTGGCCAATCCGATCAGCGAGGACCTCAAGGTCATGCGCCCGTCGCTGCTGCCCGGTTTGTTGTCGGCGGCGGCACGCAATCTCAATCGCGGCGTCGGCAGCGTGCGGCTGTTCGAACTCGGCCGGCGCTATCTGGCGGACGCCGAACGCCCAACCTTGGGCGTGGTGCTGGCGGGCGACCGCCGGCCGCGCGGCTGGCAGACGGGCAAGGCGCAGGGCTTCGACGCGTTCGACGCCAAGGCCGAGGCGCTGGCGTTGCTCGCCGCCGCCGGGGCGCCGGTCGACAATCTCCAGGTGATGGGCGAGGCCGGCGAGACCTGGCATCCTGGCCAGTCGGGCACGTTGCGGCTCGGCCCCAAGACCGTGCTCGCGTCGTTCGGCATGCTCCATCCGTCGACCGCCAAGGCGTTCGACCTCGACGGCCCCGTCGCCGCGGTCGAACTCTATATCGACGCCATTCCGGGCAAAAGGTCGTCGGGCTTCATGCGTCCCGCCTATGCGCCACCCGCGCTCCAGGCGGTCAAGCGCGACTTCGCCTTCACCGTCCCCGCCAGCCTGACCGCCGACGCGCTGGCTCGCGCGGTGCGCGGATCGGACAAAGCGGCGATCACCGGCGCGCGCGTGTTCGACCTGTTCGAACGCGATGGCGTGCGGTCGATGACGATCGAGGTCACGCTGCAGCCGAACGACAAGAGCTTCACCGATGCCGATTTGAAGGCGATCGCCGACAAGGTAGTCGCGGCGGCGGAGAAGCTCGGGGCGACATTGCGAGGATAAAACAGACCCTCACCCTTCCGGCGCTTCGCGCCTCCTTCCCTCTCCCGCATGCGGGAGAGGGAAGGGGCCCGCCGCCGAAGGCGGTGGGAAGGGTGAGGATCTGTTGGAACTGGAAAGGAAGACACATGCGCACAGCCCTGATCACCGGTGGAACCTCGGGCATCGGCGAGGCAGCGGTGCGCGCGTTTGTTGCCGCCGGCTGGCGCGTCATCGCCACCGGGCGGCGCAAGGAGCGGCTCGATACTTTGGTCGCCGAGCTGGGCGCCGACAAGGTGCATCCCGCGGTGTTCGACGTGCGCGACGAGGCCGCCCGCGATGCCGCGCTCGACGCGATGCCGGCCGAGTTCCGCGCGATCGACCTGCTGATCAACAATGCCGGGCTCGCGCTTGGCACCGCGCCGGCGCAGTCCGCGTCGCTCGACCAGTGGAAGACGATGATCGACACCAATGTCACCGCCTTGGTGTCGCTGACGCGCAAGCTGCTGCCTGCCTTGGTCGAGCGCAAGGGCGCGATCATCAACATCTCGTCGGTTGCGGCGACCTATCCCTATACCGGCGGCAATGTGTACGGCGGGACCAAGGCATTCGTCCACCAGTTCAGCCTGGGGCTGCGTTCGGACCTGGCGGGCACAGGCGTCCGTGTCACCTCGATCGAGCCGGGGATGGTCGAGACCGAATTCACGCTGGTCCGCACCGAAGGCAACCAGGAAGCGTCGGATAAGCTCTATGGCGGCGCCAATCCGATGACCGGCGAGGATATCGCGAACACGCTGCTCTGGGTCGCCCAGCTGCCGCCGCATCTCAACATCAATACGCTCGAGCTGATGCCGGTCAGCCAGTCCTTCGCCGGGTTCCAGGTCGCGCGCGGCTGACAGTCACGTCGATCGAGTTGGAGGAAACATTATGGCCGACGACCTTATCGACATCGGCACCGATCGCCTGTCGGCGGCGATCAATCCGCTCGGTGCCGAGCTCACGCATCTGCGCGACGCCGAGGGGCGCGAGCTGATGACGAATGCCGACCCGGCCTATTGGACCGGGCACGCGCCGATCCTCTTCCCGATCGTCGGCCGGCTCAATGGCGACTCGCTGCGACTCGACGGACAGACCTATGCGATGAAGCAGCACGGCTTCGCCCGTCGCCAGCCGTTCGCGCTGGTCGACCGGTCGGCGAGCGCCGCGACCTTCCGGCTGACCGCCAATGAGGAGACACGCGCCCACTATCCGTTCGACTTCGCGCTCGATGTCGGGTTCGCCATTGCCGGGGCGACGCTCGCGATCGAGGTGCGTATCCACAATCCGGGCGCCGTTCCCTTGCCCGCGAGCCTCGGCTTCCATCCCGCATTCGCCTGGCCGCTGCCTTATGGCCGACCGCGCGAGGCGCACCGCATCACTTTTGCCGCCGACGAAGCCGGCACGATCGTCGAGCTTGCCGACGGGTTGTTCGCGGCCAAGCGCCCGTCGCCGCTCGACGGCCGCGAACTCCGCCTGGCGGATAGCCTGTTCGCCGACGACGCGCTGATCTGGGACCCGGTCGCGTCGCAGAGCGTGACCTATGGCGCCGATACGGGTCCACACCTCAGGATCGATTTCCCCGACACACCTTGTCTCGGCATCTGGACCAAGCCCGGCGCCGCCTTCGTCTGCATCGAGCCATGGCATGGCCATGCCGACCCGGCCGGCTTTACCGGCGATTTCCGGACCAAGCCGGGCGTGTTCGAGGTCGCGCCGGGCGCCGACCGGGCCTGCCGGATGGCGATCACCCTCGAAGCCTAACCCTCGACCTCAGCCTACCCTGCGGCTAGGAGCCGCGCACCATGAGCATTTCCGACCGCCGCACCTTCGCGATCATTTCGCACCCCGACGCCGGCAAAACCACCCTGACCGAGAAGCTGTTGTACTTCGGCGGCGCCATCCATCTCGCCGGCGAGGTCAAGGCACGCGGGCAGACCCGGCGCGCGCGATCGGACTGGATGAAGATCGAGCAGCAGCGCGGCATTTCGGTGACCAGCTCGGTGATGACGTTCGAGAAGGACGGCATCACCTTCAACCTGCTCGACACGCCGGGCCACGAGGACTTTTCCGAAGACACCTATCGCACGCTGACCGCGGTCGATTCCGCCGTGATGGTGATCGACGCCGCGCGCGGCATCGAGGCGCAGACGCGCAAATTGTTCGAGGTCTGCCGGCTGCGCTCGGTGCCGATCATCACCTTCGTCAACAAGGTCGACCGCGAAGGGCGCCCGCCGTTCGAACTGCTCGACGAGATCGCCGACATACTCGCGCTCGACGTCGCGCCGATGAGCTGGCCGGTCGGGATGGGCGGGCAGTTCCAGGGCGTGCTCGACCTCGTCACCAACAAGGTCAGCAGGCCCGAGGGCGACAGCCGCGAATTCCTCGGCAAGGTCGACGACGCGCCCGAGCTCCCGATCGACATCGCCGAGGAAGTCGAGCTGGCACAGGCCGGCTACGCCGCGTTCGACGCCGACGCCTATCGTCATGGCGATTTGACCCCGGTCTATTTCGGCTCCGCGCTCAAGGATTTCGGGGTCGCCGAACTGATCGCCGCACTCGCCGACTACGCCCCGCCGCCGCGCCCGCAACCCGCCGAGCCGGCGCCGGTCTCGCCCGATTTCGACGAAGTCACTGGCTTCGTGTTCAAGGTCCAGGCGAACATGGACCCGCAGCATCGCGACCGCATCGCGTTCATGCGATTGTGCTCGGGGGTGTTCAAACGCGGCATGAAGCTGACCCCGACCGGGCACGGCAAGCCGATCGCGGTGCATTCGCCGATCCTGTTCTTCGCGCAGAATCGCGAAGTCGCCGACGAGGCCTATCCCGGCGATATCATCGGCATTCCCAATCACGGCACGTTGCGGGTCGGCGACACCTTGTCCGAGCGGGCCGATATTCGCTTCACCGGCCTGCCCAATTTCGCCCCCGAAATCCTGCGCCGCGTGGTGCTGAAGGATCCGACCAAGACCAAGCAATTGCGCAAGGCGCTCGACGACATGGCCGAGGAAGGCGTGACCCAGGTCTTCTATCCCGAGATCGGGTCGAACTGGGTGATCGGCGTGG
>Ga0207649_10000646_pt1 | contig 23262 bp, 22 predicted proteins | sample KBSC43metaG_FD_184317 | JGI IMG/M metagenome (GOLD analysis project Ga0207649, IMG submission 184317) | Corn rhizosphere microbial communities from Kellogg Biological Station, Michigan, USA - KBS C4-3 metaG (SPAdes) (version 2) | ecosystem: Host-associated > Plants > Roots > Rhizosphere > Soil ... | reverse complement strand
TCGTGAGAGCGAGGGTAAGAATCTTGATCATAGGGCGTTAAGGTCGCAGCGGTGACGGCGGTGTCAAGGAGCGACCGGATCGAGGCGCTCGATGAGGGCGGGGAGTTCCGCGAGGCCGAGGATCGTGTGGTCGGGCTGGACTTCGGCGGGTTCCTCGGAGCCGGGGACCTTGAGCCAGACACTGGTGATGCCGGCGTTCCGCGCGCCCTGAATGTCACGCTCGAGGCTGTTGCCGATCATCACGGCATCGGAAGCCGGGATGTCCCCCAGCTCGGCGAGCAGCCGATGGAAGATTTCCGGCCTGGGCTTGCCGATGTCGTGCTCGCCGGAGACGGCCACGGCATGGAAGAGCGGCTCGAGGCCGGAGTTCTGCAATTTTTCGCGTTGGAGGTCGGGGGCGCCGTTCGTGAGGAGGCCGACGCGGTATTTGGCGGCGAGGCGGGTGAGGATCTCGCGGGCGTCGGGCATGAGACGCTGAAGCCGGCGGCGCTGGGCGGCGAAGGTGGCGGCGAGTTCGGCGGCGGCTTCGTCGTCGGGCTCGAGTTCCTGGCTGCGCAGCGTGGCCTCGAAGACCTGCCGGCGGTAGGCCGTGGCCCATTCGCGCAGGGCGGTGAGGTCGTCGGTGTCGCCGAGGAATTTGCCCCAGAGACACTCGAAGGCGCTGATCCCGATGCGCTTGCAGTAGGGATACACGGGGCTCTGCGCATGGAGGCGCTTCGCATGCTCGCGGGCGTCGCGGAGGAAGGTCTCGCGATTCGCGCCGAGGGTGGTGAAAGCGTGCTTGGCCGTGGCGTCGAGGGCGGCGGCGGAGACGGCTTCATCCACAATGAGGGTGTCGTCGAGGTCGAAGAGAAGGGCCTGAATGGGCATGAGTGGCCCTTGTGAACCAAACGACGGCGGATTTATCGAGGGAAAAACGTCGCGATTTCCAGATTGCGCGCGCGGGGGAGGCGGCGCACTGTCTCCGGCATGATCGCCCTCGCCATTCTCATCGGACTGATTGTCGTCATCGCCATTGTCGGGCTCTTCTTCGTGGGCCAATACAACGGACTCGTCACGCTGCGGAATCGCTTTAAAAACGCCTTCGCGCAGATCGACGTGCAGCTCAAGCGTCGCTACGACCTCATCCCGAATCTCGTCGAGACGGCGAAGGGTTACCTCAAACACGAGAGCAGCACGCTCGAGGCCGTGACGCAGGCGCGCAACATCGCGCAGAGCGCCGGCGCAAAGGCCGCGGCGAATCCCGGCGATCCCGACGCGATGAAGTCGCTCGGCGCGGCGGAGGCCGGCCTGACGGGCGCGCTGAGCCGGTTGATGGTGGTGGCCGAGGCTTATCCCGACCTCAAGGCGAACCAGAACATGATGGCGCTCCAGGAGGAACTCACCTCGACGGAAAACAAGGTCGCCTTCTCGCGGCAGGCCTACAACGACTCGGTGATGGCCTACAACACGAAGCGTGAAGTCTTCCCGACGAACATCGTGGCCGGAATGTTCAACTTCGCTCCCGCGGAGCTTTTCATCATCGAGAACGCCGCCGAGCGCGAAGCGCCGAAGGTGAGTTTTTAGTTGAGAGCCGGAGCGAAGCAGAGACTGCCGCAGGCAATCTTTGGTTGAGAGTTGAGAGGCGGCTTGCGCCGCGCGACCGGGGTTGATTTCCTTGGCGATTCACCATGCGGCCACCGCTCACACCCTCGCTCGACGAATTCACGCGCCTCGCCACCGACTACAATGTCGTGTCGGTGTGGTGCGAACTCGTCGCCGATGTCGAAACGCCCGTCGCTGCGTATCGCAAGCTGGGCGGCGTCGCGCCGAGCTTCCTGCTGGAATCCGCGGAGCACAGCGATCATGTCGGGCGCTTCTCGTTTCTCGGCGTGGGCTCGCGCTGGACGCTCACCGCGCATGATCGGCGCGTGACCTTTGTCGGACCGGAGGGCGAACGGACGTTCGAGGCCGAGGGCGATCCGCTGCACGAGCTGGAGCGGTTGATGGCGGCGTATCGCGTCGCTCCGCAGGACGGCGTGCCGTTGTTTCGCGGTGGCGCGGTCGGTTATCTCGCCTACGACGCGGTGCGGTGGTTCGAGCCGGTGATCGGTCCGCCGCCGAAGGACGAACTCGGCGTGCCGGATCTCTTTTTCATGCTGACCGACGTGGTGGTGGCCTTCGACCATCGCCGCCGCCGGATGAAGGTGCTTGCCAACGCGCTGCTCGACGGCACGGACGCGGCAACCGCCTACGAGGAGGCCGCCCGCCGCATCGAGGAGACCGTCGCGCGCTTGAGCGAGCCGGCGGTGTTCGCGCCGATCCCAACGGAGTTTCCCGCCGCCGGTGAACCCATGGGCTGCAACACGACGCGGGAGCAATTCCACGGGATGGTGGAGGCGGCCCAGGAATACATTCGCGCGGGCGACATTTTCCAGATGGTGCCGTCGCAGCGTTTCGAGACGCCATTTGCGGGTGATCCCGTCGATCTCTATCGCGCCCTGCGTTTCGTGAATCCGTCGCCCTACATGTTTTGCCTGCGGGTGAACGACGCGTTCGCGCTCGTCGGCAGTTCGCCCGAGGTGCATGTGCGCGTGACCGACGGCCTCGTGGAGATTCGTCCGATCGCGGGCACCCGGCGGCGCGGCGCGACGGAGGCCGAGGACGCGGAACTCGAGGCGGACTTGCTCGCCGATCCGAAGGAGCGGGCCGAGCACCTGATGCTTGTCGATCTCGCGCGGAACGACGTGGGCCGCATCGCGGAGTTCGCGTCCGTCGAGGTGAGCGATTTCATGACGGTCGAGCGCTACAGCCACGTGATGCACATCGTCTCGCACGTCTCGGGCCGGCTCGCCGGCGGACGTTCGCCGTTCGACGTGATGCGGGCGACATTTCCCGCCGGCACGGTGTCGGGTTCGCCCAAGGTGCGCGCGATGCAAATCATCAACGAACTCGAGCAGAGCAAGCGCTGCGTCTATGCGGGGGCCGTCGGCTATTTCGGCTTCGACGGCAATCTCGACTCGTGCATCGCGCTGCGCACGGTCGTGCTGAAGGACGGCACCGCCTACGTGCAGGCCGGCGGCGGCGTGGTGGCGGATTCCACGCCGGAGGGCGAATACCAGGAAAGCGTGAACAAGGCGATGGCGGCCAGCCGCGCCATTGCCCGCGCGAGCAATTTTGGATTTTAGATTTTGGATTTTGGATTGGGATGAATGAGCGCGAGTTCAAGGAGCGGACCCGGGAGTTTGGCTTGCGGGTCGTCCGGCTGGTGACGTCGCTTCCAAAGGGACGCGTCGAAGATGTGCTCGGAAAGCAACTGTTGCGATCTGCGACATCCGTGGGCGCGAATTATCGGTCGGCCTGCCGGGCCAGGTCGCGGGCGGACATGCTTTCCAAGCTTGCGATTGTCGAGGAAGAGGCGGACGAATCAGTCTATTGGCTCGAACTCCTCGTCGATGCGAACGTGGTGACGGCAAAGAAAGTGGAAGCACTCCGTGCCGAGGGTGGAGAGATTGTCGCGATGACCGTCGCTTCGATCAAGACGCTCCGCAGCCGGGAAAAAATCCAAAATCCAAAATCCAAAATCTAAAATCGGATGCTTCTCGTCATCGATAACTACGATTCCTTTACCTACAACCTCGTCCAGTATTTCGGCGAACTCGGCGCGGAGCCGCTCGTGCGTCGCAACGACGAGATCACGCTCGCGGAAATCGCGGCGCTGAAACCGGAGCGTCTCGTCATTTCGCCCGGTCCTTGCACGCCGAAGGAGGCCGGCATCAGCTGCGATGTGCTGCGGGAGTTTGGCGGGAAGATGCCGATCCTTGGCGTCTGCCTCGGACACCAATGCATGGGCGACGTGTATGGCGGCGAGGTCGTGCGCGCGGGACGATTGATGCACGGGAAGACGTCGCCAATTTTGCACGATGGCACGGGGGTTTTCGCGGGTCTGCCGAGTCCGTTCGAGGCCACGCGTTACCACTCGCTGCTCGTGCGGCGGGAATCGCTGCCGGATTGCCTCGCGGTGACGGCGTGGACCGAGGAGGGCGAGATCATGGGTCTCACGCACAAGGAGCTGCCGGTTTACGGCGTGCAGTTCCATCCCGAGTCGATCCTGACTTCCGAGGGGAAAAAACTACTCGGTAATTTTTTGCGTCTGTAGCGTCGGGAGCGTGGCGCGGAAGATGTTCGCCACGTGGCGGGCGACTTCCTGGACGGTGATTTCCCGGCCGATCTCGCGTTCGACGGAGGTCATTTCCACGCCGGAGATGCCGCACGGAATGATGCTCGCGAATCCGTCGAGCGCACCGCTGACGTTGAGTCCGAAGCCGTGCATGGAGACCCAGTGCCGCACGCCGACGCCGATCGAGGCGATCTTGCGGTCCTCCACCCACACGCCGGTGAGCCCGTCGCGGCGGGCTCCGACGACGTTCCAGTGGGCGAGGGATTCGATGAGGACCTCTTCGAGAAAACGGAGGTAGCGCACGAGGTCGCCGCCGTGCTGGTGGAGATCGAGGATGGCGTAGCCGACGAGCTGCCCGGGGCCGTGCCACGTGGCCTGGCCGCCGCGATTGATCTCGTGGAGCGGGGCGGGGAGGCGGTCGCGCAGAAGCAGGCTGGATTGGTTGCGGGTGCGGCCGATGGTGAAGACGGGATCGTGCTCGAGAAGAAAGAGGCGGCCCGGCGAAGTGCCGGCGCGCACGGCGGCGAGTTCCGCTTCCTGGAGGGCGAGGGCATCCGCGAAAGCGATGCGGCCCAGCCACTCGGTGGGGAGGGGCTCAGAGGGATTCATGCGGCAGTCGGCGGTGCGCGTTGGCCTGCGCGGTTTGGAGGTGGGTGAGGCCGATGGCGAGGGCGTCGGCGGCATCCGGGGAAGGCGTTTCCGTGAGCTTGAGCAGCGCGCGGACCATGAAGGCGACCTGGCTTTTCTGGGCGGCGCCGTTGCCGACGACGGCCTGCTTCACGCGCCGGGGCGGGTATTCGTGGATGGGCAGGCCGTGCTGGGCGGCGGCGAGGATGGCGCACCCGCGCGCCGCGCCGAGGGCGATGGCGGTCTGGTGACTCTGCACGTAAATGACGCTCTCGATGGCGACGGCGACGGGCTGCCATTGGACGAGGAGCTCCTGCACGCGCGTGTGAATGGCCACGAGGCAGGCGGAGGGCTTCAGCGCCGGGACATTGCGGATGATGCCGTAGTCGAGCGCGCGGTGATTGCGGCCGTCGGATTCCAGCACCGCGTAGCCCGTGCAGCGCAGGGAGGGATCGATCGCGAGGAGGCGGGAATCAGGCATGCGTGAGCAGCAATTTGGCCGCTGCGCGCACGGAATCCAGCGTAATGTCTTCCATGCGGCCGCTTGGCGAGGTGATGACGCGGACGCCGGGATTGGCCGGGCCCCAGACGGCGGGATCTGTCGGGCCAAAGAGCAGCACGCAGGGCGCGCCGGCGGAGGCGGCGAGGTGCGAGATGCCGCTGTCGTGGCCGAGGAACAGCCGGCAGCCCGCGAAGATCGCTCCGAGCACGGGCAGGGGAACGTGTTCGACGAACTGCACGGCGCGGCCGGCGAAGTGGGAGCGGAGATCGGCCAGCCGCGGACCGTCGCTCTCGCCGCCGATCACTAGCAGGCGTTCCCCCTCGTCGAGGAAATGCGTGGCGAGTGCCCGCCAGCGGTCCAGCGGCCAGTTCTTGCGTTCGCCCCCGCTGCCGGGATGAATCGCAATCGGAGCCGGGAATCCCAGGTATTCGCCGGCGGCCTGTCGGTCGGCATCGCTGGGAAAAATGCGGGCCGCGGGGTGATCGAGGAAGAGGGCGAGTTGCTCGAGCGGAGCGGCGAGCTGATGGGCGGCGTGGGCGTGGTCGCCGAGTTTGGGCTGACCAACGATGAGGTTGCGCACGCCGGCCCGGTGGAGGTTGCCGGCAAAGAATTCGTCGGGGTCGAAGAGATAGCTGATGACCTGATGGAAGCCCGCGAAGTAGGCGCAAAGCTCTGAATCGAGGTCCGATTTCGGATTAAAAAATCCGGCGAGCGGGCCGGATTCGATGCTGCGCGACGCCTGGGCGTAGTGGCGGCCGACGGCGATTTCGACAATGTGACGGTAACCGAGGATTTCGATCTCCGCCTCGGGGAAAGCCTCCCGCAGGAGGCCGATCGCAGGAAGGGTGAGGATGAAATCCCCGATGGCGCCGCCGCGAATGACGAGGATGCGTCCCGCCATAAAACCGGGTCAGCGGCGCGAAGTGCGCCGCCGGTTCCTCAGTGCTGCTGGTTGACCGCGGAGCCGTAAACGCCGGCTCCTTCCCAACTCGCCGGGCGATTCCACGGAATGCTCGATTCGCGCGGTTGCCCGTCGTCGCCGGTGGTGGAAGCGCAGGCCGCAAGACCAAGCGCCAGCGCGGTCAGGACGGCCAGAGCGATTCCCCGCGGCATCGGCTTAGTTCGCAGTGGCTTGAAAGATCACGCTGTCGCCGGGCTGCACCGCGACGCCCGTGGGCAGGGTGTTGGCGACGATGTCGGCGATGGAGGTCGAGGGCTCGACCGAGGTGATGCGGACCTTGCCGAGATACTGGCCGCCGCGCTTGAGAAGCATTTCGGCGTTGTTCACGACGCCCTGACGGTCGCCGATGCTGAGGACGACGAAGTTCCAGGCGGGATTGACGGCGAGCACGCGACCCTCGAGACCTTCCTGCATCTGGTGCTTGCGGCGCTTCTCGTCCTGGGCCTGAATAGCTGTGAGCGTTTCTTCATTCGTCTTGAGCTTGCCTTGCAGGCTGGTGACGAGGGCCTCGAGCTCCGCGATGCGGGGATCGGGAGCGCCGTTTTCCGTCGGGTTGTTCGATCCGGGGGTATTGGCGACCTTGGTCTTCAAATCCTCATTCTCAGTCTTGAGGCTGGCAATTTCCGAATCCTTCGCCGCGGCGGCGTCGGTGGCCTCCTTGAGTTTCGACTTCGCGGTCGAGAGATCGCTTTCTGCGGCGGCGAGATCGGCGGAGACCTTGTCCTTGTCGGCGGTAACCGCGGTCACGGTCGATTTCGCCGTCTCGAGTTCCTTTGTCTTGGCCGTGAGTTCCTTCGTCTTGGCGACGACGGTGTTCTGCGCATTGGCCAGGTTGTCCTTGGTCTCGGTGAGAGTCGTGTAATTTTTATAACCGAGGCCCGCCGTAACAAGACTGATGAGGACGGCGGCAATCAACAAATATTTGGCCATGGAAGGGAAGTCAGTGAGGAACGTTGAAGTTAAGGGGGTTCGAGTATGGGATTCGTCGGGAGATTGCAAGCGGCAAAAAATCTGCCGCCCGGATCAGCTCCTCGAAGACGAGAACATCATCGAAGTGACGATGGGGAATATATCGGGGCGCGATGCACTGCAAGCCTTTGAACGCGGAAAAACTTCGCGTTTTTTTGCCATTGCGCAGCGGGACGGGCCTTCTATGTTTCCAAGCGCCAGGGGCTATGGACTGCGGACGGGTGAACCCCGCCAGGGCAGGAATGCAGCAACGGTAACTTTCTTCGCTTTGCCGTAGTCCTCTGGCACTTCCCCTTTCTTTCCGTCCCTCCCGACCTTGACTCGACTCCGTCAGGCCATAGGCTGCCGGGCGAGTGGAGACGCCCCTTCGAGAATCAGTCTATGAATACCTCGCCGAGCACGGCCTGCGGCGCACGGCGCAACGTGAAGCCCTGATCGCCGCCGTGCTCCAGACGAAGGAGCATTTTCACGCCGAGGAGCTGCTGGAGATGGCGAAGAAAATCGAGCCCTCGGTCTCGCGGGCCACGGTCTATCGCACGCTGCCGCTCCTCGTGCGCAGCGGCTTGCTGCGGGAGCTCGATCTCGGCAAGGACGTGATGTATTACGACCCGAATTTCGTCGATCACCCGACGCACAACCACCTCATCTGCGTCGATTGCGACAAGATCATCGAATTTGAAGATCCCAACATGGAACTCCTGGAGAACTGCATTACGCGCCGGCTCGGCTTTTCCCCGACCAATAAAATCGTCCGCATCGAGGGACACTGCGACGCGTTGAAAATGCATGGCGCCTGCCGCAACCAGCGGGAGGCCAGCAAGTAACCCCATATGTGGAAGGGACGTTTCGCCGAAGAACAATCCGATCTCCTCAAGCGCTTCAGCGAGTCCGTGTCGTTCGACTGGCGGCTCTACCGGCACGACATTCGCGGCAGCATTGCCTACGCGGCGGCGCTGGAACGGGCGGGAATCCTCACCGCCGACGAACGCACGGCCATTCAGGACGGCCTGCGCGGTATCGAGAAGGACATCGACGCCGGGAAATTTGAATTCCGCACCGACCTCGAGGACGTGCACATGAACATCGAGGCCGAGCTGACCCGCCGCATCGGAAAGCCGGGCGCGAAGCTGCACACCGGTCGCAGTCGCAACGACCAGGTCGCCGTCGATATCCGGCTCTATTTGCGCGATGCCGTCGCCGGTCTGCGCGGGCGGATTCGCGCGCTGCAGCTTGCCTTGGTCGGCCTCGCCGAGCGGCACGAGGACGTCGTCATCCCCGGCTACACGCATCTCCAGCGGGCGCAGCCGGTCTATTTCGCGCACCATCTGCTCGCCTACGTCGAGATGCTCGACCGCGACGCGGCCCGGCTCGCCGACGGAGCCCGTCGCATGAACGTGCTGCCGCTCGGCTCCGGCGCGATCGCAGGTTCCACCATCCTGATCGACCGGGATTTTCTCGCGACGGAGCTCGGCTTCGACGGCGTGACGCAGAACAGCATGGACGCCGTGTCCGACCGCGATTTCGCCTGCGAGCTGCTCGCCGCGCTCGCGATCTGCGGCATGCATCTCTCGCGATTGAGCGAAGACGTGATCCTGTGGGCCTCCGCGGAGTTTGGATTCATCGAGCTGAGCGACCGGCACACGACCGGAAGCTCGCTCATGCCGCAGAAGAAAAATCCCGACATTGCCGAGCTCACGCGCGGGAAGACGGGCCGGCTCTACGGCAATCTCGTGGCGCTGCTCACCGTGCTCAAGGGCCTGCCGATGACCTACAACCGCGACATGCAGGAGGACAAAGAGCCGATCTTCGATTCGCTCGACACGATCGACCTCACGCTGGCGTTGTTCGCGGAAATGCTCGACGCCGCCCGCGTGAACGCCGTCCGCGCGGCCGAGGCGGTGCGCGATCCGTTGTTGCTCGCGACCGATCTCGCCGATTACCTCGTCCGCAAGGGCGTGCCCTTCCGCGCCGCGCACGAAATCGTTGGCAAGCTCGTCGGCGAGGCGGCGCGCAGCGGCGTGCCGTTGAATAAACTGCCGGCCGACGTGTATCGCGCGGCGTCGGAGGTCTTCGCTGACGACGTGGCCGGGGTGTTCCACATTCCCACCGCGCTGGCCGCCCGCAAGGCCGCCGGCGCGCCCTCGGCGGTGAACGTCCGCGCGAGGCTCACCCATTGGCGGGCGACGCTGGCATGAGCAACGGCTGGCGGGAACTCGAGAGCGAGGTGCTGGTCGCCACGCCCTGGCTGCGCGTGATCCGCGAGGTCGTCGCGACCCCGACGCGCCCGGCGGGCGTGGAGTGGACCGTCGTGCGCCGCAAGCAGGCGGCCGTGGTCGCCCCGCGTACGCCGGCCGGCGACTTCCTGCTCGTGCGGCAGGAGCGCGTGCCCGTGCGCGAGGAGTTCTGGGAATTTCCCGCCGGGCAGGTCGATGACCACGCCACGCCCGCCGCCATCGCCGAGACCGCGCATCGCGAGCTGGGCGAGGAGGCCGGCTGCCGCGTGGGCGGAGAGTTGATTCCGCTCGGCTCGTATTTTTCCTCGGTGGGCTTCACCGACGAGCAGGCGCACCTTTTTCTCGCGACGGATGTCGTGCCACGCGACGGCGGGCATTCCCACGACGACGGCGAGGCCATCGTGGAATGCCGGGCGTTTTCGCCGGACGAATTACGCGCGCGAATCGCGAGCGGGGAAATTCGCGACGCGAATACGCTCTCGTTGTTTGCGCGACTCGTCGCGACCGGTCATCTTTAGCGTCTATCCCGATGGCCCTGCGCGACCGACTTTTCAAATTCCGCGAGTTCAAGGACGAGCCGAAGCCGTTCCTTGATCACCTCGACGACCTGCGCTCGACCATCATCAAGATGGGCGTCGCGCTCGTGAGCATGATGGTGCTGAGTTTCTGCGCGCGGACCTCGCTTTTCGCCATCGTGCAGCGACCACTCCACGCGATCGACGCGAAGGCGTTCGACAATCTCCAGTCGCTCGGCGTGGTGGACTCCTTCTCGATCTCGCTCGAACTGGCGTTCTATGCGGGCCTGGTGCTGTCGTTCCCGATCCTGCTCTACTTTCTGGCCGAGTTCGTGTTGCCGGCGCTCACCGAGAACGAGCGCAAGCATCTGTGGCCGGCGGCCGCGATGGGCTTCGGCTTGTTTCTCGTCGGCGTGGCGTTCGCCTATTTCGTCGTGCTGCCGCAGACACTGGAGTTTTTCTATCGCGACGCCCAGTCGCTCGGCTGGCGGCCAACGTGGACGGTGAGGGAATATTATTCCTTCACCACGCAATTCGTCATCGCCTTCGGACTGGCCTTCGAGTTGCCCGTCGTCGTGCTGTTGCTTGTGAAGATGGGCATCCTCGACGCCGCGTCGCTCAAGCGAGTGCGGCCGCACGCCTTCGTGGCGGTGATGATTTTTGCGGCCGTGCTCACCCCGACGACGGACATGGTGACGATGCTGCTAATGGGCGTGCCGATGTATTTCCTCTACGAGATTTGCATCATCATCGCGGCCGTCACGCAACGGAAGACGGCGGAGATCGAGGTTATTCCGTAGGGGCAGGCAAGCGCGCGCCGACGACTCCTTACGTCGTCGCCTACGTAGGGAACGACGTAAGGAGTCCTAGTTGACCTTTGCCGGCCTCGCCGCGAGGGCATCACAGGTGCGGTCCGTCGCGCCGCGGTGGGAGGCGATCACGCGCTGGCCGTTGGCGACGATTTCCGTGCGGGCGGCCGGGTCGGTCAATAGGCCCGCAACGGCGGGAGCGAAGGCGGCTTCGTCCGACACTTGAACGATGCCGTCGGCGAGAACGAGGCCGTGGACGAGGATTTCGAAGTTGCGCATGTGCGGACCGACGACGACGGGCCGGCCGGCGACAAGGGGCTCGGCAGGATTCTGACCGCCCTTTGCGGTCGCGAGCAGGCTTTTGCCGACGAAGACAACCGTGGCGCAGGCATACCAATCGCGGAGTTCGCCGGTCGCATCGACGAGGAGGCAGTTGGGAGATGGAAGATCGGAGTTGGGAGACGGGAGGGCGGTGCGGTTGACGACGCTCAGGCCGAGGGCTTCCAGGTCGGCGCGGACTTCGGCGGCGCGTTCGGCGTGGCGGGGAACGGAGATGAGGAAGAGGTCGGGGAATTGCGGGCGCAGGGCGAGGAGCGCGCGGCCGAGGACGGCTTCCTCGCCTTTGTGGGTGCTCGCGCCGAGGAGGATGGGGGCGTCGGGCGGGACGCCGAGGTCGGCGAGGATCGGGCGGAAGTCGCGCGGCGTGCGGGCCGAGGTCATGTCGTCGTCGAACTTGATGCTGCCGGTGTGGACGATGCGGCGGCGGTGGACGCCGAGGCTTTCCCAGCGGGCGACGTCCTCGGGCTCCTGCACGCCGATGAGGTCGAGCTGGTTGAAGATGGGGGCGGTGAAAAAGCGGGCGGCGCGGAAGCGGGCCTCGGAGCGCGGGGATAGGCGGGCGTTCACGAGGGCGACGGGGATGCCGCGATGGCGGGCCTGGCAGACGAGATTGGGCCAGACTTCGGCCTCGACGAGGATGATTTGGTCCGGGCGGATGAGGTCGAGCGCGTGGCGGGTGAAGACGAAGAAATCGAGGGGATTGTAGATCGGCTCGAGCCAGTCGCTGCGGTGCTCGTTGGCGAGGGCGAAGCCGGTGGATGTAGTCGTCGAGAGAACGAAGCGGCGGTCGGGATGGCGCTCGCGCAGGCGGCGGATGAGCTTCATTGCGATGAGAACCTCGCCGACGCTGACGGCGTGAACCCAGGTGCGGCCGCCCTCGCGGAAACGTCCTCGCACGCGGGGCGAGTAGATGGCGAAGCGCTGCCCGAACTTGTGGCGGTATTTGCCGCGCCGGATCATGCGCCGGATCAGCCAGGGCAGCATCACGACGAGCGCAATGGGGTAGGCGAGATTGTAGAAGAAGCGGAGCAACCTCATGCCGCGACGAGGTAGTGAATGGCGGACTCGCCGTAGGTGCGCGTGCGGAGGAGCTGCCAGGGCGTGCCTTCCAGCGGGGGCAGGGGATCGGTCGCGAGCGTTTCGAGCAGAAACGTGCCGTGCGGAGCGAGACTGGCGGCCAGCTCGGCCGAGGCCAGCAGCGGGCCGGCGAAGTCGGTGTCCTCGGGAAATTTTCGGTAGGGCGGATCGGCGAAGATGAGGTCGAAGGACGTGGGGTGCGCGTAGGTCTTGAGGAAACGGAAGACGTCCATCGTCTGCACGCTCGCAGCGGTAAGGCGGCACTTGCGGAGATTCCGCAACACGCAATCGACGGACTGCCGATCGGTATCGACGAACACGGCGGACTCCGCGCCGCGGCTCAACGCCTCGAGCCCGAGGGAGCCCGAACCGGCGAAGAGATCGAGAACGCGCGCGCCGGGAACGGCGTCGCCGAGGCTGGAAAAAATCGCGCCCCGCACCTTGTCCATCGTGGGCCGGGCCACGCGCTCGGGGACGGAAATGGGGATGCCCCCCGCGGAACCGGAAATGACGCGCATGCCGGCTCTAGTTGCTCCCGGGGGTGGGACTGGGCTCGACCGTCGCCTGCGGGGCGGGCATGCGGAAGAGGCCCTTGAGCAGGCCGCCCATGTTGCCGAGTTTAATGCCGGTGATTTTCTCGACGAGGTTCGTCTTCGGGCGGTCGATGTGGCCGGTGACGTCGAAGCTGACCTGCTTGTAGTTCGCGTCCTCGGACGGGGTGAAATTGTCGCCGAGCAGGCCGCCGAGCTGCTGCTGGAGCTTCTCGTTGAGCATGAGGCGGCCGTCGAGCTTCAGCTTGCCGTCGAAGCGAATGGGTCCCTTAGCCGAGATGATGACGTTCTCGGTCTGGAGCGTCAGATCGCTGATTTGGACGCGCTCGTCCTTCACGTCGAAACGGAGCTGGGCGAGCTTGAGCTTAAGCATCTGGAGCTCGTCGATGTGGAGGATTGTTCCGATGGTCTGGATGAAATCGACGGGGCGCAGCTGGGCGGCATCGAGCGAAAACTCGCCGTGCCCGGCGAGGGAGTCGGAGTCGAGAGGATTGCCGCGCAGTTCGAAACGCCCGACCAGCCGGCCGTCCGTGCCGACTTCGTTGCCATGCGCCTCAGAGATCAGCGTGGGAATGGAGACATCCTCGACCTCGGTCTTCAGCTGGAAGTCGGGCGGGCCCTTGCGCGGCGAGACGGCGTGGAATTCCGCGCGCACCTTGCCGTCCGCGATGGCGCATTTCACGTCGGTGACCGAGAGGAGTTCGCCTTCCTGGACGAAGTGGGCGCGCAGGCGATTTGGGAAAAGCGTGTCCGCAATGGCGATGCGGTCGATCCAGAGATCGCCCTCGACGCGGTGCGCGGCGTCGATCTTGCCGTCGATGATGAGCCCCTCGAGGTGACCGAGCACGCGGCCGCGATGATCGATGATGTCCGCGCTGCCGCCGACGACGTGGAATTGCTGGAGTTCCACCGTGAACGCAGGCGCGCGGACGACCGGCTCGTTCGGCAGGGGCGTCGTGGGCGGCACGGTCGGGACTTCGACGATGGGCTTCGCGGGCTTCGACGGACGCGGCGGCACGAGCACCCATTTGTTGCCCTCGGTCTGCCGGAGGGCGAGGTGCGGATCGGTGAGGCTGACGCTCGTGATGATGAACCTGCGGTTGAGCAGCGGCCAGAACTCGAACTGCACGGAAAACTTCGGCGCATCGACGAGCGTGGCGTCAGGAATGGTGGGATCGGGCAGCGAGAGGCCGGAAAGCGTGAGGCCGCTCCACGGCGTGTAGAGCGTGCGCTTCACGGTGACGGGCATGCCCAGCGCCTGCTCGGTGGCGAGGCGGACGCGCTGCTGCACGTTGCCGGATTGGAGGTAGAGATTGATGCCGACCAGGACCAGCAGCAACAGGGCGGCAAGGCCCGCGATGATGGCTAGAATGATCTTGGCAAATCGTTTCACGCGGGCAACCTACGCGTCCCGGCCTGAATGTGAATAAGATTCTCGTCATCCTCAATCCCGCCGCCCGAGGCGAACGCGCCCGCTCGCTGCGGCAGGCGATCCAGGCGCTTTCCAGCCGTATCGTGGTGCGGGAAACGCGCAAGCCGGGCGACGCGGAGGCCCTTGCCGAGCGCGCCGTGCAGCAGGGATTTCCCATCGTGATCGCGGCCGGCGGCGACGGCACGGTGAACGAGGTCGTGAACGGGATCGGCGAGGCGGACGTGACGTTTGGCGTGCTGCCGGTGGGCACGATGAACGTCTTCGCGCTGGAGCTGGGCATCGATGGAAAGGATCTCAAGCGGGCGTGGTCGGTGATCGAGCGCGGCCACACGCGGGAGATCGATCTACCGACGGCGAACGACGAATATTTCGTGCAACTGGCCGGCGTGGGGCTCGATGCGGAGGTCGTCCGCCAGACGACGCCGGATTTCAAGAAGGCGCTCGGCCCGGTGAGCTACGTGCTCTCGCTCGCCCAGGTGGCGGCGCGCAAGCCGCCAAAGCTCGTCGTGAAGGATGCGCAGCACGTGCGGCGCGAGGGGAGCTTTGTGCTCGTGGGCAACGGGCGTTTCTACGGGGGTCCGCTCGTGCTCTTTCGCGATGCGGTGCTCGACGATGGACTGCTCGACGTGGTCGTGTTCAAGAACCAGAGCCACTGGGACCTCATGCGCTACGTGCAAGCCATCGTCTTCGGCAACCATCACGAACTGCCCGACGTGGATTATTTCCAGACCGAGCGCCTGCACGTGAGCTGCGAGGACGACGTGCCCGTCGAGCTCGACGGCGAGATTGCGGGCTTCGCGCCGTTCACGTTCGGCTTCGCGCGGCGGAAGCTGCGGGTGCTTGCCCCGGCGCGGATGGACAAGCGGAAAGTGCGCTCGTAGGCTGCGGCCATCATGTTCGGCAACCGTCCCGCCCACGCGCCAACGGGCGATCCGGCCACGCGCATCATCGTCGCCGTGAATGTCGCGATCTTCGCGTTGCAGCATTGGTTTCCGACGCTCGTTGGGACATTCGCGTTGTCGCCGGATGGCCTGCGCGGGGGTGCGCTCTGGCAGCTCGTGACCTATCAGTTTCTGCACGCGAACGGGGTGCACATCCTGATGAACATGCTTGGCCTGTGGTTCATCGGGCGGGAGTTGGAGCGCGTAGTGGGCACGCGGCGCTTCGTGGCGCTGTATCTCGGCGGCGGCGTGGTGGCCGGACTGGCGCAGATGCTTTTCTCCTCGGACGGCGAGCCCTTGATCGGCGCGTCGGGTTCGGTCTTTGCGGTGCTGCTGGCGTTCACGACGCTCTTTCCGAGCCTGCCGATCACGGCGCTGGTAGTGTTCGTGCCGGTGAACATGCGGGCGCGCACGTTGGGCATCCTGGCGGTGACGGCCTCGGTCGTCTTTTGGGTCTCCGGCCTCGAGCCCGGAGTCGGACATCTCGCGCACCTTGGCGGCAGCCTTGCGGGCTGGATCTTCGGCCGCATTTATCGACGGCGCTTCGGCCAGGCGGAAGGATTCGTCGGAAGGACGGCGCCGTCCTGGTGGCCTGGCCCGGGAAAATTTTTCCGCGCGCCGCGGGAGGTTCCGTATCTGCGGCCGTTGCCATCCTCGGACGAGGTGATCGCCAAAGTCATGCGGGAGGGAATCGACAGCCTAACGCGCGATGAACTCCGCATTCTCGAGGATTCTCGCCGCCCACGTCGCCGAAGCTAGGCCAGTCCATGCGCGGCGGCGGCGCAAGGGTTCATCGCGCGGGCGGCAGCTCGTAGAGCATGAGGTGGGGTTGAAGATATTGCAGCGTGCCAGGCGGGCATTCGAAGAGACGCGTGCCGTCGGCGAAGAGGCGTTGATAGAAAATTTTGCGCCGTTGGTAATCCTCCGCGCCGTCGGCGGTGGCCTCGTGATTCTTTAAAAAGAAGCGACCGTAATCGCCCTCGGCCACCGCAACGTAACGAATCCCCTCCGCGCGCAACTCGTCGATCGTGCCCTCGTCGGCGGCGAAGAGCTTGCCGCGCAGGTCGTAGGGGGCGCCGAGCGCATCGAGATCCACACGTTTGTCCTGCACGACGATTGTTCCCGGCGGCACATGGGCGCGCAGGTATTCCGCCATCGCGGCGCGGCCCTCGTGGCTGAAGCCGTTGAAGTAGGCGAGGAACTTCGGCGCCTGCACGGTCAGCGCGATCACGACCAATCCGGCGGCGATCATTCCGGGCGGCACGGGACCGAAAATCGGCCGGTCCCGCCACCGCAGGCGCGGCAGGGTGATGGCACCAAGGGCCGAGAAAACCAGCAGGAGGGCCGTCACCGGGAGGAAGTAGCGGTGATGGGTTTTGGGCGAGAAGGAGAGCAAGATCGTGTAGCCAATCGCGAAGGCGACGAGCATCCATTCGCTGCGCGACACGCTGCGTCGGCGCACGATAAGCGTGACCGCGTAGCCGACGAGCAGCACCCAGAGGGCGGGATTCGTGGCTTCGCGAAAGACCGCGCCATAGACGCCGTGCGGCACCGAGCGGGTGATGCCCTTGTGGCCAGCGACGACGAAATCCACCTCGCGAGTGAACCCGTCGGCAAAGAGCGCGGGATGCAGGAGGATGGGCAGGTTCGCACTCACCAGCACGAGCCCCAGGCCGGCCAGCGCGGGCCAGAGGGCGCGGCCCAGCGGAAGGCGGTCGCGATTTTGCCAGAGAAGAATGGCCGCGAGCGGCGTGGCGACGGCCCCGAGATATTTGCCCGAGATCGCGAGCCCAAGCGCGGCTCCCAGCGCCGCCGCGCGTCCCATCGTGGGAGAACGGTCGAAGGCCGCGAGCGCGAGAAAGAAGGCGCTCAAGCCGAAGAGCAGGGCGGGATCCTCCTTGAAATAATGCGCGAGCTCGAACAGTTCGTGGTTGCTCACCAGCAGCGCGCCGGCGGCGACCGCGGCACCGGGTCCGGCGAAAATTGCCGCAAGCAGGACGAGGAAGAAGACGGCGCCGCTCGTGAAGAAGGCCGAGACGGTGCGGCCGGCCACGGTCACCGGCTCCGCTTCCGCGGGCGTGCCCGAAAGATGAAGCCACGCCTCCGTGGCGGTAAGCATGAGCATCGGGTGGTGGAAATTGTATTCGCCGTTCAGGACCTGGCGTGCCTTCGAGGGTTCGTCGGGATGGTAGGTCGAGGGAAAGCGGTTCGCGTGCGTGTCGAGACCGAACGAGACGAGGGCGAAGAGCGCGGCCAGTGCGAAGGCCCGCCAGTCGAGGGCGCGCAGCCCGCCATAAGCGGGGAGGTCGAAGGAGAGGGGATTCATTGCGGAAAAAACCAGGCGCGGGAAATGGTCAGGTCGTTGACGTGGGGATGCAGGGTGACTTTGAGCGGCGCGGACGTCGAATCCTTGATGGGCACGACGACGGCATTGCCGGCCAGAAAGGCGTCCCTTGCCTCGACGGAGAGTTCGCGGCCGTTCACCGCACGATTCAGCAGAATGACGAGCGCGCGCGAACCCGGCGGCGGGGTCACTTCGACTACGGAAGGCCCAGCGAGCAGGTGCGTGCCGGGACGAAGGCCTGCGGTGGTGAGATCGGCATTTGCGAGCAGGCGAAACGTCAGGACGACATCGCGAATCCGCGCAAAGATGCGCCACGCGACCACGTCGGAAAGCCCGTCCGGCGGCGTGAATCGACTGCCTTCCGCCCATTTGTTGCCGGCGTCGGCCACGACGAGCCGGCCGTCGGAGAAAGCCTGCGCATCGAAATCGGCGGCGCGTTTTTCGACGCCGGGGGAGACGCGCCCAAGGTATTTCGCGTAGCGTGCGTAGTCGATTTTCATCGCGCGGGGAAATGCCTCGTCGAGCACGCGCGCGGCGAGCGTCCAGTTCTCCGTCGGCACGAAGTCAAATGCCGCGACTGCTCGAATGCCGTTGCAAAGCATCGCGACGGCCACCGCGGAAAACACCACCGCGCGCACCGCCACGGGAAGGACGGCGCGCATCCAGCCGCCGATCGCCAGTGCGCCCACCAAGGCCGCGGGCAGCACGCCGCAGGCCGCCATGCGCAACGGCGGCGTGCGCAAATAAACGAGCGTGACGAAATAGATGCCGCACGCGGCGGCAATCAGGCAGGGACCGAGGCGTTCGCCGCGCGGCCGCCAGCGGGCCAAGGCAAAGGGCGCGAGCAGCAGCAGCGCGAGCAATGTGGCGGCCTGCCAGTTGTCGCACGGCTGGAGGTAGAGCCGCACAGCGCGCCAGAGCGTCCCCACGGTTCCGAACTCCATTTCATCCTTGTCCGCGTGGAATTCCGTAAAGGCCGCGATCAACTGGCGCAGCACCGGCGCGTAAAGCAGGAGGATCGTCGCACCCGTTGCGGCCCCGGCGATGAACGTCTCCCGGGTTCGCCGCGCGAGCCAGAGCAACAGAAGCAACGGGCCGGCCAGGATGAGGAAGCTCGGGATCGTGTAAACGCCCAGCACGCTCGCCGCGCTCAGCGCCACCAGCCACGCGCGGCGTTCGGTCCGCACGTATTCCAGCGTCGAAATGGCCGCGAGCACCGCGAACAGGCCGAGGAAGCCGTAGCCGCGGGCCTCCATCGAAAGGGTGAGCAATTCCGGCGCGAAGCTCGCGAGCGCCGCCACCACCGCGCCCTCGAGGAGTTGGCCGCGCCGCGCCGCGTAACCGACGATCAATCCAAGCGTGAGCAGCGTGGCCAGAATGCTGAGCGCGCGGGTTCGCGCGGGATCGAGCGATTTGCGATCCGGCAGCAGGGAATTGAGCAGGTTGAAGAAAATGTGGTTCTTCGGCGCGCGGTAGTCGGTGAGCACGCGCAGCGGACCCTTCGCGCTGAACGTGCCGACGGTGCCGAACTCGTCCGTGCTCAACGAATGCGTCGCCATCGCGGTCGCGACCATGCCGGCATACGTGAGGCTGACGGCGATCAACGCCAGGGCGAGCACCGTTTCGATTCGTCGCCAGGCATGCAAAAAAAGGTCCATCGGTGGTGAGGGGAGGGGCGACGCACGCGCGAAAGCCCCTCCGAAAAATCCGGCAAAGGTTACTCGACTAAGCGGGATCGGCTAGGGATTGTTTCGGGTTTCCCGCCGTTGCGCAATCCTCCGGGGTCGGTGACCGGCGGGAAATGGCCGTTATGAAGTTGATCATCCAAATTCCCTGTTACAACGAGGAGGAGACGCTCGGCGTCGCCATTGGCGCGCTGCCGCGCTCGGTGCCGGGGTTTGACGAGGTCGAGTGGCTGGTCGTGAACGACGGCAGCGCCGACCGGACGTCGCAGGTCGCCGCGGAACTCGGCGTGGACCACGTGATCGACCGGCCGCATCTCGGGCTGGCCCGCACGTTCATGGCCGGCATCGAGGCGTGCCTCGCCCGCGGCGCGGACGTCATCGTCAACACCGACGCCGACAACCAATACGAGGCCGCCGACATCCCGAAGCTCGTCGCGCCGATTCTCGCGGGCGAGGCGGACATGGTCATCGGCGAGCGCCCCATCCTCGAGATCGAGCATTTTTCGCCGGTGAAGAAGGCCCTGCAAAAACTCGGTAGCTGGGTCGTGCGCAAGGCCAGCCAGACCGCCATTGCCGACGCGCCGAGCGGCTTCCGCGCGATCAGCCGCGAGGCCGCGTTGCAGATGAACGTCTTCAACGAATACACCTACACGCTCGAAACGATCATCCAGGGCGGCCAGCGCAACCTTCGCATGGCCTCCGTGCCCGTGCGCACGAACGAGTTCCTGCGTCCGTCGCGCCTCTTCAAGAGCATTCCCGCTTACATCCAGCGCTCGATTTTCACGATCTTCCGCATCTTCATCGTCTATAAGCCGCTGCGCTTTTTCACGTGGGTTGGCGCGCTGCCGTTCACGCTCGGCGCATTGTTGATGGCGCGCTGGATCGTCCTCTATTTCCTCGAGGACGAGGCCACGCGCACCCACGTCCCGAGCTTGATCGCCGCCGCCGTGCTCGTCCTCATCGGCGTGCAAATCTGGGCGCTCGGCTTCATCGCGGATCTCATCGCCGTGAACCGCCGCCTGCTCGAGGACATCCAGCTGCGCGTCCGCCGATCCGAATTTGACCGTCAATAAATGAGCCGCGACCTCTTTGCCCGCGAGGCCCTGCGCTGGATTCCCAAAATTCTCACGCTGCAGGACCGCAACCGCCACAGCCCGACCTACGGCTGCTTCGACCGCAACTACTGGCAATACAAGATCATCGATTTCCCGAGCGGCATGTCGCAGGAATTCGTCTATCCGCTCGCGCTCGCCTGGGCCGCGGAGATCGAAGGCAACGCCTTCTTCAAGCAGGACGCGCTCCGCGAATGGGCCGAGGCCGGCATGGTCTTCGCCGCCCGCAGCGCCCACGCCGACGCCTCCTGCGACGATTATTTTCCGTTCGAGAAAGCGGGCGGCGCCGCAGCCTTCTCGCTGCTTGCCTGCGCCGAGAGTTACAAACTGCTCGGCCTGCAAAACTACGAAGTGCTGCAATTTTTCGAGCGCCGCGCCGACTGGCTCGCGCACCACAACGAGAGCGGCCAGCTGACGAACCACCAGGCGCTCATCGTGCTCTGCCTCGACCGCGTGAGCGAATTGCTCGGCAAGGACAAGTGGGCCAAGGCCCGCGCCGCGCGGCTCGCGAAGGTGCTCTCGTGGCAGAATTCCGAGGGCTGGTTTCAGGAATACGAGGGCTGCGACCCCGGTTACCACACGCTCACCGTCTCGCTGCTCGCGCAGATTTACGAAAAGACGCCCACGCCGGAATTGCGCGACGCCATCTCGCGCGCCGTCGCGCTCGCGGCGGAGTTCGTTCATCCCGACGGCTCGTTCTCCGGCGAATACGCGAGCCGCAACACCTACAACTTCTTTCCGCACGGCTTCGAACTCTTCGGCAAACACGAGTCGGCCGCCCTCGCGATCAACGACCGCTTTCTCGCCGGTCTCGCCGCCGGCAAAAACGCCTGCTACGCGGACGACCACATCGTCGGCCACCACACCTGGAATTACCTGCTCGCCGCGCGTGATTTCGTCAAAACGCGCCCGGCGCCCGCGCCGCGCCCCGAGGGCCGCGTGCATTTTCCCAATGCCGGCCTGCTCATCGACCGCCGCGGCGGCGCGGAGCTTTACGTCGCGTTGAATAAGGGCGGCGTCTTCAAGTTTTTCCGGGGCGACGCGCTCGTCGCGTCGGATACGCAGGTTTCGCTCGTCATCGAGGACGGCAAGCGCCGCAACGCCGTCGCGCATCTCGTCTCCGATTATCCGCACGAGATCGACGACGGCCGCATTGCGGTGAGCGGCGAAATGGGCTGGGCGAAGCAGAAGAAGATGACGCCGTTCAATCTCATCGTCCTGCGCCTCATCATGCTTGGCGGCGGCAAATATTTTCCCGACCTCGTGCGCAAGCTCCTCCAGAAGGTGCTCATCACCGGCAAGAAGGCCGCGCCGTTCCGGTTTCAACGTGAGTTCGTCTGGAACGACGGCCGCCTCACCGTGCGCGACCGCATCGAACCGGCCGAGGGCGCGAACTGGCGGAACGTGAAGCAGGCCGGTATCGGCGTGGACCAGACGTCGATCTACGTCGTGATGAGCCGCACCTTCCAGGCCGGTCAAATGCTGCCGTGGACCGATCTCACCGCGCAAGCCGCCAGGCTGCAGCCGGGCGAGGCGCTGGAATTCAGCCGCCAGCTATGAGCCGCGCGCAGGCGTTCTTCCAGCGGCATCCGGCCATTCGCGACGCGCTTCTCTGGGCGCTGCCGGCGATTGCCTTCGGCTTCGCGTTGCGCGCGCTGTTGCTCGCCTATCAGCCATATGCGTTCTGGAGTTCCGACGCGGAATCCTATTACGCCTTTGCGCATCGGCTGGTGACCGAAGGCATCGCGTCCATTCCGCAAAAACGGCGCTACTTGTATCCGATCCTGGTTCTGCCCGTGAAGCTGCTGCCGGGCGCGCCGCTGCAATGGATCGCGCTGCTCCAGCACGCGATGGGCCTGCTCACCATCATCCCACTCGCGTATGCGGTGCGAAAAATCTTCGTCGGTTGGAAATGGTGGGTCGTCCCCGCGACGGCCCTCTACGCCGGCCTGCCGGTCATTCTCTGGTATGAACACGAGCTGCTGAGCGAAGCATTTTTCTTCGCGAGCATCGTCTGGACCTTCGCGGCCTGGACCGCATGGTGCGGGCGACTCCAGCGCGGAGATCGCGCACCGATCGTGTGGTGGATTTGCTTCGGGTGCCTCGCGCTGTGCGTGCTCACGAAACCGGCGGCGCGCTTTCTTTGGCCGGGGCTTCTCGTCGGGATGGTTTACGTGCGGGCGTGGCGGTTCCTTCGCTGGCCGCAATGGCTCGCCTGCGCGGCGCTGTTCGGCGTGATGCTCACCGTGGGCGAACCCGGCCAGGCCGCGCGCCTGCTTTATTCCTCGGCGTTTCCGCTCACTGTCCTCGATTCTCCGCGACACGCCGATCTCAAGGCCGAGATCGCGCCAATGGTCCGCGCGAGCCGGGCGCGGCTCGATTACTATTACCTCGAGGACGACGGGCCGAAGCATTTCCTGCGCGGCGATTACCGTGAGGGCAATTTCCCGGCCTGGCAGGCGCTCGATAAAAAGGACATCAAGGCGCTGAACCGGGCCATGCGCGACATGGCGCTGGAGGCGCTTTTCACGCAGCCGCATCTCTTCGTGTATATCGCGGTGCAACGCGCGGTCGGCTCGCTCAACTGGACGGAGTTCAAGCTCAACCGCTTCGAGCCGACCTATCAATCCGCGAATCTCCGGGACGCCTACGACAGCTGGGCGAAGAAGGGCGAGACGCGAAAACTCTCCCAGTTTGCCAGCGCCTACGGCGTCACCAGTCCCGCCGGATCGCCGCCGCCGTTTTCCGACATCCAGAGCCGCGTGGAGCCGGCCGGCCGCGAGGTGCCCGCGCGCTGGCTCGCGCAGTATGTCCAGACGGTGACCCCGTGGGGCACCTTCGTCGCGGACCCGGAAACCGGCGACTTCAAACGCACGCTATGGCAACTCACGCCCACGCTGCTCGGTTGGTGGTTGATCGTCGGTTGCGTGTTCGCGTGGGCATTGCCGTGGCTGCGGGGCACGCTGGGCGTGTGGCTGATCGTGGCGATTGGCTATGCCGTCACG